>Ga0315284_10004464_pt1 | contig 19865 bp, 45 predicted proteins | sample YL17G09_16_MG_FD_203696 | JGI IMG/M metagenome (GOLD analysis project Ga0315284, IMG submission 203696) | Sediment microbial communities from Yellowstone Lake, YNP, Wyoming, USA - YL17G09_16 | ecosystem: Environmental > Aquatic > Freshwater > Lake > Sediment | place: USA: Wyoming | collected... | reverse complement strand
CAATGGTGATGATTGCCAGATATACGTCAATCCCGAAACATGTAACCGGTACCTTGTCCAGACCTCAATGAAGTTTGACCTGTTCGGGTTTATGTCGTTCAAGGAAACTTATACCGTGGCAGACGTAAGCGTGTTCATATATATGGGTCCGATGTTCGTGTTCGTGTATTTCAGGGATAAACTCGTTATGGATTTTCAGACGATGATAGAGGAATGGGATTGCAGTAAATTCCCCGAACTTGACCAGAAACATAAATGGGCATCGGCGTTGCTCTTATTTAATAGGATAGGCGGTATCATATACAATTACAAGGACTGGACTTTGGTTGATAAGGAGATGAAATGAGCGAAGGCGTGCCGGTAGATATAATGTCTTGGGTATTGACCTGGTTGGCAAAAAACTATGGCAATAAGCCTACACACGTTGATACGTTTGAAGAGGTAAGGAAAAGGCTTGAAGAGATTATAAATATTTACAAGTCAGCCCAGTCAGGTGACGCATTTGTTCCCAGTGAAAGCGATAAGGAACGCATGAGGAGTATGTTCCAGTCAATGGAAATAAACGATACACAGACTACGATGTGGGCAACGTACAGGAAGGTGGACGAAAAGACTTTGGAAATCAGGGTAACGAATTTCATTCTGCCATCGGAACAATTAAAGGAAAGCATCAAACGTGCCAAAATTATCTGTGGAGCCATAGGAATAAAATTCATTGAATAGGAGAAATCCAATGGGATTATTTTGCAAGATATTCAAAAAAAAGTCTAAAGCCAGAGTGGGAACAGTAGAGGATTTCAAAGTTGCCACGCCGGAACAGAAACAAGCCAGTCAGTTTGAATTGCATCTCAAAAAACTCACCGAACTTGCCAAGCAGAGATATGGATACGATGAAGCGAGAGCGACAAGGTGGGCGTGGGAACAAATACAAAAGAGAATGGAGAAGCAAAGAAAGAAAGGGCATCCGATAGTTTGCTTTGTCTGCAAGAAGTTCGGAGCCAATGCGGAAACAGGACCAATGATTAGAGTTCCTACTTCTGAAGGCAAGATGGATTATAAACATCAGAATTGTTGAGGTATGCTATGCCAGTAGATGATATCCTGAAAAAGTTTAAGACTCTTACTCCTCTTGAACGGTTGAGATTGAAACTGGAAAGGAAGGTTGAGGAGTCAAAGATAGTCCATGCCATATCAAGCAAGGCTGCCAGTATCCAGCAAATCATCAGCAGGAACGAGGAAGTCCTTGAACATATCAAACACAAGCCCATCTATTCCAAGATAGGAAACCAAACCATATATTTCAAACGAGAGGTTGATGACGATTTCCTTTTCAGGAAAACGAGAAGCACGTCCATCAACGCTGCTGCCTTGGAGAAATGCGATATAGTGGTAATCAATATAGCACATCGTGGCGTCAAGATAATGGCGACGAAAGATGAGATTAAGGCATATAAAGAAGTAAGGACTTACAGGAATACTACCGGTGAAAATGAAGTGAAATATTATTATCCTATCGGAAAGTGGGAAATAATTCAAGGGGATATGAACTGGGTTGAGAAAGTGATTGCTGATTTCAATACCCCAATGCCGACATGAAAGGGTCAATAAAATGGTCAGGATTTTTAGTTATATCAAATTCCCAAATTTCAATCAAATGAATATTCAATCTTTTAAGCACGGTGATTTTATTAGAATACTTGGTCAATGTTCTGATTTGGCTGGGTTTGAGAGTATTCCTGTTGGGATAAATCCTTGGGTCAGCGTGCCAGAAGGTACCATTAACTTCAATAGCAATGTTATGGTCAGGCAAATAAAAATCTACACAAGCACAAAATCTGCCAGTAGAGGCATCCCTGATTGCATACTGATGGATAAATTTGATATTAAGAAGTTTCAGTTTGTCGGCGACAATATATTCAATCTTGGAAATTCTATTTATTTCTCCATTGGCAATTTTCATAGCAGTTATTTCGGAAAGTTTCTGAATGGTTGTTTTGCTATGCTTGTCAGTTTTATTAAGCCTTCTTGTTTTCCAATGTTTTACCATAGCCAATCGTTTATCTTCTGCGGTAAGAATCTTATGAAAAACATATGGCTTATCTACAATTCTTTTTGTCAATCCCAGACTTCTTCCTTTGTATTGACAAGCCGGAGAACAAAAAACGTATTTATGTTTGGATTTAATAGCACAAGGTGGGCGAGAAAATTTTCCTTTACATACAGAACATTTAAGAGTAATGCTCTTGGACAATTTTTGAGACCTGAATTTGTAGGAACATTTTCTGGAACAGGTTGTTTGTCGTCCATATTTAAGTCTATTAGTATTGGCTTTATAGATTGTTTGGCAAATTGGGCATTTTCTTTTTATTATCATCTTGATAATATTATAACAGATTTTTCCATACAAGTCAAGTATTTTATGGAAAACGAGTGGGACAAAGAGGGGGTGAAAGGGTAATGGATGAAAATCAATTACCTATTGGGCGAGTTCTGAATGGTGATTGCATTGAAGTAATGAAGCAGTTTCCTTCTGACTGCATTGGTGCAATCATAACAGACTCGCCCTATTAGCGGGCTGGGCTTTATGGGCGCCGAGTGGGATACGATGGATAGTTCGCAGTTTGGCATTGCCGGTCAGGAAGGCGAGAACGACTTGAAAGTCAAAAAGAACTTCAAGATATTGCCACGGATTGCGGAAGGGAAAGCACTGCAGGAGTTCGTAGAGCAGTGGGCGAAAGAATGTTATCGTGTCCTGAAACCTGGCGGATATCTCCTTTCGTTTGGCGGTACGCGAACCTATCACCGTATGGCGTGTGCGATTGAGGACGTGGGCTTTGAGATAAGGGATATGATTTCGTGGATGTATGGTTGTTTGTCAGAGGATACCGAGATATTAACAGAGAGAGGGTGGGAACATTACCATAAAACCATTGACAAACATCTCGTATTATGTTATAATATAGTAACAGAAGAATTTGTTTTTGACAAACCACTACGGAGTTTCGTTTATGAAAACCAATATACCGCTTACAACATTAAATCAGATTTTACAGACCAAATCGTTTCCCGAAACCACCGTGTTATTGTTGAACAATTTGGAAAGTTATCATTCAAATATGCAGAAGAAGTGGCACAAGAACAGGAAGCGAGCGTACCCTTTCTGGAAAGTTTGTCAGATTTGCCAGAAACCATTCCAAACATTTACGAAGGAGCAAGTGTTAAGAAACAGGAATTGTTGCGAATGCAAAGGGAAGGCGATAAGCGTAGCGAAAAAAGGGATACCCACAGGCAGACGAATAGTATGGTTAAAAATAAATTGTGCTTATTGTGGAAAACCAAAAGAAGTAAGAGAGAAACAAATAAAAAAGAACAAAAAAACATACTGTTCTTGTTCTTGTCGAGCAAAAGCAAATATAAAACATTTACTTCCTTATTGTGCAAATGGCAAGGGAAAGAAAAACCCAAAGAAGGGATTGAAGTTAGAAAAAAATCCGGCATGGAAAGGTGGTGTAACATATTTCAAAACGCATGGAAATTATGTCGGAGTAAAATATATACGGTGTCCGAAAGAGTTTTTGTCAATGGCTCGGAAAGACGGTTATGTTATGGAACACAGAATAATTATGGCTCGGAAATTTGGCAGACCTCTTTTGAGAACAGAGATTGTCCATCATATAGACCACAATCCTTCCCACAACGACGAATCAAATCTGATGTATTTTCAGACCAACAAAGACCACAAACAATACGAAGGACAAAAGCGACAATAACTCCTATTGAGTATAAAGGAAAAGTCTGGTGTATTGAGACCAGAGTTGGGGCATTTGTTGCTCGGAGAAACGGACAAATATTTATTACGGGTAATAGCGGATTTCCCAAGAGCCAGAACATCAGTCTTATGATGGATAAGAAGGTTGGGGCTGAAAGAAAAGTTGTAGGCACAGACCAATCACGTGAGAAACGATTAAAAAATCAGAAAGGTGAATATGAAACTGGAAGCGGTTGGTCTGCTGGTAATAGGTCATCAGACATCACAGAGCCTGCTTCTGACCAAGCGAAGCAGTGGGATGGTTGGGGGACAGCCCTGAAACCTGCCTGCGAGCCAATCTGTATGGCAAGGAAACCCCTGTCAGAGGATACCGTGGCTGACAATGTATTGAAGCATGGGACAGGCGGAATCAATATAGACGCCAGCAGGATAAGTCATAATGAGGAAGTTAAGACTACCAAGCGTCAGCAGAGAAAAGCAGGTTGGAATCTTAACAACTGCGGATTTGATAGTACGAAAAATATCACCGCAAGTGCTGCTCCAGAAGGCAGGTTCCCGAGTAACGTGATATTACAGTGTACCTGCGAGAAAACGATAGATGGCAAGTCTCTTACGTCAAAGCCTGCCGAGGAATCCAAGGGCGGAATATTCAAGCCGTCGGAAGGCAAGCCAGCTGGTCCCACCTATGAGGGTGGAGTGAGAATACATACTGACCCTGACTGTCCTTGCTATAAACTTGACCATCAAAGCGGTATTCTTAAAAGCGGATATATGTCGCCGGATATCCACAAGCGGAACATTACCAATGGAGAATACCAAAGCCCTCACGGAATATACGGCACATACAATAACCAGTACCTGATGGAAACGTTTGGCGATATGGGTGGCGCTTCCAGGTTTTTTAAGCAAATACAATGGTCATTAAATATGGAGGATTTATGTGGGAATATTTTCGAAAGAAAGAAGGTCGTTGGTATATTAAATGGCGTAATCCAGGAAGCAGAGCGGTACACGGAAAACGTAGAGCAGTTTTTGTGTGGGAACAGCACAATGGAAAACTTCCAAAAGGATATGAAGTCCATCATATTAACCTTGATAAAACAGATGACAGAATTGAAAACCTGCAATGTTTATCCAGAAAAGAACATAAATACTTGCACGCAAGATTGCGAGAAGACCATAAAATTATTGATGGAGTTGAATATAGAAAATGCCAAAAATGTGAAAAATATAAAACCCTTGATAATTTTTGTAAAAGAACTTTGGGAACTTACGGAGGATATTGTAAAGACTGTTCTAAAAAATCTCTCGGAGAATGGAGAGAAAACAATAGAGGAAAATACAACAAATACATGCAAGAGTATAATAGAGAATACAGGAAAAGAAACCAGGTTCTTTTATCAGGCGAAGGCGTCTAATGACGAGAAGTGGTTCTACTGCAAGGTCTGCAATAAAGCGTTCCACGGAGATTATTCTGATGAGCATATGCACGGAGACAAGGGCGAGACCATAAGTTACACCAAGAACAGAAAGTGCCGGAAGTGCGGTCATCAGGAAGTCAGCGGCAGTCCCTGTAAGTGTGAGCAGCCTGACTGGGAAGTGATTGAGAGACCTATTACTGACTGTCAGATATGGCATCCGACGCAGAAGCCCGAGGACCTGATGATATACCTTATCAGGCTTGTTACTCCGCCAAACGAGATTGTTCTTGACCCGTTCTGCGGTACCGGCACAACTGCAATGGCATGTGAGAAGTTGGGATTCAAATACATTACCGTGGACAAGGACCCGATATACTGTGTCATTGCACAGGCAAGACTGGATAAATACAACGAGCAGTTGAGGTTATTCTGATGATAGATTTATTCTGGGAATACACGCTGACACATAAGTTCCATTGGATTAACGACGATAAAGTTTATCGTATCCGTGGCAAAATTGGAATGAAGTATGAGAGTGAACGCTGGGCGATAGTTGACAGGTCGCATAGAGAATGGATACCTATGGCTGATAGACAGAAACTCAAAATGATAAAAAAATACGACCTGTATCACAAAGGTAAAATAGTTATGTCCTCAAATGAAGTCAAGGAATTGAAATGGTTTGTTCAGGAATATGAAAGGAAACGTGGCAATAGAGTTTTCGCAACATATACTTATATGATGAATGTTCTCTTAAAGGAAAGAGAGAAATGACGCTCAAACAATGGAAAGAATTTTCTGGTACCTTAAAGGAATGGATAACAGGACCAATACGAGTGGAGTATCGTTGCAACTGGCACCGTGGTCATGCATACAAAAAACCGAATAAAGTTCAGATATATGATAGTTGGTGGATAGCCACTGACGGTATCAGGTATTTTTCATTTGATGTATGGGAAAGACGCAACTACAAATCAATTGTGAGGATTACAAAGGAATGAATCTCCTCAAATACGAAACCATTGCATTGAATAAAGGATACAAAGTCCTCTGCGGAGTGGACGAGGTTGGTCTTGGTCCTCTTGCCGGACCGCTCATTGCCTGTGCTATTGCTATGGATAAGAAAGCCATTGCCGATGCCAAGAGGATACATATCGGTATGTATAAGATAAATGATTCCAAGCAGGTACCAAAGGATATCCGTGAGAAGTTATTCAAGCGTATCCTCGGCGCCTCGCTTGCGGTAGGCATTGGTATCGTGGACGTGCCGGAACTCAATAGGATAAAGAACATACGCAAGAGCGGATACCTTGCACGGTACAGGGCAGTCAGTAATCTTGGCAGGAGTAACTATTGCCATTGTCATATCTACTGGCATCCGCTTGACCAGAATCTTGAATATGCGCTGAAATTTCACGTCTTTTATACGCCGGTTGTTCCTCATTACATTATGGTTGATGGTCCCTTCGGTATGCCGGAAATCAAAGATGTGCCGGTGAAGTCCATCATTGGCGGCGATGGGAAGTCAATGCTCATCGCAGCAGCGTCAATCATTGCCAAGGTGTATAGAGACGATATAATGATGAAACTGCACGACCTGTACCCATACTATGGCTTTAATACAAATATGGGATACGGAACAAAGTATCATTTTGATGCTATAAAGAAGTATGGAGTTTCACCAGTCCATAGAAATCATTTCGTAAAGGAGATAGTCAATGGAAGGTAGACAAAATATTACGCCAGAAGAAATAGGACAAGGATTAGAGGATTTAAGAAGCAAGTTAGCTCGCAGATTGAATAAAAAAGGAAGTCATTGCTGGAAGAGTCGACACGAGATTCTTGGTGTAGTCGCCGAGGAATACCACGAGGTTATTTTTGCGGTTACAGAAAAGACTCATGGCAATGCTTCATTACAAGCCGAACTGCTTGACCTTGCGGTAGCAGCAATACTGGGGTATATAAATGTCAAAAATGGCAAAACGGACTGGTAGAAAGAAACCTATTTTAACCGGCATGAGGAAAACCGTTGAGGTTACATTTATGACTATGATTCCTGCGGCTTTCGCTGACCGGTTCATTGAGAACAAGATAGAAATGAAAATGGGTAAGTTTGCCATAATATTCGCACGGAAGGATACCGGCGAGAAACATAAGGCAATATTTGAATTTAAGGATATGGTAGTGGATGGGAACTATGTCCGAATTGAGGAGAGGAAAAATGAAAAGGGTAAAGGACGAAGTATCCTTGGTAGGAAAAGTTGAAACCATTTCAATGATGGATTTAAGAAAGACTCCGGGAGAAATAATAGAGAGTGTTCGGTTGGGTAAACAATTTATAATTACCAAAGGCAAAAAGAGAGTTGCTTTACTGCAAGGATTAAATATTAAGCCAAAAATAGAAACACTTGAAAAAATATTAAAACAAACAGACGATAGATGTCAAATAGAAATATTATCAGACGGAAGTATAATAGCGTTACCGATTTGCAAGAAGTAGCCCACAGTGGCGAGGGGGTTAAAGGTTAAGGGGAGGGGTACTATGAAAGAGATGACAGATGTAGAATTTTACAAAGGCGTAGCAAGGGTGTGTGAAGATTTATTAAATAATATTGCCCGTAGTTTTAGTGTGGATATTGCCGGATTAAACGAAACAATGATTGAACTTGAAAAAAGGGCTAATAAATCAGGAATGAAAAGGCACGATTTATATCCCGATGAGGTCAATCCCGCAAAATGAGCCGAGGGGGTGTTATGATATATGTAGATAGTTTATTTTGTAGTCTTGCTTTCGGTCATAAATATTGGTGTCATATGACGGCAGATACTATCGAAGAATTGCACGAATTTGCTCATAAAATAGGATTAAAAGTAGAGTGGTTTCAAGAGAAGGGGAAACATTGTAGTCATAATCATTATGATTTAACGTCTGGTAAAAGAAAAATGGCTGTAAGATATGGGGCAAAAGAATTAACCGTGAAAGAATATTGTAAAGTTGCTAACGGATATTTAAAGGAGCGAACCAATGACTGATAAAGAATTGAGAGAGGAACTACGGGAAATAATAATCAATTATGGAAATAGAAGTGGTGGATGTGCTAATGATTTTGTAGATACTATTTTATCCAAATACCACGTCCTCCCAAAAGACAAGTGTGAGGTTGTGGATTTAGAAGGAGCGAGGGGTTGTGATAATTGTCCCATAGACAGGGATTGTGATGTGTGCCACGAAGGTTGCAAAATAAAATCCATTATAGTGGTTAAGGGTTAAGGGGTAAAAGGAGTTACGATGAACGACGAACAAGGAAAGAAGGCAGAGGGGAAAGAGAAATATAATCATTTAAAGCAGTTTGCTAATTGTAAAACTTGTAGGTGGAAAGGTGATATATGCTGTTGTTTTGAATCTGAATGTGATGGTAAAAGAAAATATGAAATGCTTATAAGAAGCAAAGAGTATTTCGGTTATACTAATCCACTTTGGTATAAGATATATTTTGATTATCCGTTATATGTAAATTTCAGGACTACAAAATATGCAAGTCAATGGCAGAGATATGCGAAAAGTTTAAGGCGAAGGGGTAAACAAAGAAAATGCGTAAAAGTAAGAATATTAATTGAGGAGCTTAAAAATGGAAAGTGAAAAAGGGAAAGAGGGCTTGTGGGTTTGTCCGAAATTAAATGGTGTTATTAATTGTTCGGTTTGTATGCATTCAAAACCCCATGAGAAAGTTAAAAATTGCGAGGGTACTAAATGGGACAGTATTGAATGTTGTAAGTGCGTCCCCTCCGTCGGCAAAGTTCCTGTTGAGGTAGAACCCGTTAAGAAAGAACCCGAAGGCGAGGTTGAGATTGAAAAAATAGTCAAAAACTGTTTTTGTAATTGTGATTTGTGTGTAAACTATCTGTCTGAAATATGTCAATGTGGCAATTTATACGATTTAACAAAACAAATCCAAACCCTAATTTCCTCCTCAAACAAGGAAGCGGTTGAGAAAGCAGTAAATCATTTAATATATGTTTTACCTATGGCAAAGGCATACGCACACGAAAATAATCTCGGAGCAAACCAAGCCATAGTGAATGATGCAGAAGAATATATATCAAAAATCAGAGGTCTTGACGGAGGGAATAAATGAAAAAGTGCGGGAATTGCGGTAATTTCGATAAAGACGAATATGCTTTGGGAGTTATTATCTGAAAGGATAAGTCAACCCCATTGTCACATAGGGTGGGAGTGGTGACTCCCATCCATGAAAATAATTTTCACGGTCAGTAACTCTACGGGTATCCTGCGTAGCTGTGAAAATAGTTTTACAGTATCTCGGCGAGAGCATATTCTCGCCGGTATACTAATCGGCATAAGGGAAGATGAAGGATTCTTTTTCAGTTCGGCAAAACGGTTAAAGATATATCTGGATTCTCTGTGCCGATTAGCATATGAAATGGATTGAAGGAAAAGTAGTTGTATGCAGATTGCCTTTTTCAAAGGACAGGTATTTGGTTGTCAGTGAACCAAGAGGCTGGTATACAAGTTTGGAATTTCATTGGCTATGCCATAGTTCTGATGGTGATTTGTTCTGGACGCAATGCGATTGGATGAGGGATAAACAAAATGCCAAGAAGCAGTAAATGGAAAGTCAAGTATGGCTTCTGCGAACTGGAAATACTCTGGACGCATAAGCAGGTTATACTTTCACGGTATCCCGGTGGACATAAGAAAATACCGCAAGATGCTCTGGGGAAGCCATTGTCTTTGTATAAACCAGAACAAGTGAATATGTCAACGAAAGGATTTTCTGTTATTGCCAAGGGATTCCTGAAGCGGTGGGATAAATTCAAGCGGAGCAAGAAGTATAGGAGATACACGTCATGAGCGACTGGTACGAGGAACACATAGAGGCGCCGATGGTTGATAAAAGACATCTAACCAAAGTAGAAAAAATCAAAGACGGTATGCTCAATCCGGGCAAGATAATCCTTACCCAGAACGGACTGGCTCTCGGGGATATTGTCCGGTATGAAGTAAGACCGCAGCATTTCTGGGATAACCGGCTGAACAACTGGAACAAGAACATCAACAAGCAGCTGGGCAGAGTGGTCAATATAAAGAGGTATGGCTTCGGCTGGAAGTCAACCAAGGAAGTGTTCACTGTCTGCGTGGAATTTTTCAATGACATCGGGAACTGTTCCGCTTGGAAGTTTGGTCGCTGGCGTCATTCCCGCTGGCTATGGGAAGACAGCCTGACCAAGATGCCGGTACAGCAGGAGGGTCAATCGTGAAAAAGGTTATGCTCAAAAAGGAAGCGTTGGACATACTGAAAACACTGAACGATAAACAACTGGAAGCCGTCAGGGTATATCTCAAAAGAAGCACATATTGCGATGTGTTTATGAGAATGGATAGGCTGGCGGAATGCAAAGGGTGCCGTATGATTGGTTTGTGCAGGCACGTTATGGAAAAAGGAAAATTATGAAATGTCCATTCAGGATACGTCAGATTAGGAATGAGTATAACGGACTTTTGGTTGAAGATTTTGAGGAATGCCTCGGATTTAGCTGTCCGGCATATCAGCCGATATTCATAAGGAATGATGACCTGAAAAATAAGAGCAAGCACGAACTGGAAACAATAACATTCACTCAAAGAGGAGATACCAGGGAGAAAATTGATAATTGCGAAGAAAGCCTTGATTGTCTCCGGCTTCACCCAAGATAAGCAGGTAAAAGAAGCAGGTAAAGTGGGGTAAAGTAGGTAAGATGGGGGGTGTATTACCTGCTTATCCGGTGTCCTTGCCTGCTTGTTCGCAAAGGGGGATAGAATAACGCTAGAAGGGGGTAGAATTGAATGATGACTATTGCCAGAAGGGTAGTAGCCAAAGTCAAAGGAATACTCTCAAAATGCTACGCAGAGATAGAGATGATTGTGTGGCAGGGTAAGACTGATAGCAGGCAATCCAGCCCGATAGATGAAGATAGTAAAACAGAAGGTATAAGGTTGTCACGGTCTGAAATGCTCTTTGTCAAAGGATTAATTGAAGCCGAACACCAGCGTCTCTGGAAGGATAAGTATTATCCTCTTGCCAGAACCCTTAAAGCCGGAATAGAGGATATTACCATTGAATATCAGAAGGTCATAGCAGAGCAGCCAGATTCACCGGAAGCATTTTGCTTTAACCTGCTTGACCGTATCAACCGGTTGGAATACAAGAGGTCTATGAAGGAAAAGAATGTGTAGGTGAATGTCTTGGGAACTTGTATGACACTAACAAGTTCCGAGTTGATGAACTTGTATGCTTATACCACAATCATTCGGTTTGTTTCTGACCGTTTTCCATTGGATACCAGTGGTATCCGAGTGGTGCCCAGACTGGTATCTGGTGGTATCCAGGGTGGTGTCCAGGGTGGTATCCGCAAGTACCCGGGAACGGCGACTATGACAGCGATTATGGTAAATAACGCATTATAACGAACTATTTCGGGGGTTGGGAGCGGGCACCGGTGCCCAAAACCGCCTCTTGAACGATATTCCGGGATAAAAGTTCCCGATTTTTAGGAGGATATTCTGATGGGAGATAAGATTGACAGGGCATTGAAAAAGGTTAAACTGTGGCAAGAGGAATGCAAACTCGTGGTAATGTTCATAGGCTCCGTTACTGCGGTCTCGGTGTTCTTTTCCAGACTGTTCCGTGGTGAAGTTGGTGGTGGCGTGATGAAGGATATGAGACCGGATATGGGTCCAGAGGGCAACGAGGTCATACCGGAACTTGTGAACCATATACATAAAACTGACTGGATACTATGGGGTAGCGTGGTCATGTTCGTAGTGTTCTTGGTTGTAGGAATGATATTGTTCGTCAAGGTAATGAAAAAACATATGAACGGAATAGCAAAATGATAGAGAAGGATAGGAAGTCTAAAAAGTTTACAATGCACTGCGACCAGATGGGCTGCGATAAAATGGAGCAGTTTGATACCAGGGGAGATTTCAGGTGGATGGTAAAGGCTGCTAAGGAAGCCGGCTGGAAGATTTGCAAGGACATGGACTTCTGGAATCACACGTGTCCTGACTGCGCGGAGAAGGAATAAATGGATAGAGTAGTATTTGGTCTGGCGGTATTCCCCAAGAACATCAAATGTTCTGCGGTAAAGTATCAGGACGTGATAGTTCCGACTCGCTTTAAGAAATCGCTGACGTTTTGGGTCCTTGAAGATGACCGTGGGATAGCGGTTGATATTCTATCGGTGCAATCGTATGACCTTGCTTCTGCGAGGCATAAAATTCTGCAACAGGTGAACGTTGTCTTTGACGCTGCCGAGGAAGCATACGCACCCAAGGCGCCGAAGGATACATCAAAGAAAACTCTTGATTGGCTGATACGCTGGTTCAGGAGAAAATAATGCCAGACATTTCGCAGACTCTCGGTGGCTTTGATATAGAGCATTGGGAACCACAGGGGCAATCACCGGAGGGAACAATGTCAAATACAAAGTATGGATTGGTCAATGACGGTAATTTATGCTTTGCGACCAGTGATAAAAGAGAAGTGGTATTCTGCCATAGAAACCACGTAGACCGGTGTGGCTGTGCCTGTGCCGCCTTCCAAATAACCGAGGATAAAGATGGCAAGAAGGTTGCTGTCCTACATTGCTTTCCTGAACCAAGAGAAATAGACGTGGAGTTTGAGATACAAGAGGACTCGGCTGCAATAGAACGAGAACACCGAGAGTCTTTATTAAGAGCAATGACCACAGAAGGTCATAGAATGGCAGCCGAGATGTTGCGACCTGGGGATATGGTGCCGAGGGATACGGGATTACCGTCAATGGAATATAACCGAAACGGAGAAGTGTTGAGAACTGATGGTGATGGAACGGGACCAGGCAATCACCCACAGGTAGAAGGAAATAATGGTGGCGGATAATGACGAAACCCTGCGATAAATGTTGCTCAACAGGATTCACGATAGGGATGCCGGATTATAGAGATACGTCCACTGCTATGGGTGGATTCCCAGCCATCCCCTGCAAGAAATGTGGCGGCACAGGATACTACGACCCGGACAAACCAATAACCGTGCCGGCTGATATGGTGAAGGAAGAATACTGGGAGAAACAATGATGGAATCCGCATTGAGATATTTGCAGGAAGCCCTCGCCCATCTGGATAAGATGATTGACCAGGAGAAGGGCAGCCTGTTTGAAACCGAAAAGAAACTGGAAGAGATTTCAAGGAACATTGACCAGTACGAAAGGGAAAAGAAAATGGTGAGCGAGGCGATACAGCAATTCCTCGGCAAAGGGGTATCTTAAACATGCACCCAAAGAATAAAAGTTTGAAGCGCAAACGCAAGAAGCGTTCCGTGAGCGCCAGCCCATGCCGGCATTGTATTTTCCGGCGCATCAAGGATATTATAAAGGGCAAGACCATTAAATGCCCGGACATGAAACGCCACAAGTATGTAGCCTGCGATGATTTTACTACCGCTTACAGACCGCAGCAGGGGACTACGGATACAATCAAAGAGTATAGCGATTCCAAGGGGAACGTGAAATGCCCCGAATCAGATACCTGCCCGGAGTCAGATTTGAAGTTCTTGCAGGACGCTCTCGCTCATCTTGAAAGAAAGATTCAAGAGGAAAGGGATAATCTAGTTGACGTAGAAAGACGGCTGGAAGAACTTTCGATGGAATATAACCGATTTGAAACTGACAAGAGAATGAAAGTAATCGCGAGGAATATAGGACAGTATGAAAAGAAAAAGATAGTGATAAGCGAGGCAATACAGCAGTTCCTTCATAAAGGAGTATAGGAATGAAATGCCCCGAATCAGATACCTGCCCGGAATCAGAAGGCTGCCCCCATAAGGGCGAGCATGAAGGAAACTTGGAGTGTTTCATTGGCAGGGAGTGGACGAAACTCACCGATTGCCCGCGTTGCATTGAAGGCGACGATGACCTTCGCAGGAAACTTGAAGCACTCAAAGGAGAGAAAGATGCCAAAGACAAAGCGGAAGTTCGTTGAGGAAAAGATGTGGCTAAACGGCAACGAGTTCAGCTGGAACAATGATTGCGACATACCGCTAATCCACCGGTGTCTTGACCGTATCAATATCATCAGGAACCGGCTGGTGAAAGGCGGAAAGATGTCCATGTTCATTGGTGATATAAAGGCGCCAATCGCTGAAATTCTTTTCGGTAAGATGAGTGGTAAGTCGGGGATACAGTTCGTTGTCCAAGGATACGAGAAAACTCCTTCTGATGTTTGGAAAGAGATAAAGAGAATAATGTATCCGCATCATGCAGGATATTTGGTAGAGATAAAAAAATCAAAAAGGAGAAAGAAACAATGAGTCCAGCGACAAAGATTGAATATGTAGATAGAACATGGAAAATAGTTACCGGCTGTTTGCATGGCTGCCCATACTGTTACGTTAAGAGGTTTGCAAAGGACTGGAATGTTCCCAAGTTCCACCCTGAAAGATTGGACGAGCCGGTCAAGTATCGGAAGCCGGCGATGTGGTTCGTGGCGAATACAGGAGATTTGTTCGGAGATTGGGTACCCGAGGAATGGATAAAACTCACGCTGGGAGTTATCAAGGAATGTCCCCAGCATACATTTTTATTGCTGACCAAGAATCCGAAACGCATGGCGAAATACGATTATCCGCCGAATGTATGGGTGGGGACCAGCGTAACCTGCAATGCCGACCTTATGAGGATTGAGGATATACGGTACATCAAGGGCGCACGCTGCCACTTTGTATCCTTTGAGCCTCTGCTGGAAATGCTTGATTTATCCAGAGTCAACCTGATAGGAATCAACTGGTGCATCGTAGGCGCCGAGAGTATCAGGCAGGCACATATCCCCAAAGACGTTGTGTATTCCCAGCGTTGTGCCGGACCATTGATAGCCGAAATACTTGTAGCGAAAATCCCACTGTTCACGAAGCCCAACCTGCAGTGGAAGCCGGAATATAAAGAGATGCCAAACCCGGATGGCGGTGGGTTGTGTCCAGGGAGTTGATTATGACCAAAGATTATAAGCAGCCAGCCAGGGATTACAATGGCAATATCATTGTAAGGGTCGGAGATAATTTCCGGTGGGAAACTATCGGCGGAGAAAAGTTTGAGGGCAAGATTGTCGAGATGGACAGCAATGTCGCAACGGTAAGATGCACTGATGGCGTTAAAAGAACAGTGGAATTATGAAAAGACTTTTCAATTTCATTGAAGATTTTATTGCTGGTATTCTCGCCAGCGTTATAATCTTTGTTAGCAGTCTCGCATCTGTTGCCATGCTGATTGCGGTATTCATTGGGATAATATTATTGCTGACCTGCTTTATATGGGTTCCGGTCCTTACAATTGCCCTTGGTATTAAAATATTAAAGTAACCCTTGACAAACTTGGGAAAATCTGTTAATATAAACTATATGTATAGCATAGTACCAAGGAAACGCAGGCTGAAAGATATGATAGAAGCAAAGGGTAAGTGGTTAATGTTCAGGCAATGGTTCCACGGAATCAGTGGGATTATTGCCTCTTTTTTTACGATATACGTGACGTACACGATGAGAAAGAATGTTGATGCAATGTTGTCATTTTTAATTTGCGGCGTGTGTTACTCTTACGCAAGCCTTCTGTGGGCATTTATTGTTAAGGACAAGATTGTAAAGTTTCGCCGGCAGATTGAAGGATACAGGAAACTATGTGGAACAAGATAAGAAAGATAATGGAGTCAATGGGATTGGTCAGGAGACCGGCGGCGCAAATTGTATATCCTGCAGGCGCCAATAGAGAATTGACGTTATTCGGATTGAGATTGGTGGTCAATGAGTATATGCCGGCAGGGCAGTTCATGCTCGTTGAGGAAACAACGATTGGACTGTCTATTGATGGACCAATGGTAAAAGGTATCTTTAAGATAGACGATTCACCGCCGAAGCCGGTCAAGAGACCAAAGGCGCCGATGAACTCAAAGACGGAACAGTGGCTGGAAAGGTGGAGGAAGTAATGCCGACTGTGGTATCCAATGAACAAGCAGCATTGATTACAGAACTTTCAAGGCATATTCCGCAAGAAGTTGCTTTTAATAGGGTTGCGGCAGCGTTTGGTACTGTAATGAATTTCGCTGGATACCCAGAAATATATCAACTCGCTCTGGGTCAAGCGGCTGTATTTATGACGCAAATTAACAGAATAGAAGTGGCAATGCATGAGTATGTGGTGATAAAGAATTTTCCGCCCAGACCTTCGCCGGTACAGTGCGCCAATCTATTGTATGAAGCATGGGAAGAGTTGCAGGACAAGATTGGCAACAGGGATAAAAAGATAATCATCAGGACACAGCCTACTGTGTCCATAGTATATCCAGAGAAGTTTGCGTTATGGTGTGAGGTAGGATTTGTAGATACTGATGTTGTATTGCCATTGCGAGACCGTAGTCCTGTTTTCCATGCGTATTATCCTGTGGAAAAGACATCAAAGAAAACAGAGGACTGGATGATTAGATGGAAACGGTGGGAAGGTAGATAATGCCGACAATCCCAGACAGGGAAGCCCAGCATTATATGATTAGACCGGGGGTAACGGCAGAAGAGGGTATGCCGATGCCTTTCAAGATACTTAATTCTCATGGGCATGAAATAGGGAGTTGCGAGAGCGTAACGATTGAAAGGGAATTGCAACGCCTGCAAGCCCTTGATGCTCCAGGCTTCCTGATGGTGGCGCCAACAAGTGAGACGATTATATGCAGGAATGCCAGGCTGAATATACATAGCATTGACCCGATGGGGATATTTACTATCAAAATTCCTGCTGTTATGAATCACGGAGAGGTGGAATTTCGTGGATGTTATCTTATGAGTTACGACGTCCGGAATGATAGTAGTGCCGGTCATATACATTGCTCGGAGATGAGATTCCGTATTAACGGATTATCAATCAACGGCGAGAAAGTCCAGATATCCAAGAAGACCGAGGAGTGGTTGGAACGATGGGCGAAGCGATGAAAAGAATATGGAATACAATCACGAGATTCTTTCGCTGGGTTGACCATCAGTTCAATATGCATGAGCATGATGCGGAAACGTGGGAAGTAATCAGGAGAAGTTTTCGTAATGAACGAAAAATTATCAGTGTTGGCACTCTTGATTCCCCTGCGACAAGAGCAGAACTGGAATATATTGATATGCGAATAAGGGAAGGGCTGGGCATAAACAGAGATGCGATTGGACGCTTGAGTATTGTAATACAACGGATGGGTTTACAAATGGATGATGTTTCTAGGATATGGGATACTTCCATGCATCCGAAAATGCCTCTGCCTTCGCAGAAAACTATTGAGTGGGAAGAGAGATGGGCGAAAAGATAACGTTTGAAGTCAAGGGCAATGAACTATTTTTATATGTGGCAGGCAAGCCTACGCCAAAGGCTATGGGAGCATTCGCTCACCCCATGAAGGACGCGAAGGTTACGCTTGACCCCAAGAGAGTTCCTATTGAGGTATGGCGCATGCTGTCTGGTATAGACATTTCTTATCCTGACCGCGTGACTGGATATAAAAAGTTGGTAGATGTGTTAACATTACCGATTACCGAAAAGACGGAACAATGGATGGAACGATGGACGAAAAGATAATTCATATCATATTGATTCTTCTTGTGGTTTCTTATATAATGATGTACAGAAGCGAATGTATTAGCAAGTTCCGGCAGGAGTTGATTTATTTGGACTGGGAAGCGTATAAGAAACTGCCGAGTTTCAATTCAATGGTCTTTGATTTCAAGCGGTGGCGATGGCAGGTCAGATTCGTTCCTACTGTCAATGTTGAGTTCCGCAGTATCGGAGAAGTTCCGGCTGCTCCACCGGCGATTATAGGGCAGACCATTGAGACAATCATTGTTGACGAGAGTCCTGAAACGCTTATAATGACCGGCAGAGTTGTTCGTGCTGTGGCTGGTGTTAATGAACACGTGCAAGTCGGAGATGTAGTCCGTATTCAAATGACTTCCAGTCTGCGAGAAACAATAGGCAGAGTTTCAAGGGAACGTGGAGGGGCAGCCGGTCTGGAATTCTTTGAGGTATCAATTGTTGAGAGTGCCGATGCCTATCCATTTCTGGGCGTCGTTGATGAACCGCCATCGCCCAAGGCGATTGCGTGGGAAGAGAGATGGCATAAGAAGATTTAATTATCGCAGCGGAAATAACAATGGACAAAGAAACAAGAAAGGTATATAATAAGATACGAAGGGATTTGAAGAGAGCATTGAGAAGGCATTTTAATCAGTCGGAAAATAACAGGAGAGTTAGTTTGCCGAATCAGATTACGATGGCAGGAATTGTTTACAATCAGGTATCACCAGGGAAATACGTTGCACTGGTAAAGCCCGTAAATGAAATTCGTACTATTGAGATACGATTCACGTTATTCTGTGATGAAGTTAAGCCGCCCTCACCCAAGGCGATTGCGTGGGAAGAGAGATGGCATAAACGATAAGGAGGAGCAAAGTAATGAAGGGTAAGGTCAAGTGGTTTAGTTCTCAAAAGGGTTATGGCTTCATCACAGGAGAGGACGGAAAGGACGTATTCGTTCATCATTCCAGTATTAAAATGGAAGGATACAAGACGCTGGAAGAGGGAGCGGAAGTTGAATTTGACACCGAAAAATCCGACAAAGGTCCCAAGGCGGTAAACGTTACAAAAATATAGGGAGAAGGCATGCCCGATATTGGCGATTTATCCATAGCAATAGGTATCCAAATACCTACGACTTTGGATATCCTTAAACTGTCCGAGGTTGATAGAGACCTGCCTGACTGTGTTAAACAGCAGATTAGGCAGGTCATTGACCTGTACAAAGGCGATATGGAAATACCTGTAAGGCTTGCCAGGGTTCTCGGGATACAGATTCCCGATGAGGTCAAGGCACAGGCTGAACAGGACTTATGGTTGTATGGCGAGGCGTTCTTTACCAAAAGAGACGGACAGATATTATATCTGCCGCCGGAGACCGTGATTGCGAAGGGTGAGGTTAATGAGAATGGCGATTTGTTTATGAATAGTTGGCATAATTACAGTCATTCCATAGATGTTCAGATTGAACCGGTAGAACTCTCTCACGAGCAAACTCTCCGGCTGGAAGATGTTGTCAGGATAATGAGGGAGAATGCAGAGCGAGAAGCAGCAGTTCCGGCAGGCTTTTTCGCCTGGGAGGATATCGGATTATCCATGCATAATCCGGCATTATCACAATTGTTTGCCGGTGAGATTGGCAGAATGGCAGGCTGGGACGTAATGACGCCGGAACAAATGGCGAGTATGGTAGAGGGTAAGGACCCACCGCCTTCCAAGAAGGCAGTGGAGTGGGAAGAGAGATGGCACAGGAAACGTTAGAGAAATTTTTGACCAAGCAAGAGTTTGAGGAATGGTATGCTAGGAACAGCAATATCAGTATTCACGAATTGCACGAACTTGGCTTACACGCATATCCCTGTATCTGCGGTGAGAAAGATTGCAAGGGCTGGCAGATGTTTACGGATAATGGGGTAGGGCAACTCCATCAGGTAGGTCATATACCGAACAAGGAACATCTATGATTGTTGACATTACAAAGTTCGTTGATTTCAAAAGATGGTTTGATTTCCTGAACCATTCATTTGAGAAAGGCGATGAAT
>Ga0315284_10004463_pt1 | contig 19866 bp, 17 predicted proteins | sample YL17G09_16_MG_FD_203696 | JGI IMG/M metagenome (GOLD analysis project Ga0315284, IMG submission 203696) | Sediment microbial communities from Yellowstone Lake, YNP, Wyoming, USA - YL17G09_16 | ecosystem: Environmental > Aquatic > Freshwater > Lake > Sediment | place: USA: Wyoming | collected... | reverse complement strand
CACCCAGCCCCGATCAGCCGCGCGGCCATATGTCTGCCACAGGAATGTCAGAATCAGCAATGTCAGCACAGCCGCCGACAACGCCAGCAGTACCCTCATCCGCCTGGACATCCAGCCCCCATGACAACCATTTGCCATCCTAGACTTAAAGATTCTCTCCTTTTCCCGTGCTTGTCAGGAACCTCATGAGTCTCGGAAGTTGTGGACCGAGTGGAATTTGTGCCCGCGAAAATGACTGGCAAGAGGTCAATTTGTACCGAGATCGGTACAAAGCACCTGTTCGAAGGTATGAGAGATAAATCAAACCTTTTCCATTCTTCATTTTCGAGATCTACCCTAGTGTATCTTTAGCTCCTGTAGATATACGATCTCATCCATCCAGGGTTCATACGGTGTGGGGGAGTTGACCCAGAAATCGGCATTCACCACTATGTTGTCTACCCGAAAGAGATATTCAACCGAGAAGTTCGCACGAACTATACGGCTCCCTTCATCTCCGATACCAACGTCTGTGATGTTCACAGCCGTTTCAAACCCCCTGAGACCGTTTAGATACTCCTTGTGAGCAAGCGCCGAGGAGTTAAGCGAAGTAATCCCGACACCGAGCGCCGGGATCATCTCGAGACTCTCATTCCTGAAAGAAACCAGGGCCGACCAATTATATCCTGACGAGTGGTGATATATGATTTCACGCCCATTTTCTATCCAACCAGCCGGAAGGTCGTCAGCAGTCAACATCATCCTCTCTGGTGGCGTGACGATGTTGGGCGGACCCCCTAGAATGATTCCGATTGGGACCGCCATGAATAAGAGGAGACACAGGATTGCCACGAGAGTCCTTCCCATTTTCCCCCCGTGATAACAATTAGGGCTAGAAACATAAACTTATCTCCCCCCTCATCTGCCGTCAGAACCGTCAGGAGGTCGGGAGTGGGCCCAAGGAGATTTGGAAGGACAAATCATACTGGCTCAACGAAGAAATATCCCAAACAGGTTAAATCTTGATGGATCTCTGAAGGAGATTGAGAGATAGACCAAACGCCTTCCCTTTTTCTTCTAACTAATCTAACTCTCCTAACTCTATCTCTAATCTCCGTCATTACCAGACAACTGTGAGAGTACGAGTTAGATGCGAGTTAGAATAGGGTTAGAATCTAATCTTCTTCAGAATCATATCATCTTGTCGTGCGCCAAGCGACAAGCGTCCTTGCGGCCTGAGACAAAAAGAAGGTAAGAAGATTGCGGGAGCTTGGCGATTGCCCCGCGTAGCCCCGTCCAAAAAAGCCTAGAAGATACTAAGGGGCTAGAACGGGAGAAGAAGACATTGCTGTCGGTTGAGTTGGAAACAACGATTCTCTCCCGTTCTAGGACCCCGTGGCGCATGAAGGCGCGGCACGCCGTTTCTTACGCTCTGGGCATATCCCCTATGTCTTTCAGGAAGGATAACTTTTTCGACGGCGAATAAGGATACACTGGATGATCACGATCTGAAGCATGCGCCAAGAACAGTCTAGCCAATCAGGAAGACAGTCTATCTCAGACCCCATTGGATAGTGAATGCGACAGGCATCCGCATTTCCCCGACTGGATGATGATTTGTCCAGGAAGGCCGCAGGACCACAGGAAAGGGGCGGGCGGCGCTCCTGTGAGACAGGGAGAAGCAGGGTCACTTTCTATCAATGCTCAGCAAGCCACCTAGCTCCTTGTCCGACCAGTCGATCAAATGTCGGGTTCTCTCTAGATACACTCCCCTTCTCTCTTGCCTCTATTGGGGTGGGGGGTAGCCGCCTTCTATATACATATTCCATTGGCGGTCACAAATGTCGAGTCATCCAGTGGCACCCATTTCGTGCGTACACGCATCGAGATTGAGAGAACTAGAACTAAACTACTAGACTTTTCGATTGAAAACGATGATAATCAAGCAGATGACGATGCTTGGCTGTCTCGTCTGCGGCGGGTTCCACCAAATGCTGTGCCGTTAGTTACGACTCAGCACCCTATCCTTCTTCGCTTGCCAGCTAAGCAAGGCCGCAATTGTCAATCCACCAATAGGAATGATAATTATCATCGACCAGGGAATAGACCAAATTACAAACCAACCTAGGTCTCCAAAGGCTAATGCTCCCAGCCAAACAATCAGATATTTAGTCCATGTTTTCATCCATTCGCCTTCTTCGCTTCGTGACAGACAGGATTCCGACTGCTGCTGATCACAATGACGCCCCCCGCAAGTGCGAAGGGGATCCCGATCATGACAACATAGTGGGTGGCGGCGAACACAACTGCCAGCGAAACAAGGATTATTGCGAATCCTTTCAATCTAATCTTCGGTCTGTTCTCCTTGATGTAGAGTGTCCCGACAATGAGAGCAAGACCACACGATATCGCTATGTTCGCCTGCCACTCGGGCGATACCGCCCAAGGCGTTTCTGGTCCAACTGACAGACTGTCATACGAGGTCCAGGTAGAGATTATCAGAATGAGAAGCCCACCCACCCAGATCAATGTCTTGCCTATCGTCAGTCTGTTCAACGGATTCCCCGTGATGGAATTACGAGACGGTGGCATTAAAACCTTTCTTCTTCGGACCTGCATCATATACGCACAGCGAAAATGATTTGCGCGGTCATTCGCGGACCTAGACCGTGCGTCGCTCACGACGATTCTTAACGCCTGTGAACCCAAGTTATTTCAATATTGAACGAGAATGATTGATTAGGGATGTTGAGATGCTTTGCCCCAAGTGCGCCATGGAAATGGAGCATGGATATCTTCAAGTGGGACCGTCAGTGAATCTCGGCATTTACTGGTTTGACAGACCCTTCGAGCATGGTGAACAGTTCTTGGCAAAGAAGAATCGCATACTGAACGCCCCGATTCCGCTCAATATCGAAGGATTCAGATGTCCGAAGTGCAAGGTTGTTCTGTTTGAATATGGGGCAAAGAAGAAAGAAAATAATTAGACTTTTCGATTGAAATCGACGAAGATCGAGCAAATGACGACCCCTGGCTGTCTCGTCTTCGACGGGTTCCACCCTTATAGGTATATATCAAGCGCTACCCCCCCACCCTTATTGTCTAATGGCCCTTCCCACTACTACTACACCTTTCCGCCGTAGAACAGGGACGGGATTGCGGATCCCTTGAAGCTTGCTCTGCTCCAGATTTCCAACAGAGTAGGATGGAAATGACTCATTTCTACCTATCATGTCCTGCTGAAGAATGCCCTGCGAAATCTTTATTTCGGAAAGACGCTAGTTCTTTCTTGGGGAAGTGAGATCACTGCAGACAAAGCTCCGATAAGCAAGATTGCATTCACGGTGGCACAGCTGAAGCCATGTCCTTCCGTGGGCGACAGCGAATCTGAATACGGAAACGCCACGGGGTTCTTCTATGAAAGGGAAAGAATACTGTACCTGGTCACATGCAGACATGTTCTTTTCGACCCGAAAACAAGTCATGAACCTGTAGAATTGAAGATGAGGCTGCACCTGAGCGGTAGGAGGGATCTGACCAGAGTCGAGGTCCATACAGAGCGTTTATACGATACAAATGGACGACCTCTTTGGCTGGAGCACGACAACAAAGAAGTTGACCTTGCATTGCTGAAGCTCGACATGAATGAAATGATGTCCAAATTCGATATTGAAGTGTTTTCCGAGCGAAATAGATTTCCAGATGATTTCATTCTGGTCCCGTCGGATGATGTCTTTGTTATTGGTTATCCGCTGGGCTTCTATGATAAGGTGAACAACTTGCCAATATTCCGTCACGCCACAATAGCCAGCCTATACGGTGTTCCATATAATGGAAAATCTCAATTCCTTACTGATGGCAAATTGCATGAGGGAACCAGCGGAGCCCCAATAGTCACTAATCCCAAAGGACCTTTTCTCGACCGGAAATTTGTCCTTAATATTCGGGACGGGGAGAACTATTTCCTTGTAGGAATCCATTGTGGAGGTTCTGAGCAAAAGGATCTAGAACTGGGATTTGAGTGGTACCCAGAACTGATAGATGAAATCATAGACCAATATGAGCAAAGAATGAATGAACAGACTTAGTTCCTATCAGTCGTATGCTCGAAGGTGATTTGCTCGAATTCGGGTAGTCTTGACCTTAACCAGGCAGAGACCAACAAGTCTTGGCTGATACTCGCAGCAACCGCTCTAGATGCTCAAGAAACCACTGCTCCGACTGGGTATAAGCACGACCCGACGGGCTTGGTACCGTTGAGCGCTAGGCACAGACTATCGGCATTTGATCACTACCGGGCCCGTCACAATACTCACCGTTCCTGACACTTCTGACAGTTCTGGCGGCAGATGGGGAGAGAGATTGGGAAGGAACTTTCTACTAACATAACCCATCCAGTTAGTTTCCCAGAGTAGACTCGGAGCATCTGTGTCGGTCATCGGTGCAGAGACAAGGGTATTTATAGTCTGCAGACGGAATGAATCATTTGCCTTTTTTTGATAAAACAAAGGGGGGGTGACAAATTGGCGATATCTGTGGCATTCTGGAAGCTCAGTCAAAGCATAGCGCCGGAGAACCTCGCAAAGGTTGCAGCGAAACTCATGGAGAAAGGATTGTATCCACCAGAAGGAGTGGAAATACTTGGTTGGTACATCTGTCCAGGGGGCAAGGGCGTTACAATAACAGAATCGAAGACTATCGATCCTGCAGTCGCATTCAAGAGTTGGCTAGTGTGGGTGCAGGAGATGACGGGGTTCTTCGAGAGCTACGAGATCCTACCGGCGGTCAGCGCAGTTGAGGCTGTCCAGATGGTTCTCGCGAAGCCGAAGAAGTGACGAGCTCCGCAAACCCTTTCTTCTTCTTTTTATTGAAATCAGAAAAAGAATGGAAGAGGTTTGGTCTATCCCTCGAGTCTCCTTTCAACAGCGCTTTTCCGATCTAGGAAATTTCCCGTTTTATGCAGCGAGTCGAGGGTAACCAAATCTCCTTGGACCCACTCCACCACTTCTGACGGTTCTGACGGCAGATGGGGAGGGATAAAAGTCAAGAAGAAAGAAAAGAAGTTCACGCAGTATACAAACGCGTACTTGGCACTCCGACATCGTATCCCACGAAAGGTCTTTCTATGACATGCCTGCAATAGGTACCCGAATCAAATGACTCAAGGCAATGACCGATCATCGGAGATAGTTGTTGCGGGCGATGTGGCCATAGATATGCTTCAGTGGACACCCCATCAGAAGAAGGAGAAAGAAGTGATCCAGAACTGGCTTCTCGATCCAGGATTCAGAATTATCTCGAGGCCGGGTGCAACTCTGCTGCTAGCAAGAATGGTGGAGTCTGCCATCGGGACCCAGGTGTTGTCTCCTAGGATCGATGATCTCTCCGCCGTATCACCGGAGGAGGTGCTCCACTCTCTTGCAAGGCTGGGCGAATTTCCTCGATCCAATCTGCCAAAGGACCGGAGGAACACGATCTACAGGGTCGAAAGATTCGACGGCTTTTCCGGACCAAGCACAGGGAGGTTGAATCCGATTCCCTTGGCCGATGATGACAAAAAAGCAAGAATCATTGTACTCGACGATGCTGGAAATGGATTCAGAGACTGCGAGGAATGCTGGCCCAGGGCCATTAAGGAAGGAAGACACGCCCCAACAATTGTCCTAAAAATGAATCGGCCACTGGGCGAGGGAGAACTCTGGAAGACTCTGATCGACAGACATAGCGAGAGGCTAGTCACCATAGTCAATGCCAGCAGCCTCAGGGCATCTGGGTTGAACATCTCCAAGAGACTATCATGGGAGAAGACCGCCCAGGACTTCGCATGGCAGCTGGAGCACAATGCTCTGCTGCAGAATCTGATGAGGTCCAGGCACTTTATTGTACTCTTTGGCATTGAAGGAGCCATACACTGCACGCTGGAAGAACAGCAGCTCAATACGATCCTCTACTATGATCCTCTGGCGATGGAGGACGACTACAAGGACGATCGGTTGGGAATGATGCAGGGACGCACCTGTGCCTTCGCGGCAGCCATCGCGGCCAGGCTCTATCGGGATGACAAGGCCTCGATTGGAGACGGTGTGAGGGACGGCCTCAAGAGCTCTAGACGTCTCTTCCTGCACGGATTTGGAAGGCCGCCATCTGAACCGACATATCCAGTAGAGAAGATATTCCAGGCTCAAGATTCAGATCCGATGATCACCGATGTATTGATGCCTCACAACGAAGAGATGGAAAGCAACGGCAAAAGACCCTGGACAATCCTAGCTCAAGTGGCCGGGGAAGAGCTGGAAAAAGTCGCATACAGAATTGCCATCGAGGGATCTGTGCCCCCTATAATTAGGGCACCGGTTGCTAGGTTTGGCGCTCTTATGACTGTTGACCGGGTGGAGATAGAAAGCTATCGGAGTATCACGAACCTCCTGGATGAATACCTCTCCAAGGACGAGGTCACAGTCCCCCTCTCCATTGCTGTCTTCGGTCAACCTGGATCTGGCAAGACCTATGGTGTCACGCAGATCTCCAAAAGCTTGCAGCCTGAGAAGATTGAGAAGCTGGAGTTCGATGTGGCCCAGTTCCATTCCCCCGATGATCTGACCAACGCCTTTCATAAAGTGCAGTCAACGGCGCTTCGGGGTAAGATTCCTCTCGTCTTCTTTGACGAATTCGACTGCTTCCATGGCCAGAAGATGGGATGGCTCAAGTACTTCCTGGCGCCAATGGAAGATGGGGTATTCAAGGACGGAGAGACTTTCCACCCGATCGGGAAGTCCATCTTTGTGTTTGCTGGGGGAACTAGCCACAAATTCGAGGAATTCTATTGCGACTACGCAGGGAAGAAAACCATCAGCTATGAGGAGATGAACATCATGAAGCAAGCCTCGAGTTATTTCACCGATGCGAAGGGTCCTGACTTCGTGAGCAGGCTTAGGGGCTACGTGAACATCACGGGGATCAATCCCACGAGCGAAGGTGACAGACTCTATCTCATCCGACGAGCCATGATCCTCCGCTCAATCATGATGGTCAAGTGTCCCCAGATCTTCGATGAGCTGGGGAACGCACATATCGACCCGGGTGTCCTTAGGGCACTTATCAAGGTGAACGACTACAAGCACGGGGTGCGTTCGATGGAGGCCGTCCTAGAGATGAGCCTTCTTTCGGAAAGATGCGAATTCGAGCCAGCCGCACTGCCACCTCGGGACCAGTTGAATTTGCACGTGGATGCCGATCACTTCCTCAGATTAGTGTTAGAGGACGTTTGACCGACCTGGCATCTCGTGAAACACAGCACTCTGACAGTTCTGATGGCAAACGGGGGGACTCTAGGGTATCCTCATAGAGTCACTTCAGCCCCTATCTTCGTCTTCTTAGTCTGGCCACCTGTGCTTTCCAGAACTCGATCGATTTCGTCTAGAGCCACATTGTTCAAAACGTGGGAAGCGGCCCAGTCAAACATGAAATTCAGATAGATCAAGATGCGACAAAGGTCCAGAGTAATTCCTCTTATCATTCTAAGATCTGCGAAGCTGTACTCCATGCTATTTTATAGCACGTGCACAATAGGGGCTTTTGGTTTGAATTGGAATCAGAAGAATAATGTCCAAATAGGAAAGAGTGGGGGTGTGGCCCCCTCGGGTCACTCGAGGTTCAGCGAACGAAGTCCACGCCGTCCCCCGCGCTCGCTGTCGCCCCGAGCTTCTGCGTTTGGACGCCCAGCCTGGCTCCCACGTCCATCGACATGGAGTCGAACATGAACTTCGACTTGGCTCCGGTAAAGATCACCAGGACCTGGATCAGCCCTTCGTTCTCTGGCTCAATCGAGCAACCCCAAATGATCCTTGCCCTGGGATCGATGCTCTTACCCACGTACTCTGCGGCCCGTTGCGCCTCGTCGACGGTCATGTCCGGACCGCCAACGACCCGCACCAGCGCGCCCTTTGAGGCCTTCACGTCGATGTCGCCGAGCAGCGGCGAGGTGATCGCCTCTTTGACCGCTTCCTTAACGGGATCGTCGGTGCTCTCCTTGCTCGCCTCTCCCATGCCCACGAAGGCCACTCCTCCTTCATTCATGAGGGTAAGGATGTCCGCATAGTCCAGGTTGACGAGGCCTGGCTTGGTGATGATCTCAGTCAGACCTTTGATCGTCTGCATCAGTACTTCGTCCGCCACCTTGAACGCCGCCTCGATTGGCAGGTTCGGGACAAGGTCCAGTAGCTTGTCGTTCGGGACGACGATTGTAGTATCGGTGACGCGTGTCAGCCTCTCCAGGCCGTCGAGGGCGTTCTCCATCCTCACCGTTCCCTCGGCTTTGAATGGTAATGTGACGACTCCGATGGTCAAAGCGCGGCACTGCTCCTTTGCTATTCCAGCCACATAGTGAGCCGACCCCGTCCCCGTCCCTCCTCCCATGCCAGCGGTGACAAAAACGATGTTCGCGCCGTTGAGGAAGTTGCGGATATCCATCCCGTTCTCCATGGCAGCCCGTTCCCCGACCTCGGGGATCGCTCCCGCTCCCAGGCCACGGGTGGTCGCTCTTCCTATCAGGATCTTCTTTGGTGCCCGTATCGTCAGCAGGTGCTTGGCATCTGTGTTGATTCCGCACAGCTGCGCCCCGCTGATTCCCGCGTCGACGCAGCGGTTGATGGTGTTGCATCCGCCGCCACCGCAACCGATGATCTTGATGCTGACATCGAGCTGCTGGGCAATCTTTCTTATATATTCATCAGCGGAGGAATCTTCTTGAGTTGCCTTCACTTGCGCCTGCGTTTGCGTCTTCTTTTTCTGCTCCACGCTCGTCAGAACGCTCTTCACTAATGAGTTTGGCATAGTGCATCCCTGTATGACATTTGTCTGACGATAGATATATATGTTCCGCTCCTGGGTGAAAGTGACCAGGAATGACTCTCCATTTCGCCTCTGAGCGTTCTGGCAGCAGATATTTAGACGGGGTTCACTAGACGGTCAATAGCAAGACAACAAATGAGCGTCAAACAGTCGAGAGAGGTTCCACGAGATATTGACCCCGAACCCTTAAGTATCATCAGTTGTGCTCCATACTCGGGAAAATGAGACCACGCTCCTCAGGATTCGATTACACCCCTGTAATTGCACTCCTTGTGATAGCAATCCCGATCATTGTTCTGGCTGCATATTCTATCACAAATGCCCCCCCGCCCCTCCAGAATCAAATCACCATTCAACCCAACGGTCCCAACAGATTCATGTTCAGACCCAGTTCCCTTACTGTCCACGTAGGCGAGGAAGTCACGTGGGTGAATCACGTTGAATTCCCCGTTGCAGTGATTTCGGATAACGCCACAGATCCTTTCGACAGCGGGAGCATTGGTGTCGGAATGAGCTACGAGCATACATTCAACAACGTGGGGATATTCCAATATCATAGCTCCATTCCAAACTTGACCGGTACAATCATAGTCGTATCTTGAAGAGCGACATGGGAGACATCTGAAATCGGTCGGAAGTACCGACACTTCCGACAGTTCTGGCGGCAGATGGGGAGAGGAAGAAGAGGAGAGAAGTCTGACTTCTGCATCCTCACACTGTCCCTCGGCAAGAATCGAGGAATGGAGCACAATCTCACTGAGCAGGGACGCCTGACCAACCAAACTATGCCTAGTACTCGCCGCCGCCCATTCCGCCTAGCCCCTCGCCCCCAGGCATGCCGCCCCTGCCTGGAGGTCCGCCCTTGTCCCCACCTTTGGCAGCCACCACATCGTCGATTCTCAGTATCATTATTGCCGCATCCGTGGCGGAGCTGATCGCCTGCTTTCCAACGCGCAGCGGCTCCAGCACATTCTCTTTCCGCATGTTGACAACCTTGCCAGTGAAGACGTTGATGCCAGCATACTTGTTACCGGCCTTATGCGCCTTCCTCAGGTCAATAAGGACGTCAATCGGATCGAGGCCCGCGTTCTCCGCCAAGGCAATCGGTACGACCTCCAATGCACTCGCGTACGCGTCAATCGCCATCTGCTCCCTTCCACTGACAGAAGCTGCGAAGTCCTTCAAACCCATGGCAAGCTCCATCGATGTCGCGCCGCCGCCCGCTGTCATCTTCCCATCCTCGATGGCCACTCTCACGACGTTCAGCGCATCATCTAGAGATCTCTCAATCTCATCCACAACGTGCTCAGTGCCTCCTCTGATCAGAATCGAAACAGCCTTTGGATTCTTGCATCCGGTCACGAAGGTCATCTGATCATCCTGCATCTTCTTCACCTCTACCAGAGCTGCCTCGCCTAGGTCCCTCTTCTCAAGTTCGCTCAGCTTGTTGACAATGTTGGCATTGGTCGCCTTTGAGAGCTTCTCCATGTCGGATTCCTTCAGTCTGCGAGCAGCAAAGATTCTCTCCTTCGCGAGATAGTGTTGGGCCAAGTCGTCTATGCCTTTCTGACAGAAGACGACGTTTGCGCCGACAGATTTTATCCGCTCGACCATCTGCTTCAGTATTCTCTCTTCCTCATCCAGGAAGGCTTGCATCTGCTCTGGGTTTGTTATTTGGATCTTCGCTTCAACCTCTGTCTTCTTTATCTCGAGGGCTGAGTTCACGAGCGCGATCTTCGCGTTCTCAATCTTCTTCGGCATGGCCGAATGGACGGGCTCCTTGTCCACTATTATCCCTCTGATCATTTCGGTGTCTTCCATCGAGCCGCCCTGCTTCTTGACTATTTGTATGTTATCCAGGTCAGCCTTGAGATTGCCGTCCCTTTCTTCAGTGATGGTCCGTATGGCCTCCACCGCAAGCTTGGCCATATGCTCCCTTGAGCCCGAGATCGACTTGCTCATCATCGCGGTCATGGCGATGTTTCTTAGCGTTTCAACATCATCCGCATCGACAGTGATGCCTAGAGAATCAAGTATCTCAACAGCCCTTTCAGAGGCCATTCTATAACCCTTCGCAATGATGGTTGGATGAACTTTCGAGTCGATGAGGTCCAACGCATTCTTAAGGAACTCCCCTGCGAGAATTGCGGCGGTCGTGGTGCCGTCTCCGACCTCTTCGTCTTGTGTCTTTGCGACCTCTACCACCATCTTTGCCGCTGGATGCTGTACATCAATCTCTTTCAAGATCGTCACGCCGTCGTTCGTAATCACGACGTCCCCCATCGAATCGACGAGCATCTTGTCCATGCCCTTCGGTCCAAGGGTACTTCTAACGGCATCAGCGATCGCTCTTGCCGCCATAATGTTGTCGTATTGTGCGTCCTTTCCTCTTTCCCTCTTCGTCCCCTGTTTCAGTATCAGTATAGGTGTTGTTCCCATTCCCATCTGCTATTCCTCCTTGTCTTGCACGGCTGTCATAATAAGCCAATATAGAACATGGGTCTGTACTTCCCTATTAACCCATCGCTCAGACCTAATCCAAGTGCCGATCCGCGAGACGGAATCACGTAGCTCGAACCAGAGACACTCGGCCAAGTCACTTGGTTCAAGAAGCGTTTTCAGAGCGCCTCCCTAAGCTGTCAGAGCGGACCTTCTGGAAGTCGCCTTGTATGGCGGACGCAAAGGACATAGTTGCTCCTTTATTGAAATCAGAAAAAGAATTTCTTGAAATCTCAACTGTTCGTCATGCCATCAGATCTTCTAGACCGGGATCATAAAATTCGTGCTTCCGCAATGGGGGCAATGCGTAACTAGGCTCTCCACGGTAGCTCTACAGTTGGCACATTGTTTCTTGAAGTGGCCCCCGCAATTCGGACAGACTGCGTATTTGAGGAGTATTCTTGCTCCGCATCGGGGGCAAGGTAACTTACCATCGCTCATCAAGAAAAACAGTGAGATGAGAGTACTTACCCCTTTCGCATCTTTTTCCCAAGATAATAATTCCGATTATAGAGGGGAATCAGTTTCATCTTATGAATCGTCTATTGAAATCAGAAAAAGAATGTCTGGATATGCACGAGTTCGAATCCGCCTGGAATCGAGCCGGCCGACTTCAAGAACGGAGGAGGCCCGAGACTTTGAATCAGGTTGAGCGAGTGGCCCTCTATGCTCGAGTGTCTCGGTCACACACGGTTTATGTTTCCAGCCTCATCATAGACGAAGAACGCAGGATTCATGAGTTCCTTGTCGCGGAACTGAGATCTCAACACCATGATGTGATCGCGAGCCTGTCCGGGCACCACTATGCCAAGGTAGTGGCGCTTCTTGAGGATGTCCGTGTATCTCTCAGCCTTCGCTTCGATGAGAAACGTCGAAGCGTTCTCGACGAACTCGAAACCCTTTATCTCTCCGCCCTCTCTCAGTGTGATAACAACATACTCCGCTCCAAGTGTCTCGTCGGTCTCAATCTTCTCTTTTGCGAAGACTTCAGGATGCTCCCTGGCTATCTCTTCCTTCCGCTTCTGCGCAATCTTGCAGAGATTAGTCAGCTCGCACTCTCTCTTCCCCATGTGTCTTCGATTATCGCGGGAGATAATGAAGTAATCGGACCGGAGGCGATCGCGTGAAGGTCGGCATCTACGCTCGAGTATCGACTTCAGAGGAGGTCGATCGTCAAAACCCCGAGGTCCAGGCGAGTTCGGGAGAGGAGAGAAAACCATGAGTCGAAAGGAAATCCTTTTGACTCGCCTGTTTTTGGATGGTTTGCTTATGAAGAAACCACCCCCTTCCTTCTGACGCATAGCTAGCCGAAGTGTCTTCTCTCGGATTCCAAAAGAATGCAATATCCGAAAGATTATGGTTTGAAATAACTATGGTGATTCCGTGGCGACTGAATTGGTGAGTAATGCCAAGCATAGAGATATCTCAATGCTATACCCGTATCCACAATACTGGCCCCATGTCATGAAGCGCTCAAGCGTAATAGGGGGAGCTGATGCGGCTAGAGGCCATATTTCCGAGTGTCTCTTGCCAAGCTCCTAAGCCTTCAAGCCTGCCCGCAAGCCCTAAGGCTTCGCAGGAGCTTCATCAAGGAGCCCGACAGCGAGGGTGTTCCTATTCCGAAATACAAGATAGAAAACGTAGTGGCTTCCACTTCTTTTGGCATTGAGCTTGACCTCCCGGCCATCGCCATCTCATTGGATGGGTCGGAGTACGATCCGGAACAGTTCCCCGGCCTGGTCTACCGCTTGAAACAGCCGAAGACCGCCACCCTTCTGTTCCGCAGCGGCAAGGCCGTGTGCACCGGCGCCAAAAGCCTGGACCAGGTCAAGCTGGCCATTGAGAAGGTCATCAAACATATCGAGAAAGCGGGCGTCCACATCAAGGACGAGCCCAAGATCACGGTGCAGAACATCGTCGCCACTTCTGACCTGGGGCAGAAAATCAATCTCAACGCCGTCGCCATTTCGCTTGGCCTCGAGAAGGTGGAGTACGAGCCGGAACAGTTCCCCGGTCTCGTGTATCACTCGGACGTGCCGAAGGTAGTGCTCTTGCTCTTCGGGTCCGGCAAGGTGGTCTGCACCGGGGCGCGAAAGCCGCAGGACGTGGAGGACGCGGTCGACAAGATTACGATTGAATTGCGTGCTGCAGGTCTAATATGACCAGGCCCCATTGAAGCGACCAGAAAAAGGGTCAATTCATATTAGTTTGGATTTTCTCTTTGGTTTTGTTTGACTGGGTGCGGATGGGGAGTTTTATATCAAACCGATCGTCTGCATGGAGACGGCTCTTCCGCGGAATGTGCCTGTGAGCGCATAACACCCGCGGGGGGCCATCTCCCCCCCTGCCCTCGCAGACACGCATCGGGCGCCAAGAAAGTGGAAGAGGCCCGCGCGTCGCTGCGCGCGGGCGTTGGGGGACGGGCGAAGGCTAGATCGGGAGACGCGCCGTCAAACCAGCGCGTTTTACACACCCGATTTCGGTGTAGAAAACCTATTTTCAAACCATCCAGAACTTAATTATTTACCGAATTCTAATAAAAAAGAAAAAGATAAGAAGTTTGATTCTATCTTTCTATCATTCCTCGATGGCGAGTTGCCCGATTTAGGGCATTTTCGTCCTCTATCCAGTCAGAATCGTGGACTGTAATCCCGTTCGGTCCACCATTCTCTAAATCGATAACACTGACACTTCTGACGGTTCTGACGGCAGATGGGGATTACAGATCAGAAGAAAAAAGGGTTTCATGAGCTGGTCCCACTATATCACGCCCGAATTGAATTCTGATTTTGACTATCTGGCTAGAGTGATGCTCGGTCTCGAGCTGAGGGAGGTGTTGGACGTCGTCAGAGATGATATACCCTACCCTGACATCATCAAGCTGAGCCTCTTGGATGCGGCATAACTCTGTAGGATTGCCGAGAATCGATACAGAATCACAATTCCTTGCGCAGTCTGCGGGAAGCCTATTGTCGTCGATCCTAACGGACCTCCCCATCAGGATATATTGGAACGATTTAAACAGAACCCATGGAACCACGGTGCTTGCAAGAAGGTCTGATTCTAATGTCCTATATCGATTTGGTTTCATTATTTGAGGACTACGACTCACATTAAATCTCATCTCGGGAACCAGGTCTGTCTTGGGTATCTCGCAATGTGTAATGAAAGACGCTGAATCAGTTTAGAGCTTAAGCCTGAACTTTGCCCCCAGGGCAATTTACTATGCAGATCATCTTCTGAACAACAATCATAGGGACCAATTCACTACTGGACTCATTGAGGAATCTTTTTTAATCAAATTAACCGTATCCTCTCTTGGCAAAGTGTAAATATAGCCCCTCACTCGGTTTCCATTTTTGCGAGTAAACTCTTACCGAGATCTGAAACGGGGGCATAGTGGGAAACGTGTGGGACGAAGTAGCCAGACCTGCGAAGTACTGGAGTATAAGGAGCTGCCAGGGCAAGCCCGAGAGACGGGAGAACTTCATATGCCTCCCAGTGCCTGATGAAGTTGACATATTGCTGGACCTGAGACCTATCGGGTAGTGACCTCCCTTACACATCCGGGAAAACGGTAATATAAGGTTGTTCTCATAACATTTCGTTCCCATTCATACATTAGAGAAACCAATACAGTGCCACGGAAAGGCTGGATCGTCATGGCTACAGAGAGCGACAGAACGGGAAGGATTGGAGTCTATCTTTGCTCCGAGAATGGGGAGATTGGAAACAGAATCGACCTCGAAGAAGTGGCAGATTCAATGCGGCGGTTCGATGACGTGGTCGAGGTCGGGATCCATACAGAGCTCAGTTCGAAGGACGGGATTGACTACCTCATCAACAGATACCAAGAAGTGAAATTCGATCGCATCCTCATCGGTGGAGCGATACCGAACATCCAGGGGGTGGTGCTCAGAAACGCTCTCGCCGCGGCAGGGATGAACAAGTACCTTTTCGAGATGGTGAACCTCAGAGAGCAGTGCGCATGGGTGCATCCAGACAAGAAAGAAGCGACGGGGAATGCGAAATCACTCATGTTGGGGGGTCTGGCCAGGATCAGGAGACTCAGGCCCCTGGAGGACATTACGGTGCCAATCGGAGACGCCGCCCTGGTAATCGGTGGGGGAGTCGCGGGCATGGCCGTCGGCTTGGAGATCGCAAATGCTGGACACAAGGTCTACATAGTCGAGAAGGAGGAGAAGCTGGGCGGCAGGACATTCAGCCTGGGGATCACCTTTCCGACGCACAACTGTGGCATCTGCTGCATGCAATACTGCAAGGAGTGCGTCTTCACACCGAAGATCGAGGACGTCCTAAGGAATCCCCACATCGAGGTTCTTCTGGGCGCAGAGATCAAGGATATCACTGGGGGATTCGGGAACAGACATGTCAAGATCATCCAAGACGGAAACGAGAGGGAGCTGGACGTCGGGATCATCGTCGTTGCCACAGGATCAAAGACTTTCGATCCGAGGAAGATCCCCGCTTACGCATACGGACTGAGCAAGGACATCGTGACCTCGATGGAGCTCATCGATATCATGCGGAACGCCGATGTCACCGGCGTACGGAGACCATCCGACGGGTCAAGACCCAAAGTGGTCAATTTCGTTCTGTGCGTGGGATCCAGGGACGTGACCAAGGGCAATCCGCACTGCTCCCTCGTCTGCTGCACATATGCGATCGGCATCGCGAAAGAAGTGAAGAGGCTCCATCCAGACACGGAAGTCTACATTCACTACATCGATCTCCGCGGGCCTTACAGAGGCTTCGAGGAGTTCTACGCGGAGGCGAGGGAGATGGGAGTCAAGTTCGTTCGGGGAAGAGTGGCGGAAATAGTCCCCGAGGACGGGAAGCTTGTCGTCCGGGCCGAAGACACGGATGCAGGCGTGATGCTGAACATCGAGAGCGATCTCGTGGTGCTGGCAGTTGGACAGGAACCGAGCGACGGTGCGGACAAGATAACGAGAATGTTGCATATCCAAACGGACGTGGACAAGTTCATGAAGGACGTGAACCCGATGCTCCCGACCGAGAGCCGCAGGGGCATATACATCGCTGGCTGCGCTCAGGGCCCGAAGGGGATCAGATACTCGATCGATGATGCGAAGACCGTCGCCCAGGACATCGTCGCCGTTATGGACTCGGGGAAGATCAGCATAGAACGAGTGACGGCGACGGTGGACGAGGACAGGTGCAGAGCATGCGGTCGCTGCATGGAGGTTTGCACATTCAAAGCGATAGAGCTCGTGGACAAGGAAGGCGGGAAGGTTGCGAGGGTCGACGAGCTGCTATGCGAAGGCTGTGGTGTCTGCGCGGGGACATGCTGCAACAAGGCTATGGAGATCAGCGGCTACCGCATTGACCAACTGGTCCCGATGATCCGCTCCCTGACCGAGGAGGTGGAGTGAATGGAGTCGCGGGCAAAGGGAGCATTCGAGCCTACTATCCTTGTCTTTACCTGCACCTGGTGCGGGTATCCCTCCGCCACACTGGCCGGAGTTCACCACCTCCAGTATCCGTCCGGAGTGAAGATCATCAGGACCATGTGCACCGGCAGGATCGACCCGGCGTTCATGATGAAGGCCTTCGAATACGGCGCTGACGGAGTGGCAGTAGTCGGCTGCAAGATCGATGACTGCCACTACGTGGAAGGCAACAAGCACGCCGAGAAAAGAATCGAGGCTGTGAGGAAGCTGCTCCGCTACACTGGTCTGGGCGAGAGCAGGCTGAGAAACGAGTGGCTGTCGGCCTCGGAGAAGGGCAAGTTCGTGAATCTGGTCAGTTCGCTTTCGAAGGATCTGAAGGCGATGGGACCTTCTCCGATCCCGAAGGCAAGTGAGGTCGAGAATCTCGAGTTCAACAAGAAGGCGATCGACCAGATAATCTCGGACACCGGTGCGCATGACTGCGTCGAGTGCGGGAAGTGCACATCCGTTTGTCCAGTCTCCAAATTCGATACCCAGTTCGCTCCGAGGATCATCGTTTTGAAGGCATTGGAGGGCGTTGCGGAGGGATTGAGCAAGGACAGGGACATATGGTCCTGCATCACCTGCGAGATATGCAACAAAATGTGCCCATACAAGGTCGACTACTCCGGCTTCATACAGGGGATGAGGTCCGAGGCATTACTCCTCGGAAACGAGCCAGAGTGCTCTCAGGGCGGCCTGCTGCAGTCGATGATGAGGGTGATGGCCTCTGTGGAGCCGGGGAAGCAGGACCGTCGTGGGTGGATACCGGACGAGGTGAGAACGAAGCAGAAGGGCGACGTGTTGTACTTCGTCGGCTGCGCTCCGCATTTGGACGCGGTGTTCTATGACAGGAACCTGGACCTGACTGGGACGGCCGTTGCGGCCTTGAAGATCCTGAACCACGCGGGCATAGAGCCGGTTGTCTCTAACGACGAGGTCTGCTGCGGGCACGACCTGAACTGGGCCGGCGACAACGAGAGCTTCGAGAAGCTGATCAAGAAGAACCTGGCGATAATCAAGGAGACGGGGGCGAAGAAGGTCGTCTTCTCCTGCCCCGAGTGCTATCGGACGTTCAACATGGACTACCAGGACGTGATGGGGGACCTGGACTTCGAGATGATGCATTTGACGGAGTATCTAGCGGACCTGATCGACGAGGGGAAGCTGGAGCTGAAGGGAAAGGGCGATGGGACGGAGAGCGTCACCTATCATGACCCTTGCAGGCTCGGGAGACATCTGGGAGTATATGATGCGCCGAGGGATATCCTACGCGCCGTCGGGGTCGATATCAAGGAGATGGCCAACTCAAGGGACAAGGCACTGTGCTGCGGCGTGTCCGCCTGGGTCACTTGCGGGAAGCCGGCGAAGAGAATGCAGCTCGACAGGATCGCGGAAGCGAAGAGGACAGGGGCGGGGAGGCTGCTGACGATGTGCCCGAAGTGCAGGATACATCTCGACTGTGCGGTCTCCAAGGAAATAGACATTGACCGGTCCCTGGTGGACATACCGATGGAGGATTACGTCGTCTACCTCAGCAGGCAGTTGGGGCTCTGAACTGCACGGAATGGGAGATCAGAACTCGACTCGTCCGCATTTCAAGGAATGACGCCCTTTGATACATCCTCTTTAGTCATCTTGATGCAACTCGATTCACAATGCCCCCCATTGCTTCAACGAAATACGTTTTCTCGACATTGCAGTAATCGCACGGAACCTCGCGGGGTCTCGTCCATTTCGCTGTCTTCGTCCAATCAATACCGAATTTGAATGACTCGGTTTCATGGTAGATACATCTCTCACAGCATGGGTATCGTCCGCCCTCAACTGGTTCCTTGACTGCCATTTTTAGCCCCTGACTCCCCCTAGTTTTGCTAGAACAGCGAACACCAGCAGAGCGACGACCCACATCGTCGTCTTGCGACCTTCGCTGTTCATGTTGGTCTCTTCACTGTTTCTCCAACCAAGGAATACTTGGCGAGTAGTTCTTCCAGACGTTTCTCGAACTCCTCCGGTGCCAGCCGGGACTCCCAATCGCCACCATCGACCCAGTAAAGGAGTTGCTCGGTCGTCGAGCCCCACTCATTCTCAGACACCACAACAGAGTGACCAGCCTCTTTGAAGGCTATCACGGTGTAATAGGAGAACCAGAAGGTCACTGCCCCAATGCGGACACCACGAGCTCCTCGATGCTCTCTATCTGACCAGATGGCCCCGCCGTCGTAGATGCCATAGTTGAATGCCTCGACACATCGCTTTCCGCCCTCAACTGGTTCCTTGACTGCCATTTTTAGCCCCTGACTCCCCCTAGTTTTGCTAGAACAGCGAACACCAGCAGAGCGACGACCCACATCGTCGTCTTGACCAGGAATACAGCACGAGCTATCCGGTATCTGAGGTGAGGCGACACATTACCCGACCGCCCTCGCTTTTGAAGTTCCACCACTCTTTTCCAGTTCTTTGACCGGGTATAGTGATAGCGGGTCCGATAATTCCGGTCCCATCGTTCCAGATTATCTTCCACCACTGTCATCTTTACCCCACCTGGTAGGATTCTATGCTACCCAAAGGTATAGGGTAATCATAAGTATTTTAAACTCGCCATGATTTGTTGGTAAAATGGAGCGCATGCTGAAATTATCTGTCAGTCTGCCATATGACTTGGTGATTTTTCTTGATGAGACGGTGAAGGAACGCACCTTCGCTTCGAGATCGCATGGTATCGTGGTTGCACTTGAGCGCCTTCGAAAAGCGAAAAAGAAGGAAACAAAGAAACCTTAACCGACGATTTTCCATTCTTGGCTAAGTATTCCCATATAATTGGATACAAACGATAAGAACAACTTCAGCAAGAAGGGTCAAGGCCCTCTTGATCGTGGAGGATGGCCCCGCTTCCTGATTGTGATCTCCACTCCCCCCTCGCCGAGCGACGCCTATAAGATCTAGAATTGAGCGTTAGACCTGGTCTGACATACTGGATAATGAGGTCTAGTGGGTCTAGTTTTTAGATACTAGAGCTGTTCTTAAGATAGCCATATAGTAGTCTCTCTCTCAACTCTAGTGAAAA
>Ga0315284_10004462_pt1 | contig 19870 bp, 12 predicted proteins | sample YL17G09_16_MG_FD_203696 | JGI IMG/M metagenome (GOLD analysis project Ga0315284, IMG submission 203696) | Sediment microbial communities from Yellowstone Lake, YNP, Wyoming, USA - YL17G09_16 | ecosystem: Environmental > Aquatic > Freshwater > Lake > Sediment | place: USA: Wyoming | collected... | reverse complement strand
GACCGCGGATTTAGGAGCTGCATCCAAGTGGGAGAAAACGACACCTGCATGTCCGGAGACATTTTTCCAACACACGCCATCTGCGTCAACCCTCGCTTAAGGCAATGATTGAATTGCACAAATTGCACAAATTGCATAAATAAATATACATGAATTTTATTTTATAATCATGTATTATAACCTTCCACATAATGTCCGACTCTCACGTGCCCGTTCCTCAAATGACTCGGGATGCACTGGATGCTTATTTGAGCACGGTTCAGTATAAACCCCCTCACATCGTATTTGATGAGGAAAAATATCAGCGCGATCTTGAAGCAGGACTCATCACTCGTTCTAGATCCGTTAACAATAGTCCATATTTTCCCAGTGAACTTAAGGCAGCGCACGGTGCATCAAGTCTGTTTATACCTCCTAACACAGGCAAAAAACGAGTTGTCATTGCAACTACGCTTGCATACAATTGGCCAGAGGCTTACATTGTAACATGCTTTGAAGTTTTTTGTAAGACGTATGACCTTTGGCAATTGGATCCTTCGGGGAACCCAATATTGGTTGGAGGGAACAAAATCAGACCAACAATTGAAGTCATCAATTTGGCTCCATACCCTGGTAGCGGTCATGGAAATCCGCCACTTTCCACAAACCCTAATGAACACCAATCCATCATTGATGCAATTGACGGCGTAATCAATACCGGCGGATATCCGCTCGTCGGACCAATCACTGACCGATCCGTTTTATCAACAACAATTCCCAATTTTGTCGGGCCTGATAATGATAAAGTTGGATGGTTGGGTGAATTGATACTCAATTTCTGGGCGATTGCTATGAATCCGAATGCCCATTTCCGCGTTGTTAATGGTGCTAGCCCTATGGGAAATGATCTTGAAAATGCGGTCGTTTACGCTTCAACCGATTCCAACTTTACGAGTCGGACAGATGTGCCCGCAGACGACCCCAGAAGACTAACTACCGATTACATCAACATGTCGTGGGGTGATTCTAACCCTGGGCTGGATCGTCCTGGAAATGATGATCTTCATATTTTTTTCAATCCCAGAATATGTTATTTTGCAGCAGCCGGAAACGAACGTTGGGCCGGATATCCAGCAACTTCATCAAACGTGATGTGCGTCGGTGGCGTAGGTCTCTTTTACGATTCGTCGGCGGCGATCAACACGGTTGTTCAAGTGTGGAGTGATGGGGACCCTACTATACCTGATGGCTACGGTGGAGGAGGAACCGGGTTTTCACATGGTGACCCGAGTTTGGGGTCGTTCACAGGAAATTACCCGAGACCTGCTCATCAACCCACCACCTTGGATGGAGTGGCCAACTTCAATAATGGCATACGTGTTTGCCCGGACATATGTTCGGTCGCAAATCCTTTGACTGGATTGTTGATTATATTTCCAAATAGTGCAGGAACCCTCATTAAAAAAATTGTAAGTGGAGGAACCTCTCTTGCAAGTCCGTTGATGTGCGGGTTGTTTTCACACTTGAGCCAGCGAAGAATTAATGAGGGGTTGCCTCCATTCACAACTAGGATCAATAACACCTCTAATAACTTGCAAAAGTTGCTCTATGACAATTTTAAACAAAATGGCACATTTGCCCAGAGCAGTCCCCTCTTCTATGATATAAGCAGTGGATCAACTGTGCTTCCAACCATCACAGAACTGGGTCCCAACAATAACGGACGAACTTTTTCAGCTGGTCCTGGTTACGACATTACAACTGGATTGGGTTTCGCAAATATGCAAAACATTCAAACTGCAATATTTCGAACTTCACAACCAATTGATAGCGGCAGCGGCATTAACAATGGGAACAATACCGGTGGTGGCGGGACATTTAGTGTCGTTGGCACTCCGTCGGTCGCACCACGAGTGGACGGCGGCAAACTAAACCTGGTCAGAATTAATATCAATTAGTGCATTATGAAAATTGGTTGCATCATTCGCAAACCTCGGTGTAGGTAAGGTTCAATAGGGGGCACAGCTCTTTGGGGTCAAACCGAACCTTGATTTCCGCGTTGCGCGATGTGCATAGTTCCTGCTCAATGAAGTTGATGATGGGGCATATCTTGCGAATGTCTTTGACCATGTCTTTGTCTTTGTCTTCATGCACGCTGATGGCATTGTGAAATTCGTGTTCCAGAACACGAACCGACATGGCATCATAGCTGATGGGCTTGGTGACAAACTTTTCCTTTTCCCCCGCACAAAACGAGGTGTTGTAATTGTGCAACAGCGCGCACAAATCCGATACATTATTGGCATGCATTGCGCTGTGTTCAAGCACTTGGGTGTTAATGCAAAGTTCATGCTCCACAATTTGTATCAGCGGGCACAAGTCGCTCGGATTCAAATGAGGGTGTGACGGGAAAATGAGAGCGGCATTGGACAACAGCAACAACGAAAGGAACGGCATGAGGCGAGAGATATTCATTGTATACGTGGGTTATTTGGAATGTGTCTATATACATTCTAAATAATATATTTTAATAAATTTGTACCACCACCAACATATGGCGATGCGATAAGCGATGCGATAATGGTATATATTTATTCATGCATGTCATCATATTTATTATCAAATGGGTTCAATAGGCAATCCAACCGGATATTTTCCTCCCGATGCCGGCGTAACTTGCATCTTGTAGTTGTACAATGGCACGCTCTCATCAATGCACAACGGAATGACTGGTCCAGGCACATCGCTATCACTTGTCAATGAACAAATCACATTTGGCTGATTGCATTGCAAGGCCACGGTTGTTCCAGCAGCATTTTTAATCTCGGGCAAATTGTTCACATTGGGATTCGTGTAGGTTTGTGTTTGCGTGGCCCACGACTTTTTGCGCGTAAACACATTGCGCGACAGCATGGAGTATTGTTGCGCCTGAGAGAGCTGTGCGCTGTTGCCTTTGTATTTTAGAATTTCAACCTTGCGCCGCTGATCCAGCGCGTACGTGCTGTAAGGTGGAGCTGCATTGCCGCACGCGGCATATCCGTAGTTGCTGTCGCAATTGGGACAGTTGTTCCCTCCTGCACGCGACCAAGGGCGCACGAATGTGCCGTAGTTGTAACTTATTGCGCGCACCACGTTTGATGGGGTGCTTTGTCCACCGGATGAATTTACTGCATACACTCTAAAAAAGTAAGGCACGTTATTTGCAATGGGTGGGTTTGTCAATTGCAGGGAATTCGCATTGGGACTTACATACTGATAGTATTTCGTCCACACGCTGCGCGCGATTGTCTCTAGGTTGTATTCAATGAAATAGTAAGAAATCGTTTGAGGCGGGGATTGCTGCGACGGAGTCCATGTTAAAACAATTGAATCGTTCGGGTTGGTTGCGACAAGATTGATGGGGGGCGTTGGAGGACTGCAGGGTCTAGCCGTCACGACGGGAGAAAATGCGCTCAGTCCATCCGCATTTTTCGCCGCAACTTTAAATTCATACAGGGTGTTGGTTTCCAAAAATGAAATGACGGCGGTTGTTGCATATGTGTTGTATGTTATCCATCCCACCGGCGGCGATGCATGTTTCCTATAATACACAATGTAATTTGTTACGGCACTTTCACCTTCACAAGGATCGCCCACTTCTACTCCTACGCCCACTTCTGCACCACAATCACTGGGCGCAATCCAACTAAGTGTCACGCTGTTTGCGTTCCCAGAGTTGCAACCAGATGCAATGAGGTTTGTTGGTGCTGATGGGGTAGTGCAGGATGTTTTGACATAGATGAGAGGAAATGACATTGGACCAATCCCCGAACAATTTGCGCTTGACATCTGCACAGCATACAACGTATTGGATGCTAAATTGGTCATGGTGTAGGTGGTAGGCGGTGTTGCATCATTGACGATTGAAATTGAAGTGGGAGATGATGACACATTGTAAATTGTGGGCGACGATGCATCATTGACGATTGAATTTGAAGTGGGAGTTATCACTGGCGGAACGCATGGGGCGTATATGGTCGCAATGGACCCAGTCGGCGATGTTTTGTACAAGTAAATTTGGTATTCGGCGATTGGATTACTGTTTGGATTACCACACGTGTTTGAGGGCGCAACCCATGAAAGCCTAATGCTATTAGACGTAATGGTGGGCGCGGTAATTGAAGTAGGTGGATTCGGGGTTATGGATGGGATTGACACATTTGAAGCATCCGAGTAATTGCCTGGTCCGTTTGAGTTTACTGCAGCCACACGAAAAAAATATTGGGCGCCATTTGTTAAACCAGTAAATGTGTATGTGTTCGTTGGTGCGGCGGGAACCGAGAATGGTGGTGCAGGCAGCCACGGTCCACCTGCATTGGGTGAGCTGTACTGCAAATTATAAGAGGATATAGCTGCACCGCCGTTGTTGGGCGTCGTCCACGTCACAGTTGCTTGTTGATTGTCACATGTGTCGGCAGATACATTGGTGGGCGCATCCGGAACCGTTGACGGGGTTGCGGTAGCAACATTGGAATATGGACCTTGTCCATCGGTATTCACAGCTGCCACTCTGAAATAATACGGTTGGCCGTTCATCAATCCAGTAACGATTGTTGTTGTTCCAGTAACTGGATTTGCATGTTGAAACGTGGTCCATGAACTATTGTCCGTGCTATATTGCACCAGATAATCAGTGATTGCACTACCTCCATTATCGGGTGGAGTCCAAATCAATTGAACTTGTCCACTCTGACCATTGGAAGCGGCACTCAAATTGGTGGGCGGGCCGGGAACCGTTGACGGGGTTGCGTTAACAGTACCCGAAATTGCACCTGTGCCATTTGCATTCACAGCTGCCACTTGAAAAGAATAAGTTGTTCCATTGTTCAATCCAGTGACGGTAAATGACGTAGCATTTGTCGGCGTTGACTGGGGTACACCATTCACATACACCAGATAATGTAAGATTTCACTACCTCCACTATCGGGTGGAGTCCAAATCAATTGAACTTGTCCACTCTGACCATTGGAAGCGGCACTCGTAATGTTGGGCGGGCCGGGAACCGTTGACGGGGTTGCGTTAACAGTACCCGAAATTGCACCTGTGCCATTTGCATTCACAGCTGCCACTTGAAAAGAATAAGTTGTTCCATTGTTCAATCCAGTAACGATCCATGACGTAGCATTTGTCGGCGTTGACTGGGGTACACCATTCACATACACCACATAATTTTGGATTGGATTACCTCCATCATTAGTCGGTGCAATCCAACCCAATGTAACCTGTGAATTCTGACCGGAAGCAGCACTCAAACTGGTGGGCGGGCCGGGATACGTTGACGGGGTTGAGCTAGCAAGATTGCTTAATGAACCTGTGCCATTGTTATTCACAGCTGCCACGTAAAAACTGTACTCCGTTCCATTAGTCAATCCATTAACGGTATATGACGTAGCATTTGTCGGCGTTGATTGGGGTACACCATTCACATACACCAGATAATATAAGATTGGACTACCTCCATCATAAGTCGGTGCAGTCCAAAACAATGTAACCTGTGCAGGCTGATCGGGCCCATTGTTGCTGCTAGTAATGTTATTTATGGCGGGCGCGCCGGGTAACGTTGACGGGGTTGCGGTAGCAACATTAGAAAGTGCACCTTCAAATGCACTTTGGCCATTTGTACTTACAGCTGCCACTTGAAAAGAATACGGTTGGCCATTATTCAATCCAGTGAGGATAAGTGACGTAGCAGTTGATCCCGTTGACTGGGATACACCATTCACATACACCAGATAATATATGATTGTGAGACCTCCATTATCGGGTGTGGTCCAATTCAATGTAACCTGTGCATTCCCACCAGATGCGGATAAGTAAGGTGCGCCGGGAATCGTGTATGGGGTTGCGCTAGCAACATTAGAAGTTGGACTATAACCAAATTGATTCGTTGCATACACATCAAAAAAATATAGCACTCCATTTTGAAAGCCGGGCACAACGATTGAAACATCGGTTGTGCTTGCGTTATTATTCCAATTGATTTGATCTGTGCTGGATTGTATTACGTAAGTTGTTCCTGGACCTCCAGGATTGGAAGCAGTCCAATTCAATTGAACTTGTCCACTCTGACCAGTGGGAGCGGCACTCAAACTGGTAGGTTGGCCGGGAGCCGCTGAAAGAGTAGTGACATTGACCGGATCACTTATCGTTCCGATACCATTTGAAACGGTAATTGTGTATGAAGTTGAACTTATCAAACCGGTTATGGTGTAGTCACTGTTTAAAAAACCAGTGGTTTCAATCGGACCACTATTGGAGGGGCCGGCGCCGCCATTCCATAACACAGTATACGGGTTAACAAAAAAAATCCCGTCTGTCCATTGCACATAAATTGACGTACTACTAAGTGCATAAGCTGCGGTAATTGTCGCCATTGATTACACTTACTAACAATTTATACCAATTATCATAAGGTGATATTTTAAATGAGGATGCCAGTTCACAATTATTACACAATTATTATAAATTTATTATAATTGTACAACAGTTAATTCAATAACGAGATGCTAATTGCCGCTCCACTGTCCAAAGAACCAGCGCATGGACAGGTAGTCCATGGTGCCAGGCGCGCCGCCTGACCCGCCCAGCACCGTCAAATTGGGTCCGTCGTTCACAATGTTTTGAATGGCGCGCGTGCCGAGCGCGATGTTGTAATAGCGCAGCGACGACAGGTTGCCGTTGAAGCCGCCGTTGATTGCTACATTCACGTCGCCGTAATTCTGGAACGGGACGGAATTCAGCGGCAAGCGTTGGGCCAAATCGCCGTTGATGAACACGTCCAGCACCGTGTTTTCAACCCGAATGATGACGTTGAACCACTTGTTGATGGGAATGTTGTCCACGTCAACGGAAGCGGTCGGATTGTCAAACGTGCTCATCACCACCCTCAATCCCGAATAATCGGGTTTCAAATAAAGACCGGGTCCGTTGTTGGGAGACATGATTCCGGCAGTGGTTGAATTTTTTGCATTTGCGCTGCCCTTGTTGAACACGTGCCGCATTGCGGTGCCAGTGTCCAATACGCTTTGTTTAATGAACAGCCAAACCGACCACGTGAATCCGATGCCGACGTCGTCGTTCACCGAGCGAATGATGGGCACGGCGGTGGTTTCGTTGGGATCCTGCGGGATGATGAGGTTCCCCACAGTGCAGTCTATAACGCCGTTCACCAAGTACGGACTGGAATTAGGAGAAAACAGATACGCGATGATCGTGATGCAAAACCGCAGCACGTAGACAAACACGATGACCACCAGAATCAAGAACGCCGCCTTTGCAACGTAACTGTTGGAATTCAAAAAGGACTGCGCACCGCCAACCGCGTCCTTTGATTGGAAATCGGCCAAGGCTGGCATTGCGCCGCCCGCGCCGCCATCACCGGGGGCATATGCGCCGTAATTCATTTCGTTTATTATTATATGCTAAATGAAATTATAAATGCCTTATTAACTTATAACTATAATTTAATTTTATTGTTATTCGGTTCGGATCAAATTGAAAATTGACCCACGGTTTGATTGTTGTTCGTGAGACTGAAGTTCAATTTGTACGAATGGAGAAAATCAAACATGCCGGAGCCGCTGTAACCGTCGCTGTAAATGCTCCACGCCTCTTCGGGTGTGAAGTATGTGTCCTTGTAAACCACGTTGGAAATGTAGCCATTCAAGTCGCCGTCATGGGGGGAAAAGGAGGGCGAGGTGCTGTAGCCGCCGCCAATGTACACGTTTTCACCGGCGCTCAACGGGGTTGGCGTTTGCATTATGCACGTTCGCACCAATTTGCCGTCTAAATACAGGTCCAGCGTGTTGCCGTACACGCTCATGGTCAGATTGATCCATTTTTGAAGCTGCACATTGCGAATCGTGCAAGGCGCCGATTCATTGCCCTTCACGACCACGTTCAAATTATTTTGGTCGTTTTCTAAATACATTGAGAACAACGGGTTGTTGGCGGAGTCGCACCGCGTGACCACGTTTTTATTGACGGTAGTGGTGGATGATGCGCTGATGACCCATTTGTCAATGTAGAGCCAGACCGAGTACCCGTAATTGTTTCCGCCCGTTTTGTCGCTGGGAACCGTCAATGTCTTGGACGCATCCGAAAACCCGGACACGGTCACGGTTGCCTTCGTCATCAATTTGTAAACCGCGTAGATCAGCACAATGATGAGCACAAACACGAAAATTGTCAAAAGATTCATTTGATACGTTGGTTAATGTCTATGTGGTTGCTATATTATTATATGGATAATAATTTTTTGAATCCTGCAACTTGCACAGTTAAAATGTGTCCACAAACACATTGGCCACCGTTTTCAAAACGTAGGCCACCGTTCCGTCCGTGCTAAATAGCGCGCCCAACCCTGCCCCCATTAAACCAAACACGAGGGCACCCATCAACAGTCCCTTCGCTGATTCCGCATGCGATTCATGATTGAACAGCCACCCAAAAATCGCACCAATGACCGCGCCGATTATGCCGTAGGTGCGCGCTCCATATGTGCTGAACGTCGGCATCGGCGTGGGGGCTGGGGTGTCCTTGTTGATCGCTTCGGTTGCCAAATCACCGGCAGACTCGCCTTGATTAAGCGGGTCCATGTTCACGCCCACCACCGGCGGGTTCAGCGCCTTGTTGGTTTTATACAACCACGCGATTTCGGGTTTGGTGAACGGCGCCGTGTTCAGCACGACGTTGCACATCTCCCCGTTCACGCCGTCGGCTTGCCCCACCGTCACGTTGTTCACCGCATTCGGCACGGGGTCGTTCGTGTTTGGCACGTGATGTCCGGTGTAGATCAATTTGTTGTTGATGAATATGTCGACCGCGCCCTTGTCCGAGTTGATGACCGCGTTATTCCACGTCTGCAACGGAATGTCATTCACGACCAAATCAATCGGTGTTCCGTACAAGCCAAATTGCATGGTGTTGTTTTTGGGATTGTACTGGATAGACGGTCCGCGCGACCCGAGCTGAATCAAGTTAATGTCCGAATCGTAATTGGAGTTCGTGTTTGGCGGTTGCGGATGAATGTAGAACCAGGCAGACACGCCGTAGCTGTAATTTTTTAACCGCACGGTTGCTGTGGCAACGCCGCCCTTCGGGTCTGCAGTTGGGACGGGGGTCTCCTCCACGCCGTACGCATTCACGAATTGAACGTCGTAGGTGGTTATGGCTCTTGCCGCGTTCATGGAAATGGGAGCCGACAAAATTTGCACGCCCGTGTGATTGATCGCCCTTGCCACCGCGGACGGCAGCAAGTGCCCCGCCAAAATGAACGCCGCTTCCAGTGCCAGCAGTATCAACGCGGTTTGCGTGGTCAGTCCGTACTGCTCCTTCAGCATGTCCGCAAAATCCAGCATCAAGCACGGCAGGTAAAACAGCAGGTTGCCCACCATTTTCAGCACGTTGACGACCCAGTTGGAATGGGGGCTGACTTGAAACATGGAGCCGCCCATTCGGCGGGAGGTTGAAAACATGACGCGTGCCAGGACGAGCGCAATCGCAATGCCCGTGATGTAGATCAGTGCGGTTATGCCGAATTGCACAACGCCAACAACGGTGGTCAATTTGCTGTGGGAATTCAGGAAATACAGGATGAGTCCCACGATGCAGGCCGCAAATGCGATGGCCAAACCCGTTTTGCCAATGAATTGGCCGTACGTCACGGTGTCCTTCTCAATGTCCGCGGTGGGGGATTTCGTGTAAATGTACGCTCCAAACACGACGAGGGACGCGATGAACATTGTGAACAGGGTTATCACCGTCCCGCGTTGGCCTTCCACGAACGCGGTCAAATCAAACGACGAGCGGTACAGCAATAAACCCACTGCAGCAAACGCCATGAACGCGCCCACGGTGGCGACCGGATAATTGACAAACAGCGATAAGGTCCAATAAAACGGGAACACCGCCAATTTGAGCAATTGCAGCGCCTTTTCACCCATTGTCATGTTGGACGACGGCGTCTGAGTGGTTGTGCTATTTGCCCAATCATTAATCCAATTGTAAATTGGGAACAGCTGCAACAACCAATTCAGCACATTGATCCCGACGCTTGCAATCAACGTCCAAAACAATGCATTCACGTACGGGGTGTCTTTGGAACCGTCTTTGGAACCGTCGCTGGAACCGTCGCTGGAACCGTCGCTGGAACCGTCGCTGATTCCGAATGTTGAAACCCACCCCCCCGAACCGCCGCCTAATCCGAAACAGGACGCAAAATCGGTTCCTGCGCACGGAATCAACCGGTGCTTGAACTTATACACGCTGATCATCAAATACGCCGCGTAACACAGCAACGCAAACACCATGACCCGTTTTGCCACCTCCATGAGGTCTGTGTTTGCCACGTATTTCAGATAGGGCGCAATTGGGAAAGTGTTCCACAAATATTTCACCATTTGCTGCAACGTGCCCCAGACGGTGGGAACGGTCGTCCGGCCGGGCAACGTATACCAATTGTGACACATCAACAAAATCGTAACGGACAGGGAGACCCCGGCCACGATTTGAAACCAGTAATTGGATCCCAGTCGTATGAAATAATACATCATGACGAGAGGGAACCAGAAATTAAGAACAAACTGGGCGGACTGCAGCAACGTGTCGGAAATGGCGGCCGACCAATCCCAATTCTTTAATTTTGCCATTATGACCAACACAATTGGTATTACCCCCATTAAAACGATGTTTGATCCGAAAAATCCTATGCTGTCCTGGGCGGTGATTTGGTTTAAGTTTATGCTGTATTGAGTGGCCCGGATGGAAACGAACACGAGTCCGATCAATAACCCGAACGCTATGAATGCGTTCAGAACCGAGCCAATCCATTCTGGAATTTGAGATTGTCCGTTTGACCACAGTTTGACCACCCCCATGTAAGCCAGAATGGCGCCCAGCAGCAAGGACACCTGATTGCCGACGTTGTTCATGGGTGCGCCAGTAACCGGGTCCGTGGTTGTATTTATTCCTCTATAAGAAGAGGCATTGGCGCTGGTTGCAAACACGTAGGCATACACGATTGCGCCGATTGCAAGCAGCCACAAGTAGTATCCTATTTTTGTGAACGGGGTTTCTGCACCGCCAGGCACAGGCACAGGCACAGGCACAGGCAGTGGTTGCATGCGTTGGATGAAGTGCTATTGGTAAGTAATTATACATTGCATATATTTAAAATGTATGCAAATGATGCAAATGATGATGCAAATGATGCCATCTCCTAAAACGTTTCCATGGCGGTTTTTTTGCCGTGGCAGTCGCGGCACAGCGCAACCAGGTTGTCCACGTTGTTGGATCCGCCGTGTTCCAGGCGCACGATGTGGTCCACTTCGTACCATGCCGGCAACTGGCGGTCGCAGTGCCCGCACTTCCACGACTGCTGCGCCGCCACGAACTTCTTTTTGGTTTCGCTCACGCTGCGCTTGGTGGCGTTGTTGCGCCCGGACGCCATGATGCGCGCCTCCATTTGCGCTTCTTTGGGTCCGGGCCGTGCTACATTTGCATTTGCATTTCCTGCGCCCCCCTCTTGGAACAATGATTTATTATTCGCAAAATCCAGAAAGGGCGACAGCATGTCGGCCGACGAGCGGCTGATCGGCATGTAGCGAATGATGTCGTTCGCATGCGACATCATGGATTGCGACTGTCCCGGGTTTTTCTTGAGGTAGATGTAGAGAGATAATCCAACAAATGCAAAGGTGGACATCTTGATTTCTTTTTGCCACGAATGAAACACCTTCAGGTACTTGCCGTCATAATATGTGTTGAACACGAGGAATGCGGTGATTCCGAATATGAAGAGTTCCAGTTTCATGCGATATATTAGTTATTAATACTTTAATTTATCAGGGAGGGGGGGGGCGTGCCCGCGGATACGGCGTCGGAATCCGTTTCACGGTGTTGCGAAGAGGCCTGATATTAAATACAAACCGAACACTTTTTCTATGTGGTTTGTGCATTGTCACCGCGTCGGTGATCTGTCGCAGTTGTTGCACAATGTGCGCAACATTCATGCGCTCATGCCCGTTTGCGAACACGACGGTGCGAAACAGGGTGCGATACCGGTGCAGCATGTCGGCATGCACTGCATTGGACATTGCAAAACTTTGACGCGGCATCATGAAAAAGATGTAGAAAACGGACATGAGCCCCCACACGTCGGTGTTGTAGCGATACACGTTGCTAAAATACTCGTTCAACCGAAATGTGCGATTGACACGGTCCGTGAAATGATGCAATATTTCGGCAGTGTATGTGGCAACCGATTCAATCAGCAGTTCGTTTGTTTTGGTTTGGTTTCCTTGCGGGGATCCAAACATGGTCATGAAAATGTGTTGGAGGTATTTGTATCCAGTGAGGTCGTACACGTCAACGTATTCCTTGTACACCGCGCGCGTGAAGTGTTTCAATTGTTCCACCGATGGGGTTGCCAAAGTCGCGGATTTCAAAACAATGGAGACATACAAATCACACGTGTGTTGTGAAATCAGCATGGTTGAAAAGGGACGGTTGTACGTGACCGGATTATTCATGAAATGGTGCTCGGGAATGACTTGACTGGCGGTGCTGATGCCGGCCAGCCCCCAGTCAATGACGCGACAATTATTGTTCCGATCAATCATCACGTTCTCGGATTTGAGGTCGTTGTGAATGACGCCGAGCCGATTCATGGGACCCACTGCGTGAAGCAGGAGGTTTGAAATGTGGTTGTTCAATTGACGAATGCGGTCCGGGGTGAGGGGGGATTGCTCCATCCATTTGAGTAAATCAATCCCCAAATCGGGCATGTTGATCATGTGCAACTTGCTCAAATTGGCATTCACGTTGGCCGCCGACACGTTTAACCGTTTCAAATTGGTGCAAACGTCGTCAAAATTCACCAAGTCTTGCGGTCCAATGGGGTCAGGCTCGCAAATGTGGGCCTGCACGCTGAAGTATTTTGAGTAATTTTTGATTTTACCAAGGTATTGTTTTATTTTTTCATACTCTCTCATTTCGGCCTTGGCACTTTCCTTTTCTTCCAACTTGCTAATGTTGCCGTCGTGCAGGTTGCGCGGGCGCCCCTTGCACTTGAGCGACGGTTTGAACACGCACCCTTGTGCCCCTGCAAAAATGGGGATGCCGCCTTTTTGCGAGTGATGGATGCGATTGCGACGGGTAAATTTAACACCAACCGGCATTTCAAAGTATGGACTGATTATTAGTATTGAAATCACTACATATTGTAAAATATTTTATTATTCGGCATCACGCATAATACAAATAATACATGGAGGTTGCGGCAGTTGCGGCGATCAAAGCATACGTCAATTTGCGCCGATATTTGAACTCTTCGCGCAGACGCACCTCCTTGGGCTTGTAATGGGAATAATACGCGTTCACGGCATCCTGCAGCGACACTTCGTCGCGGTTCAAACGCAGGTTGATTTGGTTGTGCAAAAAGTGCACCCATTTGATGAACGACTCGCGTTTGTCCAAATAGGGAGACACGGGGTATTTGTCCAACAGTTCGCTAAATGCGCTGCCGATTTGATGGTTCGGCAAAAACAGCGGCAAATTTTGAATGAAGTCGTAGTATTTTTTGATGGTGACGTCGTTTGGTCTCTCGGGATACGTGACCGCCATGCTGAACAGGACGAACCAATAATGCGGACCCCACACGGCGGCATCCAGCGCGGTGGTTGCATCTCCATTTTTGTAAATCAAGTTGGATTTCATGGGTTGCCTCTTGTTTTTTACAATCAAACAATATAAAAAGAACTGCGATTTAACCCATTATGAACCTGGAACCGCACAACCTCCACAACAGCAATTCCCGGTTATGAATTCGTTTAATGTGTTAAAGGACGATTCAAGCGACGAAGCAAGCGAGGCAAACGAGGCAAACGAGGCAAGCGAGGCGTCCGTTGTTAAACCGGTTTTGTTCCATCATTCATTTGCAAAAAAAACCATATTTTGTAACAATTGCGGAAAGACCGGGCACCCCATGCACGCGTGCAAGCATCCAATCATCAGCAACGGCATGATTGTGTTCAAACACGGCAATGAAGGCGCGTCGTATTTGATGATCCGCCGAAAGGACACGCTCGGATTCGTGGAATTCATTCGCGGCAAATACCCGGTTTGCAATCAAATGTACGTGCAACGGCTCATTGACGAGATGACGTTGGATGAAAAGCACCGGTTGCAAACCCAAACATTTAGCGAGTTGTGGAAAAACGTGTGGGGGGACTATTTGAATTCAAAATATCAAAACGAAGAAGCGATTTCGTGCGAACGATTCAATACGCTGAAATCAGGATTAAGGACAAATCATCGCGGCGGTGGCGCGAATTACACGCTGCATTCATTGATTACCAAATCCAGAACGCAATGGACCGAACCGGAGTGGGGGTTTCCAAAGGGGCGTCGCAATTATCAAGAAAAGGACCTGGATTGCGCCCTTCGTGAATTTTCGGAAGAGACCGGGTACGATGAAACGCGGTTGGTGGTCATGCAAAACGTCATTCCGTACGAAGAAATATTCATGGGGTCCAACATGAAAACGTACAAGCACCGGTATTACGTTGCGCACATGTCGTTTGTGAGCCAAGCGCCTTTGAAATCTCCCCCCGATTTTCAAAAAACGGAAGTGAGCAAAATGGCGTGGTTTTCATATGAACAATGCATTCAACACATTCGCCCTTACAATTTAGAAAAACTCAGCATTTTGCGCAATTTGAACAATGCCATAATGGAACACGCGGTAGTGTGTCATTGACAGTTCGGTTCGCCAATTTATAATCATTCTATAGTATAACCAACCAATCCCAGATCAAATCAATCAAAAAATGTCATTGGCGCAACCAGAACCCGCGCAACCAAAACAGGCCAGACACGGTCCGAATCCGACCACAATACTGAATGCAGCATTGCTGTCCAATGAATTCCTGGAATGGAATCAAAATCAAGGCGAGGGGGGCGAAGGGGGCGAAGGGGGCGAAGGCTTGGCGTTTTTATACCCGTCATTGAATGACCCGCAATTCGCAATGAACATTGCACAACGCAGAGAATTCCACGACACCAAGCAAGTGGTCGTGCTTCCCACATCTCAAGCGCAGATGGAGCGGGAAGCCGCCAAGTTGTGCGGGGCGGCATTTGAGCTGGCCCCGCATCAGCTCTTTGTGCGCAATTTTTTGTCCGTGATGACCCCGTATAACAGCATGCTGCTGTATCATGGGCTCGGAACCGGCAAAACGTGTTCGGCCATCAGCGTGGCCGAAGAGATGCGCGACTACATGCAGCAAGTGGGTGCAGTCAAAAAAATGCTGGTGGTTGCGTCGGTCAACGTGCAGGACAATTTTCGCAAGCAGCTGTTTGACTTCAATAAATTGAAATTCAACGGAATCACTCGTCGGTTTGAAATTCGCGGGTGCACGGGAACCAAGCTGTTGAATGAGGTGGGCGCCAATGCGGAACTGACGGATTTGACGGAACGAAATAGAGAAATAGTGCGCGCCGGCATTGTCCAGCGCGTAACGCGACTCATCAACGCCAATTACGAATTCATGGGGTACATTGAACTGGCCAATTTGGTGCGACGGCTCACGGGCGGCACCAAGCAGGACGCCATTCGCGCCATTAAGCACGAGTTCAACCACCGACTGCTCATTGTGGACGAGATTCACAACGTGCGCAGCGACGAGGAGGTCAAGGATGTCAAGGAAGCCAAGGAAGCCAAAAAGGGAACCAGCGTGTCCGACGAATTGTACAAGCTGGTGCGGTACGCCGACAATTTGCGGCTGCTGCTGCTGTCCGGCACGCCCATGTACAACGACCCGCGTGAAATCGTGTGGTTGCTGAATTTGATGAATGCGAACGACCGCCGCGCCACCATTTCGGTCGGGGACGTGTTTGACCGGGACGGCAATTTGCTGCCGCCCGCGGGGAACAAGCCGGGAGGTGCCGAGCTGCTGCGCATCAAATCCACGGGCTACATATCGGTGGTCAAGGGTGAAAACCCGTACATTTTCCCTTATAGAATGCATCCACGGGAGTTTGCACCCGCGCACTCGTACTTGCTGAACCGCGACCAGCACCCCACGCAGCAATTGAACGACACCGCGATTTTAACCCCGCTGCAGCACCTGGACGTGTATTTGAACCCCGCCGGGCCGTATCAAGAAGCGGTGTACAACTACATCGTTGACCGAAAGCGGCTGGAAATGTCGGACGACGCCACGTCGTTCGGTTCGTTTTTATTGAAGCAGCCCATAGAAGCGCTCAACCTGGTGTATCCCAGCGTGGAGTTTGACAAGATTGTGACCCGAATCAACAAAAAAAGGGCGGAGCCAACCGAGCCAACCGTTTCGGTCGCCGACATCGCCCTCCTGAAGCACATGGACGTCAAGGGGTTGCTGGGAGACGCCGGCCTCCGTCGGGTCATGAAGCACGACGTGTCGGAAGACGGCGCGCGCATTTCCAATTTTGAGTACAAGCCCAACACGCTGACAAATTACGGTCGCATTTTTTCGCCCGCCGAAATTGGCAAATACAGCAGCAAAATTGCCAGCATCTGCGCACAAACCGAAAAAGCCCACGGCATCGTCCTGATTTACAGCGAATACATTGGTGGTGGCGCGGTGCCGATTGCGCTGGCGCTTGAAGAAATGGGATTCACGCGGTACGACAAGGACGTGGGGTCGCTGTTCAAAACCGCGCCCGTGCCGCAGCGCATCGTCGGGGCCGCAAAAAATCGGTTCGCCGCAAAATACGCCATGTTCACCGGTGACAAGCAGCTGTCGCCGGACAATCGCGCCGAGCTGGAAGCGCTGACGACGGACAACGCAAACGGCCAGCGCATCAAGGTGGTGATCATTTCCAAGGCGGGCAGCGAGGGCATTGATTTCAAGAACGTGCGCCAGGTGCACATCATGGAGCCGTGGTACAACATGAACCGCATTGAGCAAATCGTTGGTCGCGCCATCCGCAACTGCAGCCACGCCGACCTGCCGTTTGCGGAGCGCAACGTGCAGCTGTTTTTGTACGGCACGCTGCTGCCGTCCAATCCCGCGGTGGAGGCTGCCGACCTCTACGTGTATCGGTTGGCGGAAGCCAAAGCTGCGCAAATTGGTCAAGTGAGCCGCATTCTGAAAGAAAATGCGGCGGACTGCTTGCTCAACATTGACCAAACCAAATTCAGCCAGGAAGTGATTCGGCGACACAACGGCGGCCAGGATGTCACGGTGCGTCAAGTGCTGGCCGACGGAACCGTACTTGGCCACTATGAAATAGGTGACCGCCCGTTTTCATTCGTGTGCGACTATCAAGCCAGCTGCGAGTACAAGTGCGCGGTCGGAAACAGCGCCAAACTCAAGGTCAACGACGACACGTATTCGGAACCCTTCATCGTGATGAACGCCGACCGAATCATGCAGCGCATTCGGGACTTGTTCAATAATCAACACTTTTACAAGCGAAACACGCTGTTGGCGCATTTGGCGGGACACTCGGAACAGCAGGTGGACGTTGCCCTGACCCGCATGCTCGCAGATGAAGGGGGGCAAGGGATGCATTTGGTGGACAAATACGGGCGAGCCGGGCGTCTCATCAACGTGGGGGAGTACTACTTGTTTCAGCCGTCCGAATTGATGGACCCGCGCATTGACATGCACGACCGCGGCGCCCCGTTGCAATTCAAACGAGACCACATTGCGTTTCCACTGAACGACGGCACGTTGGAACGCTTGGCCGAAAAGCACGGGTTCGCGCGCCCCAAACAACAACCACACACAACCCAACCGGAAACGTCCGTGCCGGCGCAGGTGCAGGGCATGAAGAACGCGTACCGAAAAATGACCGACCAGACGGCGGCGGCGGCGGCGGCGACCGACAAAAACACCAAAACGTGGAACGAGCTGGGCCGAGACGTGATTCGGGAATTGGATGAAACGTACGGCATTGACACGAATGTATTAAAACGATGCGTCGTGGAACACTTGGTGGAAGAGATGCTGGTGACGTCTCCCGACGACGGGGTGCAGTATTTGAACGCGCTGGGTGCAGCAGCCAGCGACGAGTTTGACCGGTTTGCGCGTGAATATTTTGACGAACATACCATGAAAAACCCGAAATACGCGGGAGAGGAAGGCATCCTAATGATGAACGCGCAGGCGAAATCCGGCATGCAGTTGGTGGTGCGCAAAAACGCGGGGTCCGCATGGGCTGCGGCCAATTCTAGCGAGGAGTGGCGTCCGTATTTGGAGGCAATTGCCGCCGCGACGCCGCGCGAGACGAACTTGTCCCCGATCATTGGATTCATTGCGGAATTCAAGGAAAAAAGCGGGGGGAGTTACGCCGTGTTTAAGCTGAAATACGTGCAAGAAAAGGGGGTCGGCGCGCGGTGCGACCAAATCTCGTCCAAGCAGCGCCGTCTCACCATTGCGAACCAAATCCTGCAGGGGGCATCGGATGATGCGCCGCCAATTTACACAATGGAGAACACGAAGGACCAAAACACGGCGCGGTTCTGCGTGTTGCCGGAGCTGCTGTTGCGGGCCCACAACTTGATGCGGAAAGACGGGAAGCACTGGTTTTTAACACCGGTGCAAGCGCTGCGCAGCGTTGTGCGCCAATCCAAATCATAGCGAGCGCAATGGTTGCATTTGCATTTTGCATTTGCATTTTTGCGCCGTTGTGACCAAATAATAATATGCACATACATTAACTTCCAATACACCCACATGCACATGCACCATCCATCCGGACAGCAGCCACGACTTAGCACCGACATGTATGTTCCCACCATGGTGTCACAGAAGGTTGTGCTGCCGTTCACCGCAATTGGTCGCAACATACGCGACGTGCTGGAAAAGCATTTAGCGCACGAGCATGAGGGCAAGTGCAACGCGGAGGGGTATGTGCGCCCCCGTTCCACCCAGCTGCTGGCGCATTCATCCGGGGATTTGAGCGACCATGGCTCCATCGCATTTGAAGTCGTGTACGAATATCAAGCCTGCAATCCGGTGGAGGGCATGCTCGTGAATTGCTTGGTGCAAAACGTGACGCAGGCTGGGCTGCAGGCGCACATTGTGCCCGAACCCAGCCCCGTCGGCATCTTCGTGTCGCGCGACCATCACTATTCCAACCCGCGGTTTGCCAAAATCAAGGCGGGCGATGAAATCACGGTGCGCGTGATTGGGCAGCACTTTGAGCTGAACGACCGTGCCGTTTCGGTCATCGGCGAAATCCCTCATAATCCAAGTGAAGCCAATTGAAGCCCGCACAATATTTAATGTTAATGTTAATTCAAAAAATTGAATTAAAATTATGGTCGCATCTTCAATGCAGTTAAAGCACCCATCCCATGACTCTGTCTCAAAATCAATCCGCGCCCCACCATTTGTTGTATCATCCAACCTGCATTCATCGCAGAGTGTGCATTCCATTTTCGGATGTGCCAAACTTCTCAAACCTAAAGGACCATTTGAGGCAAATGGTGTCCAACGAGATGGATGGCCGGTGCATCGTTGAAGGGTTTATTAAACCGGGGTCTTGTGTTTTGCGTTCGCATTCAGTCGGCACATTTTCGGCCGGAAACATTCGGTTTGACTTGGACGTGGACTGCATGCTGTGCTGCCCGAAAGACGGCGCCGTCATAAATTGCATTGCAAAAACAGTGACACAGGCAGGCATTCGGGCGCACGCCTGCATGAATCCATCCCCCGTGGTGATTTACATTTCGCGCGAAATGCACGATGCCGTGCGCCATGGGCCGGTGCCAATGCAAATGGATTCCGTTAGACCCGGAGATGCGATGCAGATTCGCGTGGTTGGCAAACGGTTTGAACTGAACGACAAACACGTGTCCGTCAT
>Ga0315284_10004461_pt1 | contig 19870 bp, 28 predicted proteins | sample YL17G09_16_MG_FD_203696 | JGI IMG/M metagenome (GOLD analysis project Ga0315284, IMG submission 203696) | Sediment microbial communities from Yellowstone Lake, YNP, Wyoming, USA - YL17G09_16 | ecosystem: Environmental > Aquatic > Freshwater > Lake > Sediment | place: USA: Wyoming | collected... | reverse complement strand
GACGCCGACGTCCTCACCGACCTCGCGTTCCAGCAGCAGGACCCGGTCGCCAAGAAGATCCTCGAGTACCGCGACCTCGACAAGCTGAAGGGCACGTACATCGACGGCTTGTCGAAGCACCTCGACAAGAACAACCGCATCCACTGCAGGCTGAACCAGGACGTGGCGCGCACCGGCCGCCTCTCGTGCGTTGCGGGGTGGACGGAGCTCAAGACTAGCCGTGGTCTCGTGCCCATCCGCAACGTACGCATCGGCGACAAGGTATGGACCCACCAGGGCCGTTGGCGCCCGGTTCTCGACGTCTTCACCAAGGGCATCGAGGACATGGTGGATGTCCGATTTAGCAATGGGGAGGTTTTGACATGCACAACCGCCCACAAGTTGCTAACCATCGACGGGCACTGGCTAACCGTCGGAGACATCATCGATGAGCATCTCAAAGGAGTGGGTCGGCTCGGCGCCGAACCAGCAGGCGGTCCTGCGTCTGTACCGATCGAAGGACATGCTGACGGTGGAGAAGATCGCCGAGAAGTTGTCGACGACTTTTCACAATGTGAGCCACGTCCTTCGGCACTGCATGCCCGAAGCGGAGAGGAAGGCCTTAGCCAAGGTCAGGTACTCCGCGTCCAAGACGGGGACCAAGAACCCCATGACAGGGAAGACGGGGGAGGCCCATCACAACTGGCAGGGGGAATGTCCGGACGGGTACGGCTACCTAACCTGCCTGCACGGGGGCAAGAGGCAGTTCGTGCACCGGGTAGTGATGGCGACGGCGCTGGGACTCTCGGAGGTCCCGGAAGCGCTGGACGTGCATCACATCGACGGGAACCCCTTGAACAACTCGCTGGACAACCTGGCGCTGGTCACCAAGGCCGGGCATCGGGCTATCCACTACTTGCAGGTGAAGGACTCCAGGGCATTGCAATTGAAGAAATCAACCATCGCGGACGCCTTGAAGTACATGACCTGACCGTTGAGGAGGATGCGAGCTACGCCGCATGCGGTGTCTTCTCGCACAATTCTTCAAATCCCAACCTGCAGAACATCCCGACGCTCGAGAACGACAAGCACAAGGTCCGGCGCGCGTTCATCGCGGGGCCGGGCAAGAAGCTGATCGTCATCGACTACAAGGCCCTCGAGATGCGCCTGCTGGCCGCGGCTGCCCAAGCCAAGGACATGATCCAGATCTTCCTGGACGGCAAGGACATCCACATGGGCAACGCCGTCCTCGTCTTCTCGGACATCTACAAGGCCCAGTACGGCAAGGGCTTCACCTACGAGGACCTCGTCCAGGCCAAGAAGATCGACGGCCAGGTCAAGGACAAGAAGCTCCCCGAGAGCGCACGGACCGAGTGGATCGAGCGGTTGTTGTTCGCCCGTCTCGCCATAAAGTCGGTCGCTTTCGGCATGAATTACGGTATGAAAGAGAAAAAGCTGGCCAACAGCATTGGCGTCCCGGAGAAGCAGGCGGTGGTCATCATGGAGGCGTACATGGCGCGTCTCCCGACGGTGAAGGCCTTCTACGCGACGGCGATAGAGGCATGCCGGCAGACACTCAAGAGCTTCACGCTCTTGGGCCGACGCCGGTTCCTTCCGGAGATCTTGAGCCACAACACCTACGAGCGGTTCCAGGCCGAACGCCAGGCCGTGAACAACGAAATTCAAGGCTCGGCGGCTGAGGTAGCCAAGCTAGCGATGATCCACTGCGACGAGGCAGAGCTTGAGTACCACTACGGGGCGGACATGCTGCTGCAGGTCCACGACGAGTTGATCTTCGAGTGTCCGGAGGAGGAGGTTGCCCCCTGCCGCGCGGAGATTGAGGACTGCATGACCCATCCCTTCCCGACGTACATCGGCGTGCCCTTGGACGTGTCCGGTGGCGTCGGGGACTCATGGGCGGACGCCAAGTGACAAGGCGGCCCCGCAAGGAGCAGGTCCACAAGAGAGAGATCGATCTCCAGCTCGCCGTCCACCACGACTTCCCCCAGCAGGACATCAACGACCTGACGGCGGCTTTCCTGCAGCAGATCGTGCAGCACCTACTTCAGGGAAAGGAAGTCTACCTGCGCGGCTTCGGGACGTTCCAGCTCGTGGAACGCAAGGGCCGGATGCTCGCGAACCTCACGCGGGGGAACTTCAAGAAGGGGGAGGCGGTCGGGAAGACCCTCGTCGACGTCCGAAGGAAGTACTATGTGGTTTTCCGGAAGGCCGTGCAGCTCAAGGAGCAGATCCAAGAGCGGTTCGGCAAAGAGAAAGTAGTGGAGGAAGACCATGGAAAAGCTAGGCGTGGACGAATCGGGAAGCGATCAGGAGAAGGTAGCGGCTGAGGGTTGTCCGGTGTGCGGCCGGAAGCCTGAACGACACGGCAACGTGCTCGCGTGCCCGCAGTGCGGCACCGAGCCCTTCGAGAAGAAAAAGGACTGACATGCCGAGACGGCCCATTGCGGAGATCAAGCGCGACATCCAGAAGCTGCGCGCCAAGGAGAACAGAGGTGGCAAGGGTGGGCCGGTCATCACGCCCATCGAGGACGTGCCGAACAGCTACTTCCTTCGGCGCCCGAGCGGCATCATGCCGATCGACATCGACACCGGCGGAGGCCTCCCAGCGGGGGGCCTCTGCTACATAAGTGGGCCGGAGCAGGCCGGGAAGACCTTCCTGCTCTACAAGTACATGGCCATGCAGCAGAGGCTCCTCGGGGAGCGCTGTGCGATCGCCTACGGGGTGTCCGAAGGTCCGCCGGACCACTGGTTCATGCGGAAGGCCGGCGTGAAGGTAGCCATCCCCGAGTCGATGATCGAGGAGAAGAACAAGGACCTGAAGGCCCACGGGGAGCCGGGGTTCACAAAAGCGCAGCTCGCTGACTTGCGTGCGCAGGTGGGGCACATCGAGGTGGTTCGACAGGCGACGGGGGAGAAGCTCCTCGACGCCATCATTGAGTGCGTTCACACGAAGGCGTTCGACCTCGTGTGCTTGGATTCTGTCTCGGCGCTGATGAGCGAGAGCGAGTCCAAGAAGGACCTGGACGAGAACCCGCAGATGGCCGCGGTGGCGACGTCCATGACGCGCTTCTTCCAGCACTACCTCGCCATGACGACGGGGTTCCACGGGGAGAACGAGACGACGGTCATCTTCACGGCGCAGGCCCGGTCCAACAAGAAGAAGAGCGAGGCAGCAGCGCACTTCGCCAAGTACATGAAGGACTGGACGACGACGGGCGCGTGGGCAGCTCGCCACGGGAAGCTGATCGACATCACGGTCTGGGGCGGCGGCAAAGAGAAGGAGGAGGTGCTCCTGCTCGGGGACGACGGGAAGCAGCACGCCAAGAGGGTCGCCACCGGCAAGGACATCTGCTGGGAGATCACGAAGGGCAAGGCTGGCACCCACGACGGCATCACCGGCGAGGTGGCCTTCTCCTACGAGACCTTGACCGACGACTACCGCACCATCGTCATCGAGGGGATGAAGCACGGCTGCATCTTCGAGAAGAGCGGTCTCCTCACCGTGCTCCGCAAGGCCACCGGGGAGCCGTACGAGGGGATGACGGACCTTGCGGGGGTCGACCGGCTCATCGAGCTGATGAAGGAGGACTTCGAGGTGGAGCTCTTCGTTCGGCGTGAGGTCCTCGCCTCGGCGGGGATTCGATGCACCTATCGTTGATCTTGGAGACGGTCCCCGGAGAGAACTGCTGCATCTGCGGGGGCACCACCAACGTCGTCCAGCTCTCCCTATTCACGAAGGCCACGAACGGGATGCTGGGCCCATTCTGCCTGCGCTGCATGGAGGGCAAGGAGCTGAAGACCGAGCTCGAGGGACCGGACCTCGAGGATGAGGGGAAGCACAAGACCTTCCGCGCCCAGAAGAAACGGTCTCGGGAGCAGGAGCTCGAGATCGCCGAGGAGCTAGGCGCCAAGATGCAGAAGGGCTCTGGCTCCGTCTCTGGGAGCAAGGGCGACGTACGGAAGAAGGGCGAGGTACGGGTCGAGGCGAAGTACACTGAGGCTGCCAGCTACAGCCTCCGGCTCGAGGACCTGCACAAGATCTTGTCCGAGTGTCACGGCACAGAACGGCCCGTCTTCGTTGTCGACTTCGTGGAGAAGACGACGAAGCGGCTCACAGATCGGTACGCCATCGTGCCGTTCTACGACCTGAAGGAGCTACTCGATGCCGCTCACAAGAATCGCTGACCTGGCCGCACCCGACGACGACACCGTCAAGCGGATGATCCGCGCGACGAAGTTCGCCGAGGAGTACGACCAGTTCATTCTGGAGGGCCGGGGTGACACCCACGAGCGTCGCCCTGGGATTCACGCCTCTGAGTGCTCCGGGTGCGAAAGGAAGATCGTGTACTCCCTCCTGGCCACGCCCAGGAAGGACTCGATCAGCAAGAACTGGCGTCAGCGCTTCCAGGTGGGTCATGCCATTCACGGCATGATCCAACGCGACTTCCACGCGATGGCGCGGAAGAGCGGTGGGCTGATGACCTTCGAGGACGAGGTCAAGATCGCCCCCGAGATCCAGCAGATCGCCGAGAAGTGGTTCATCAACTCCTCGTGTGATGGCATCTTCACGTTCTTCGACGAGCCCGGAGGGCCTCCCGCTCTCCGGGTGCTGTTGGAAATCAAGACCGCGTCACCCGACGAGTACGACAAGCTCAAGGCCCCAAAGCCTGAGCACATCGAACAGGGTCACATCTACATGAAGGCGCTCGACGTGCCGCTGATCTGGTTCCTCTACATGAACAAGGCGAACCAGAACAACACGGACACGTCGGGCCCCTTCCTCGTGAGGTTCGACCCCGAGATCTGGGAGAAGCTCGAGGTGAAGTTCACACGCTGCTTCGAGTTCGCTGAACGTGACGAGCTCCCGCCCCGCCTGGAGAGCCTGGTCTGCCAGTTCTGCGCGTTCTCGTACACCTGCCAGCCCACGTCACTCTCCGGCTCCTTCCCGAGCCGGCGGGTGCAATCGCTGAGAAAGTAGGAGACATGGAACGAACACCTGTGACAGGCGGGTTGAACCTGCCCGCGAGCCTTGGCGTTTCGCCCAAGGAAGAGAACAGGATCACCCGTCGCTGGGAGACCTTGGAGGGCGTCGTGGACACACTGAATCGATGGGGCTTCAGCGAGGCCACAGCACCGACCACACCCATCCCGACGATCACGCCGGAGATGCTGCTGACCCCGGACATCCAGCAGTACACGATCCTCTATTCGAGCCAGCTCCACTGGTACAACTACTCGAACATCCTGCGCGCTCGGGTCACGGCGGAGATCCTCCAGCTCGAGAACGAGATGGACGACATCGGCGCGGCCATCCGCAAGCAGCTCCGGGACACCAACAAGGCCCTGGGCAAGAAGGACGGGATGTCCGTTGGCGCCATCGACGATGAGGTCACCACGAACGACCGCTACCGAGAGCTTCGCATCCGGGCCCAGGAGCTTCAGCAGTTCAAGCTGGAGCTGGCTGCCCGGGTCGAGGAGCTCGAGAGCGGCATGAAGGTCATCTCGCGTCAGGTGGAGATCCGCAAGGAGGAAGCCAAGGGCGGCACGAACGCGCAGAACATGCCAGGCCGCAGTGACCCGCATCGGTTCGGTAGCCGATGATCCACCTCTCAATTGATGGTATCCCCCCGTCCGCGAACAACGCCTACTTCAACCTGCCGAGCGGCGGGCGGACGTTGTCGAAGGCGGGCAAGAAGTACATCAACGAGACCAAGATCCACCTTGTCCAAGCGTTCCCCAAGGAGATGATGTTCTTCAAGCCGAACCGGCCGTACCTCGCGATCTTCCGGTTCTACTTCGAGAAGGTGGAGAACGCTGGGTGGTTCAAAGGAACGGCCGAGAGTCGGTATAAGAAGCTCGACGTAGGTAACCGCCTCAAACTCCTAGAGGACTGCCTCAAGGACGCGGCGGGGATCGACGACTCCCAGCACATCCGAGTGGTGCTGGACAAGCAGCAAGGAAAGGAGCGCACGGAGATCTGGGTCTACGACCTGGAGGAGGAGGAAACACCATTCGATGTCGGATTCAACAGCCTTTGAGTCGTACAACCAAACAGAGCTCTACCAAGCGTGCATCGGTGCTGGTATCAAAGTCCTCCCTCATGAGCCCCGAGCAAAGCTCATCGCGTACCTCGAGGGGGAAGACGAACCAGACCCGGCAGTGGTCCACCAGTGGGATCGCTGGCGGCAGGGGCTCATGGGATTCATCCTCGAGTGGTGGGTCAAGGTGGAGCCGCAGTTGAAGTGCCCTGCGCGGTCGAAAGACCCGCTCTCATGCTTCAAGTGCGTCGACGCTCAGGTCGCGTTCTGCGTGACCAACAACAAGCCGCTCGAACAGTTCATTCGTATTCACTTGCCCAAGGGAAAACCATCATGACCACCGGAACCGTGAACATCAGCAACGCCCCCCGTGACCTCGACAAGCTTCAGATCTTGGGGCCGTTCATGCTCAAGACGCTGATGCAGTCGGCGGCGAAGGAGCTGAACTTCGACTGGGACGACACGAAGAAGCAGGCCTTCATGCGCGACCCCATCAACAAGCGCGCGGAGGACGTGCTGAACCTGCTCCAGCAGATCGACGGCAAGGGCGGCGTCTCAACCCCAGCGCCGGCCGCGGCGCCTCCCCCGGCAGCCACAGCTACCAAGCGTGAGCCGGTGGCGGCCTCGAAGATGGCGAACGGCGCCAACGGAGCTGCCGCCCATGCCGCTCCGGTCGAGGGTATGGCAGTCTTGGCGAACATGGCGGAAATCTTGAAAGAAGTGAGCGAGTCTCAGAAGGGCGTTGCCACGATGCTCGGTGAAATCAACAAGAGCATCAAGGAGAGCAACAACGTCAAGAAGGACGTCGCGACGCTCGCCGGACAGGTCACGCAGCTCTTCCGCCTCCAGCACCTCACGCTCGGCGTCCTCGCGCAGCTCGCAGAGCAGCAGCTCAACGCGCCGTTCAAGGACGTGCTCGATCAGGTCGCCAACGAGTACGGCGCGTACGAAGCCACGGTCACGGGCCTCGTCTCGGGAAAATAGTCCCGGAGGAGGCGGGTCTTCTCTGGCCCGGCTGCGTCCCGCCTTCCCACGAGGACCTCGTCGAGATCCCGAACAACCTGGAGAAGCTCACTTCCAGAGAACTGTTCGATCTCGCCGAGGAACTCGGGGTGGTCTTCATGGATGCTCCGTCTATCGAGGCTCTACGGACCAGGCTCCGTAGACTCGCGCGGGCGTAGACTCCACGCAGTCGGGAAAGGGTGCCTCCTCACGGAGGTGCCCTTTTTCTTAGCCCCGAGGTTTGAGCTTCCGCTTCGACTTCTGCCCCGTCACGATCCTCGGCTGCACCGGCTTGGCCGCGGCGCCCGTCGGCGGTGCGATGGACGCGTTGAGCTCGGTCGGCGGGGGCACGGTGACGTCCACCGGGATGACCCCCTGCTCGAGGCCTCCGTACCCGAAGGAGGCCGTCAGGGGCCCCAGGGGCATGAAGGAGCGCGCGATGAACCCGGAGCGCAGGCTCATGGGACCGCGGGCGTCCGACGCGCGGGGGCGCCCGTGGTGGCCGTGACGGGCCCGCCGGCAGCGTCCCGGATCTCCCAGGTGTGCAGGGGCGTCACGGCGTCGTCGGCGAATAGGATCAACCGGCCCGGCGTCGGGCCCACCGCGGGGTACTCCTCGAAGCGGTTCTTGGCCATCCGGCGAAGCAGGAGAAGGTCCGCCTGGACGTTCACCATCAGGAGCATGTCGTGGGAGATGCCTACGACGTCCGAGCCGTTGTCCACCAGGTACTCAGCCACAAAAAGAGAGTTTTGGGGGATCGCTGGGGTGATGGTGGCGATGTTGACGTTGCCCTTGTAGTAACCCCCACCGACCTCGGTGAGGCTCTGGAACTTCGTCGTCCAGCCCAGGGTCTTGAACGCGTTGTCGGCGAAGTCGAGGTAGCGGTTCGTGGACGTGGCATCTCGGATGGCCACCGTCGGGATCTGCCCGGTCACGCCGATGAGCCCGGCCGCGCCCTCCTTCAAGATAGCGAGGGAGAGCGGGTATGCGGTGCTCGTGAGCTCGGCCGGGTAGATGGTGTTCACGGATCGATGGCCTTCCCTGCGAGGAGATCGTCAACGTCCGCCGGCGTGCAGCGCTGCCAGTCGTCGGGCTTCATGTTCGGGTAGCTGCACTTCTGGATGGCGAACGCCACGGCCTCGGAGCACCACATCTGCTTCGAGCTCGCGAGGGGGTTGGCAACTTTGCGCTTGAACCACTCGCGCATGATGATGCGCCATCCCTCGCCGAAGAGCCCTGGGACGTCGTAGCCGGTGCCCAGGTGGCCCACGAGCTCGTCGAGCCCGAGGTCGAGCGGGATGGGGGGCGTGACGATCTTCACGATCTCCTTACCGACTTCGTAGCCCGCCCACGGGACCATGTGCAGACCGCCGTGGTAACTCGACTCGAAGACCACGGCTGTATCTCGGATGCCATCCTCCCCTTCGAGCAAGAACCAGCAGTGACTGTAGGGACGCTTCGTGGCGGTGCAGATCATCCAGGAGAGGAAGGACCAGACCCCTGTAGCGCGCGAGAAGCCGACACGAATCATACGGTCTTGATCCTCCCGCTCCGAAGGTACCAAGCGACTCGCAGGCCCGTATGGCCACCGTTCACAGCGGTGACTTTGAACTTCCAGTGCGGCAAGATCTTCTTCGGCTTGATGTTCGTCTCGATGACGATGTCCATCGAGCTGGCGAGCTGCATGCGGTTGACGAAGCGCACCAAGTCGACGTTCGCCGCGATGAGATGCCACTTACCCGTGCCTGGGACCGCCGACGCCGTGACCGTGCCCTTGCCCGTGTCGGGTTCACTCCAATCCCAGTAGCCCGAAGAGAGACCCGTGTCCTCGTTGTACGCGGGCACGGGAGTCACGGCCGTCAGGTCGACGTTGTATGCACCGTTCCCCGCAGCCGGAACAATCACACCGCTGACCAGGTTCGCGTTGCCAGTACCACCACCTGCCGAGAGCGCTCCCGCCGAGGATGGCGCATAGAGCTTCATCGAGATGTAGTCACCGATGACCGCGCCGTCGCACATGATGCCGCCGCCCGAGAGGTACACCCAGTCGCAGAACTGGAACTCTACGTTCTGCGTCTCGGCCGCTTCGCTGGCGATGTTGAACGCCGTCCCTGCCCCACGCACCAATGCGCCTGGCGTGCAGTCGTCGCCAGCGCCCGTGACGTAGAAGAAGACGCCGCCCGGGAAGAAGGACGGCATGACGATCGTCTTACCGTCGCTGGTACGCGGAGCGAGACGGGTATTGCTGGACGGCTTGTATGCGGCTTCCCACTCAGCCTTGTCCGTGTCGTTCTGCTCCTGTGAGTAGCCGCAGGCAACAACCCCGTGCGGAACCTCGCCGCGCCATATCGTACAAAAGTGAACCTCTTGGCCGTCATAGAACCAGACGGTGTACTGGTCTTCCAACTCCTCGTGCTGGTGCTGACCACCCTTCGTGGCGGCCATAGCCTTCCAAGCTGTCCAATCATGGTTTCGGGGAGTATGGAGGGGAAAGTTCATAGGTCGTAGCTATCGAAGGAGCCTCGATACACGAAGCTCGATCCGTTTGAGGTAGTCACGTACATCGCAATCCTTGCCGGACCCGCCACTTGAATCTGAGACCCGTAAGACCGGAACACGGACGACGATGACACACCGGCCACCGTAATACCGTCAGAGACTTGCTTGTCGACAGAAGATGAGACCGGAAGGGCGATCGCCCTCAAGAACCCGTTGGACACGCCGGCACTGTTAGTGACCGTCGTTCCGAAAAGCATCCCCGTCACATTGGCCGTCTTACCTGACAGCACATAGTGGTGAGCCCAAAACGTGTTGTTGTCCCCCGCTGCGATGGTTCCAACAACCGTGCCCGTCTTGTTTGCGCCCGTGTAGAGCGAGATGATGCCTGCGGCGACACCGCCGGAGCCCGCGGTGAGCACTTCAATCTTCTCGATGAAGCACTTGGTGGTCGTTACAAGGTTGACGCCCGTGGTGCCGTTGAGGGTAACGTCCTCAGTGCCGACCGACGACCCCGCCGCGTTCATCCAGTAGATGCGCACGGTGCGCGCGCCAGTTCCTGCGGCGGCATCGTTTGCATTGGCAGACGCTATGGAGCCTGTGAAGTTTGCCGCCTGCTCCGTGTAGGTCGTACGTCGAATGGCGGCTGTTGTAATTGCTGCGAGAGTTATGTCGCCAAAAGCCAGGGTCGGCACCGCGCCCGACGGAGATGTTGTGACGGCAACCGTAACGTCGGACGCAAGGACAACCGGGATGGAGTTGGCCGCGGTCTTCTGACCGACGAGAACGTTGCCGTTCGCGTCGTAGAGAATGACAACGGGAGAACCGAGACCCATCTCAGGTCAGCTCGGTAACGCGTGCGTTCCCGTTCGCGCTGGCCCAAATGCCGTCAATCCGACCTGTGTAGCCAAACGGAACCTCGTAGTAGTCCCCGGGCATCATGCGCACCGTGCAATCGGTGGTGGCCGCCGTGGTGCCGAACTTCAAGTAGAGGATCTTGGTCGAGTCGTTGTAGACCGTCGCGCCCTTACGGCTCGCGTTCGAGGCCAGCACGGTGACGCTCGTTGCGCTCGAGGCGACGTCCGAGCGGGTCGCCGTTGCCGCCGTGGGCGCGAGCGTTGCGATGGGTGCCTGATCGCTGGCGATGACGACAGGCGTTGAGTTCGCCGACGTCTTCGAGCCCAGGGTGTTGATGCGGGCCTGGAAGGCCGTCGTGGTCAGGATGGTCGCGAGCGTGGCTTCCGTCGACGCACCCGTCGGGAGCGGGAGTGAGCTCGCCGAGATGGGCTGTGTTGTGGTGCCCGTCGGGTCAGTGCGAAGCGGATTGGTAGCCGTACCACCGGCGACGGAGCCGCCAGAACCTGGCAGACGGATGATGGCACCGAGGGTGTACTCCGTACCTGCGCCCGAGTCCGAGTCGTAGACCCTGATGCCCTGGAGGTTCGTGCCATCCGAGCCCGAGATGAACGTCCCCGAGGCGGGGATCGCCGCTCCGGTAGAGCCCACGCTTGGGTTGGTCGCTGTGACCGTTCCGCTGATGGGCACCGCCGTACCGCTCGCAACACCCTGGATGCTGAGGACGCCACCCGCAGGCGTGCCCGCGACACCCGCACCCGCAATGACGGCGCGCCCGGAGGAGTCGACGGTGATGTACCGGGAGTTGGTTCCGTCCGACCCCATGAGCAGAAGCCCGGGGGTGCTCGCCGGGATAGCGACACCGTTCTGGACGGCGAACGGATTGCCGGAGGCGTCGTACAGAATGACTGCGGGTGAATCTAGGGCCATGGTCAGGTCACCGTTCTTGTTCGGTTGGTCTCGAACACTGCTGAATACGAGATGTTATCAGTAACCTGCGCGATGGCCGTAGTGCCGTCGGACGCGTAGGACGTCCATTGAATTTGCGTGACTCTCTTCTGCCCATCGTAGGTGATGAGTTTCGCCACGATCTTTCGCGTCTTGGTGTTGTCGGTCCACCAGATGATCGACGTAGGGAACGGGTTACTGGTTGGCAGGTTCTCGCGAAAAGAACCAGAGGCCCAGGCCTCCCAAGGACCACCGCCATCCGCCAGATGAACAAGTTGGCGAAGAGCCGCATGTACCAGCTCGGTGACGACGGGAGACTCAGCGTTCGACGCATCCGCGGCAACCAACCGCCCAGTGGCGCGCGCGATGTAGACCTGCTCGTCACGATTGGTGGCATCTTGGAGAAAGACGCCCATCACCTCGATGGCGTCTTCCTGCGGGTTGATCGGTTCCGGCCACGGGGTGGATTCCGCGTCCTGTCCACCAAGAGACGTCGTCTCTTGCTTCAGGACTTGAACGCGATCCGTCGGGGCAGTCATCAGTAACCTCCAAGAGAAAAGCCCCCGACGTCACATGGACGCCGAGGGCTTCGGCCCCATCAGGCTACCTCACGCAGCCTTCTTACCGTAGTCCACGACTCGGGTGAACAGAACGGTCGCCGTCTGCGCGAAGCCGACGGAGATCACACGGTTACCCGCACCAGGCACCGCTGTGCCGATGCCGCCCGTGGCTTGCAGGTAGTACTGGTCTCCCGGCGTGGCGCCGGCGAGAACACCCGCGGCCTGGCCGGAGTAGACGATGTCCGCGTTGGAGCCGGGCGTGGGCTGCGCCGTCTTGGCCACGCCGATGACGTTCGACTTGGCGTTGGTGTCCGCGCGCGCCTTGCCGACCTGGTTGCTGGTCGTCGACTGGTAGACGGCATCGGCCACCGCGATGGCCTCTACCACCGCACGAGGCTCCTGCACGCGCGGTGCGTAGTCGACCTGAACGCCGGAGGCGCTGGTCGAGAGCGTTGTGTCTGCCAGAAGGAGCGACAGGCCGGTCGCCGAGCGCTGCAGGCCGCCCGTGCCATTGACCGCTGCGCGGAGCTTGCCGGCCGCCGTGTTGACGTCGAACTCGAGGCCCGAGGAGCCGCCGCCGGCGCCCGCCGTCTGCGTGCCTGCCGCGGTGTCGAGCTCGATGGTGATCGAGGCACCCGTCTTGAGGAGGCCCTGGTCGAACGTGAGTGCCGTCGCCGAGGAGAACTGGGCGAAGACGAGGGACGTGGTGTCGACGGTGACGGGGTCGTTGGTCGTGAGGACCCAGCCTGTGTCGGAGTTCGCGGTGCCTTCCTCGACGAACATGGCGGCGCCGGCGTTGAGCTCGGTCCCCGTGTCAGCGTCCGTGGCGCGCGTGAGGATGAAGGGCGTGCCGGCAGAGCCCACGTCGGTGACGACGTAGACGCCGTTGTCTGCGCCCGCGACCTGGTTCTTCACGAGGATGCGGTTGGTGACCGCCACGGCGACGCCGTCGACCGAGAGCGCGCCGTTCGCGTTCGCGGTGAGGGTCTTGCCGACGCCCGTTCCTGCAGCGGTGACGGCGGCAAGAGCTGCTGCCGTTGCGAGGCGCACGCTCTGCTTCCAGTCGAGGCCCGTTGCGACGGCATCGACGTAGAACTTGGTGGCAGCATCTTGAGGCGAAGTCGGATCACCAAGGTTGGTGATCTTGTTCGTCTGCATGTTGATGACACCGCTCAGCGTCAGCCCTCCGAAGGCCGCTGTATCGGTGGGGTCCATCTCCTCGGAGAACCCCTCGGTCTGCATGAATAGCGGCTTACGCAAGGCCATGTGTCATCCTCCGGTAGTGCTGGTTCATTTGATGCTACCTACGCGGGTTGAGTTATCGGAATAGCCGCGCCGTGAATTGTGATCTTCCCGGTGGCGATGTCGTAGCTCACCGTAGATAGGTCCAGCTTGTACCGCGCCTGAACGGCATCCTGGAACTTCTTCAACTCAGCCTGCTGCTGCTTCGCGATGAGCTGCAAGCTCACAAGCTCACCGTTCCACAGCACGTTCTGACGTTCCTGTTCCAGACGGCCCTTCTGCGCCTCGAGCTGCTTCATTCCGAACGCCTGCAGCGAGTTCGCGACCTTGTGCTGCAGAAGTTCGTAGCGCAGGAGATCGAGCTCCGAGAAATGCAAGAACCCATCGACCTCCTTGGGGCCCGCGACGTCAACAGCCTCTACGGCCTTGGGAAGTACATCTGCTGTGACAGCCAGGTTCGGGAGAGCAGCCGCAACGGGCACCGACTCATCCTTCTTGTTCTTCTTCCGTGCAGCCATCAGAGAACCTTTGTCATGTTGGGTGAGGGATTGAACAACACCCTTGAGGAGTCCAAGGCTACGCCTACGATCTGCAAAAGAGCAGGACCTACGGGCCGCACAACGTTTGGCTTGCTGTCCGGGCCGACGAAGTACATCTTACCTGGACTGAGCGCGGGCACTACGCCTGCCAGGTCTACTGCTCCGAGGTACACGACAATGCAGTCGGTCGCCGCCGACTTGCTAACGATCACTCCGACCGCCGGCATCTTCGTCTTGTCGGTGATGTCCGCCTTCGCTACTTGAATCACCCCAAGAACAAGGTCGCCCGTGATGTACACGCAGTGCCCCACGGCGTCCGTCGACAAGCAGTTCGCAGAGAAGGTGAACGGTGTCTCGATCGGATCGGAGACTGCGTCAAAGTTCCCTGTGAACGGATTGAAGGTGAACGGCACGTCAAGACCTCGTGACCGTGGCGAGGAGACCCGTCGTGTACGTGAGCGTGAGGGTCGCTACAAGCGTGCCTCCCGCGCCGCCGAGCTTGTACGTGGCCGTCTGGATCTTGTTCTGCGCGTTGTACGTGAGCGCGATGTAGTCGTAGGGCTCGCTGACCAGGGCATTCATCTGCCGAGTCAGCCAAGGGGAAGCTCCCGCATTGCCCTGGTCGGCGCGAACGGAATCCGTGGTCGATGATAGAACTCTTCCGATGATGATTGTGGCCATGCCCGCCTCCAAGCCGGCTTGGGTGACAGGTCACTTTGCCGCGTTGACCAGAGCCGCCGTCCCAGCCACAACTCCTACCGTCGCAACTACGCCTACCACAACGCCGAACCACGCGGTGCGGTAGAAGGGCGGGTTCACGGCTTCCTCTTGCGCCGTCGTCAGGCGCTTCCTCAGATCCTCGGTGACGACCAAGTACTGGTCACGCTCCGCCGCCAACTGGGTCTGCGCAAGTACAAGATCCGCTTGATCCATCTTGTACTGGTACGTCACGTCGAGGCGAAGACGTGCGTTGCACTGCTGCAGGAAGTTCGCCCAACGCAGCGACGTAGCCTGATCGAATAGTTGCCCGTCGTGCGGGGCCTGCTGGCCCTTCGTGAGCGGGGTGATGACGTCTGGCCCAGGAGGTATGGGCGTGAGCGGGGCAGGTACGGGTGGTTCGGCCCTCGCGATCCCCGGAAGTAGGGTCAGGAGGATCACGACGGCACATGTTCGCATGGGCGGAAGTATGCCCCAAAACCTACACGGATTAGGAGCGCCGACCGTCACGTCGGCTTTTGCTGCCGCGCCAAAACCTTCGAGGCGGTTTCAACGAACCAGCGCTCGACATCACCGCGGAACGGCCACATCCAACCGTAGGCTGCGCCGGTGAAGTGGCTAATCATCCACTCCTTGTAATCCTTGTTGAGGATGTCCCGCCCGTACTCGTGGTGCACGGCCATCGATTCGGCGTAGGCCTCCATCTCGAATTTAGCGCGGCAGCGCGCCAACCCGAGCGGGAACCAGGCGAAGATGTAGAGGAAGGCGAAGAGCGCGAAGCCGATGTTCTTCGCCTGGCGCATGTGCACGCGCTCATGGCGGAGGGTGGCGATCTTGCTGACCTCGTCCATCGTTTCCCACGTCGATGGCGTGTAGACCGTCGCGCCAATGGTCGTCGTGTAGTCCTTCATGAAGGCCTGCATCTGGCGGAACGTCACCACCATCAACACCTTGTCGATGAAGGACATGAAGGAGCTCTCGGACTTCTTCACTAGGGAGAAGTTCGGGAACTCCATCTTGATGTGCCCGAGTAGCTGCTCGAGCCTGGAGCCATCCATGAAGTTTGCGCTCATGGACAGATCCTATCAGTGGGGACGGTGGGACTCGAACCCACGACGTACGGGTTTAGAGCCCGAGGTTCTGCCAACTGAACTACGCCCCCAGGGCTACTACTTCTGCCCTGCTCGCAGCGTGAGCGGAAGCCCCGCCACAAGTTTTCTTGTTCGCGGCCCCGGCTCGAGAGCCAAGGCCGTGAGCGCGTTGTGGTAGTCTGGTTCCTTGAAAATAGCGAACCGAACGCGCATGTCCTCAGCACGTTGAATCAACGCGATGAGCTCCGACTCGTTCGCCACCGTGAGAAGAGCCAGCGTGTTCGACTCAACGAACCAGCTCCGGCCGATGTCCGGCTGCTCGTAGGCGAACTGCCAGAGGACATGACAAGACTGCACGGCTTGAGCGCCCGGAGACAAATCCCGGCGCGTGATGACGTACAGCTTCATGCCCCCCATCTTGGCAGGCTGCACCAATGTGCCGAAGGGGGTCACGCCGGAATCCCCAACGATGCCGTGCGTTCCGCCACCAAAACGCGCCGACGTTCTTCCTTTGCAGCAAAGAACACGGCGCGCGCGGCGGCTGCACGTTCAAGAAGCTCTGGGGTCGGCGGCACCTGCAACCACGCAAGCACGACGTCTTCCGGCTGCCCCGAGAGCTCGGCGACACGCCGGAGCCAGATAGGCGTACGCGTCGTCAGCTCAACGCGGTGGTACGCCACACCGCGCACGAAGGCGTAGGCCAGCAAGAGTTCGCGCGGGGCAGTCCCACCGCGCACGAGCCCACGAAGTTCCTGAATCTTTTCACGCATGACGTCCTCCAGAAGTTGTGTGGGTTGTGGGCCGCACACGTTGAGGAGGACCGCGGGGGAGCTAGAAGAGCTTCATGTGTTCGGGTACCGCGTGATCGAGAGGAAGCCCTCGTCGGAGATCATGCCCGCGACAGAGGGGTCGGTGAGGACTTCATCGTAAGAACGCGCGTCGCCGTTGACAAGCATCTTGTGCGCGACGAGTCGAACACCGTGGGAGTAGTCCGAGTAGATCCAGTTATGGCTCGACGCGTTGAGGCCTTGAATCGGCTTCCCGTCCGCGAAGCACCATCCATAGATGGCGACGCGATCGTCGTGTCCGTTCTCTAGGGCCTTGCAGAGGACGATGTCCTTCTTGTGCCCGGAGATGAGCTGACCGAGCTCCGCGCCTCGCTCGCGCAGTTGTTCTTGGATCAAGTCGTTGTGGTTCACGAAGTACGCGACGCTCGACATCAACCGCGACGGCGCCATAGGCCTTGGGGAGATCTTCACCGCGACGGCATGGACGTCGTCTACGACCCGGCGCGTCGGCAGGAAGGCGCCGTAGCTGTCCGCGATGCGCTGCGCGGTGCGCGGGGACATGGGGATGCGGACGTAGTCTTCATCGGAGCCGATGCAGAGGTAGTCCGGGGTCACCCAAACAACGGCGAGGCGTGATTGCCCCCCAACACTCATGCCCACGGTCGAGATGGGGCAGAGCTGCCGCATGAACGCGGGGACGTTCCCGGCGATGAACTGCTCGTAGATCGCATCCTCACGCGCCTGCCCGAGTGGGAGCTCGAGAATGTCGGCGGTGAAGATACTGCCGCTGCATGCGTCACTAGGTCGCTCGGGGATAGAGAGCGTGGGCTGCAGGTCACTTGCTTCCATCTCCGCCACGTACTTCCTGGCCTGCGGCCTTGAGGTAGTCATTCGTCGCGTTGGTGTCGGTGACGAGCGCGGGGACAGACTTCTCCTCCTGCGCGAGGAGCTCTGCGACGTCCCGCGTGTACACCTTCGTGGCCTCACGTTGATCTTCGTCACGCTTCTCGACAGCGGCCTTCTCGGCGGCGACCACCTTGTCCTCGGCCTTCTTTTCCTCTGGGCTAGTGCCTGCGGAGAGGACCGGGCGCTTCTTCACGGAGACGCCGAGGGCGAAGGCGAGGATCCCCAGCAGGCCCGCGCCGAGCCAGGCGGCGTGCTTTCGGATCCATTCCCAGGCGGTGATCCACCAGGGGAGCATCAGCGCGCTCCGTCGTCAGGCGGCGGGGGCGAGTTCGATGGCGGGTTGTGCGGCGTCGGCGGCGTCGGGTCCTGCGGCGGGATGACCACGACGGCGACGGTGCTCCCGTGTTCCGGTGGCGGGGAGATCGAGACGTCTACGCCGAACTGCTTCTTCACCATCAGCTTCATGATGCGGTAGGCGATCCCGGAGAAGCCGCCGAGCACGGCGCCTAGGAACGTGCGCCCCGAGAAGGACATGAACGCCGGCGGGTACGGATACTTCACCGCGACGGCGGCAACCGCCCAACCGAGAACGATGGGAGCAAGCACCAGAACGAGGTCGTTCCAAAGCTTGTTCTTCCGCAGGCTAGGCGCACGGTTCTCGAGGAGCTGACGGAGGACCCGCACCAGGAAAAAGATCCCGAAGCAGAACACCAACGTCTGGATCGAAACAACTCCCGTGACGACGTTCGGCATGCCGTCATCCTCCCAGAAGTCACACCAGAAGAGGAACTACGTACCATGCAAGCGTGCAGGTGGAAGATCTACGCGCACGATGATCAGACCCTCCAATGGCGCACGAGTATGCTGTTGAGCACTACGTCGGCGGTGTACGCGCCAGCACCAAAAGTGTTCTTCCTGTAACGCGCGCGCATATACAAGGTGCCGCCACTCGAAAGATCGGGACCAGTGACAGTCCGACAGAGCTTACTGACACCAAATGCAGAAACGGCAGGGATTGTGCCTGTATTATCGAAGTGATTGTAAATCCCCACCGCGTTACCCGTCACAATAGTCCCAGCAATGACGTTGGTGCCATTGACGAGAGTCGCCTCAACGAATGCACCACCATCTATCGCGATATTTGTCGCATAGGTATAGACCGCAGCAGTTACCTCAAGCTCGATGATGTCACCGACCGCGAGCTGTGTGACTGCTATGGCGTCCGTGAAGAGCGTAGTCGTAGTACCTATGTTGCTCACCGTAGAATTTAGAACAAGGTGCTCTAGCTTCTTCAGGCGTGGCTTGGGCGCCACAAGGTAATACGTTCCGATGTCATTTTCATCGACGACAAGGTCGTAATCGTTATCGACTTCAAAAGCGCCGTTGACGTACTCGAAGATGCCGTGCCCGCGTACAAGGTAGTGGCCCCGATCGATGATCGGGTCACCATTGTCGATGGCCTGACGGAGCTCTTGCCGCGTGTTATACGCCCGAATACGGTCAACACCGGACGTCCGTATCGAATCAAGGTCGTTGGAAATAGCAACTAGCTGCGAGCGGAGCGTGCCAGCAGATAGCGCGAAGCGCGTTCCCGCTTCGACGGCACCGCCAATCTTCTGTGAACCTGCCGAGCCGGCGAGGTCGGCGACGATGTTGGCGAGGTGCCCCTGGATCGATGTCGCCGGGTTTGTATCAAAGTCGGCCCAGATGCCTAGCGCAGCAGCGCCAATACGAACGGCACCCTGCGTCGCCGCGAGGTCGGTCATGACCTGCGCCAGGTTATCGAACAGGTTCCCATTGTCGATCTCGTCGTTGTTCGCCCAAGTACCGATGTTACCACAACCAATGAGCGAGGCGCCGAAGCTCGCCAGATCTCCGACGATCTTGTCGAGCTGAGCCTCCACAGTTGTCTGGAGATTCGTGGAACCATTGTTCCACAGAGGACCCCCGGCATAGCCGATAAGGCTTGCACCACCCGAGGTCAGAAGCTCTGCGGGTACTTCTTCCGCGCCGCGGATCTTGATGATGGAGAGTGCCTCGACGGGGATCGTGGCGAGGTTGCCACGCGTCGCGTAGTAGACGCGGTACGTCTTACCCGTGGGGATCGCCGGAGAGATGGTGAGGGTCAGGTTACCCGCGGTGAAGCCCGCACCGGGAACACCACCAGCGACCGCGGTGATCTTGCACTCCGCTGTTCCGGTCGCATCGACGATCTCATTGTCGTTGGAGTCTGTGAGCTGGAGGAACGTGTTGATGCCCGCCGTGGTGTTAGGCGTGCCGGGTGCCCCGAGGAAGACGTCGGGGCCCGTGATGACTATGCTGGGGACCGGGGCACCGGCCAGCACATCTCCCGTGCGGGTGGGGATCGCAAGGTCCCGGCGCATGAGATCATCGAGAAGGTCGCAGTTCTCCGCGAGCGCCAAGGCCGGTCGGTTCGCATTGTTCGACGTGGCATCGTCACCGAACGCCACGAAGTACGTGCCGTCGTTCGGGCCACCGCTCTTCTGACTACCAGCCGCAGCGGGTGTACCCACCAACGCGTTGTTGATGTAGTCGTACCCGCCGGGAAGACCACCGTAGTAAGACGGGACACTGAGACGATGGAATGCCATTCGAGAGATCTCCTATCAGAAGCGGATTGTCCAATCGATCTCGAGACTGAATGCGCTCGTCTTCGAGATCGTGTCG
>Ga0315284_10004458_pt1 | contig 19876 bp, 14 predicted proteins | sample YL17G09_16_MG_FD_203696 | JGI IMG/M metagenome (GOLD analysis project Ga0315284, IMG submission 203696) | Sediment microbial communities from Yellowstone Lake, YNP, Wyoming, USA - YL17G09_16 | ecosystem: Environmental > Aquatic > Freshwater > Lake > Sediment | place: USA: Wyoming | collected... | reverse complement strand
TTGCGCGTAGGCGGCCTCCATGGCCAGTTCCAGGTCCTTGTGCATCAACTTGAGCGGGAAATAGGGCGTGAAGTCTCCCTTGAAGACGAAGGGCGCCTTGAAGTCCACGATTCCGGAGCGTGCCAGGCTGGATTGCATGATTTCGAGAAGAGTTTGCGGCGGGACGCCGGCCTTTGCCGCCATCACAAACCCCTCGGAAAAGATTTCGACCATCGTGGCGAGGATGGCGTTCATGGCCAGCTTCGCTGCCAGGCCCAGTCCGTGCTGGCCACAATAGATGTGTTTCTTGCCCAGGACCTTTAGGACGGGCATCGCCCGCTCGAGGGTTTCCCGTTCGCCGCCGATCATGAAGGTCAGCTCGCCTTTTTCGGCGCCGTGCTTGCTGCCGGTGACCGGGGCGTCCAGCATGCTGGCGCCTTTGCCGGCCAGGTGACACGCCAGCTTACGGCTGACAGCGGGACTGATAGTACTCGAATCGATCAGGACCGCGCCGGAACCAATAGTTTCGAGGACGCCGCCCTTCCCGCAAACGATCTCCTCCATCGCCGCCGTGTCGCTGACGATGGTACCGATGACCTCGGCGTTGCGAGCGGCCTCGGCGGGAGAAGCGGCGACGCGCGCCCCCGCCCGCCCCAGCGCGTCAGCTTTGCTGCGAGTGCGGTTATACACTGTGACGTTGAACCCAGCTTTGACCAAGTTCAGCGCCATGGGCGTGCCCATAATGCCTAAGCCGATAAAGCCGAGATTTTGCATTATTCGAATCCTCCGAAAGAGCGAAGTCAAAAGGCAAAGGGCAAATGTCAAAAGGCACAAACTGAGTTCGGGGCATGTTCGCCCTCGCCTCCCACTGTGAGTTCCGTGGGTTGTCTTTACTTTTGCCCTTTGCCCTTTGACTTTTGCCTTTTGATTTTCTTCTTTACCCAAAGCCCAGCCAGATTCTCACGTCACGGACGTTATTGTCTGTAAATCCCGTATCGAGCGTATCGCCCAGCGAGCTAAAGAAGTGGTACGCGTCGCTCTCCGCCATGTGGTGCGCGGGGTCGAGACCAAGGGCGCGGGCGCGGAAGATAGTTTGGCCGTCGGCCACGGCGCCGCTTGTGGGACTGTTGCCGTCGCGACCGTCGGTGCCGGCACTCAGGACAACAACTTTCTCTCCCGCAATCTTCTCCGCCGCGTAGAGCGCATACGCCTGGTTTCGCCCGCCCGTCCCCGGACCGGTAACCGGGCAGATAACCTCACCTCCCGCGACCAGGCAGACAGGCCGGCCGGGATGGGCCTCCGCCAGCGCCCGGAGCGCAGCCAGATTCGCGTCAGCAACCTGCCGGAAGTCAGCATCCCAGACGTTGGTGTCAATCTCCGCCAGGAAGCCCAGTTTTTGTGCGCCGGCCTTCGCGGCCTCGAGGGCATCGCGGTTCGAGAGCAGGCAGAAATAACGGGAATTGGAGAACCGTTCGTCGCGGGGCTTGGGAGTCTCGGCGATCGTCCGCTGCTCGAACTGCCTGCGAATGCTTGCGGGAAACTTCGCGACCAGCCCGTGCTGCTCGGCAATCGCGTAACACTGGGCGGCGGTGGACTCATCGGGCATGGTTGGTCCTGAAGCCACCATGGAAGGCAGATGGTCGGGGACATCGGAAATAAAGACGGTGAGTTGCCGCGCCGGATGGGCGCACACTCCCAGCCGGCCTCCCTTAATGGCGGAAATGTGCTTGCGCAGCACGTTTATCTGTTCAATGGGAAGCCCACAGCCCACCAGCAGCCGGTTGAATTCAATCATGTCGGCGAGCGTGACGGCGGGATCGACAGGCCGTTCCATGAGCGCCGACCCTCCCCCGGAGACGAGGAAAATCACGAAATCCTCGGCGCTGCGGGCTGACACGAGTTCCAGGGCAGCGTCGGCCCCCTCGAAGCTTCCCATACCTGGGTAGGGATGGCCGCCCACAGAATAGCTGAAACGCGGCAGCGGCCTGGCGGGCTCGGCAGGGCTCACGACCACGCCTTTCTCGACTTGGCCGCTCAGGATCTCATCCAGGGTCGCTGCCATCCGGTTCGCGGCTTTCCCAAAGGCCGCGACGCGGGGCGGCCGCAAGAGCGGGATTGATACGCCGCCGGCCACCAACGCTCCGCCTTCGCGCTTCAGCTTGGAGAGCATGGCGTGGCGCACGTCAATGGTGGCCATCGTCTCGAGAAAAACATGTTTTGCAATATGTTTGCCGCCCGCGAAAGAGGGGTTCGAAACTTTCAGTGAATCGGTGCGAGTTCCCATCAGGCCATCGCCTTAAGCGCGTCCACACCCGCCTGCGCGACGAGCACGTCCTCGTCTTCCGTGCCGGCGCTCACGCCGATGCCGCCCACGCACTGCCCCTTCACAACCAGCGGTAAGCCGCCGCGAATGGGAGTGAGCTTGCCGTCTGTGGCCAACGACAGACCGAGCGAGAGCACGGCGCTCGGCTCGCCGCCCGTGGGCGACGGCCCCGAGGGCGCACGGCGCAGGGCCGCGGCTCGGGCTTTCGTCAGTGCCACCTCAATCGAGGAGAGCTTGGCGCCGTCCATGCGCGCAAAAACCAGCAGATGCGCGCCTTCGTCGACGACGGCGATGTTCATGGGCACTTTGATCTCGCGCGCTTTCTTTTCCGCGGCGGCGAGAATCACACGCGCGCCTTCCAAAGTCAGACGAATGTTATTCCTTGTCAGCATGGCACCATTATTGGGAAGGGCGGAGGGAAACGCAAGAGGGAGTGGGAAACTGAAAATCAAACGTCAAAGGTCAAAAGTCAAAAATGCGAAGTCACCCGTACACCTCAGGATTGACCACGTTCGGCGGCTGGCGGCCGTCGAGCGCGGCGAGTAGGTTCTCGGCGGCCAGCATGGCCATCTTGAGGCGAGTCTCGCCGGTGGCGCTGCCGACGTGGGGGAGCAGGACAACGTTGTCGAGTTTCTCCAACTCGGGATGCAGATGCGGTTCGTGCTCGAAGACATCCAGGCCGGCTCCGGCGATGGTCTTTGACTTCAGGGCGGCAACCAGCGCTTCCTCGTCCACCACTTTGCCGCGCGCGGTGTTGATGAGGAACGCCGTCGGTTTCATCAGGCTCAGTTCGTGTGCGCCGATCAGGTGGTGCGTTTCGGGTGTAAGCGGCACGTGCAGGCTGAGGAAGTCGGATTCGCGGAGCAGTGTTTCCCTGTCAACGTACTGGGCCGCGAACTGGCGCTCGATGGATTCATCAGCACGGCGACGTGAATGGTATAGGATGCGCATCGAGCAGCCCTGCCCGCGCCGGGCCATCGCCTGGCCGATGCGGCCGAAGCCGTAAAGGGCGAGGGTCTGATGATGAACCTCGGCGCCCCACATCATGCCGAATTCCCAGCGCTGCCAGCGACCTTCACGGACGAATTTGTCGGCCTCGACCACACGCCGCGCCACGGCGAGCAGCAGCGCGAAAGCCAGGTCGGCGGTGGCATCGGTGAGGACGCCCGGCGTGTTGGTGACCACGATCTTGCGCCGCGTGCAGGCGTCAACGTCGATGTTGTCGTAGCCGACCCCGCAATTGGCCACCACGCGAAGCTTTCCTGCCTGGCCGAGTACTTCCTCATTGACACGCACGCCGACCACCAGCAGGCCCTCCACCTCGCGACAAGCTTCCGCAAGCTGCGCGGGCTTGAGGGCCATGTCGGCGGGATGCACGGCGACTTCGCACCGCGAGGCGAGCAGGTTGAGCGCGGCGGCGGGCAACGGTCGCGTCACGAATATTCTGGGTTTCATTCGGCTCCTCGGCTGGTTCGAAGCGTGGTTGATATCACGATGGTTGAGGCGGGGTCAACAGAAGGAGGCAATGAATAGTGGATAGTGAACGGTGGAGAGGGTACGGGGAACAGACATCTCTCCAGCGGCGCGTACCCTTCGTCTGTTCCCCAACGCGGAAAATCCAGATAAGAAATTCGAAAATCGAAACCAAAACATCGGAACTCAGAATTCGCTTATCGGGATTCTTAACTTGCTCCGGACTGCGAACACGGACGATGAGCCACGAACGGCGTGCGTCTCTAATCTAAAATCCATCCAAGATCGAAAATTCAAGCCCTAGTAGATGGTTCGCCAGGCGTAGAGATCGGCAGCGTCTTTGGCGCAAACCTGGACTGAGTCCTTCACGCCCGCGGCGCCCTAGGTCACCCAGAAGGTCCCGCGATTGGTAGCATTAGTGCAGGTCGGTTTTGCGGTTACGGTGCTCAACTGGATCCCGCCGTTGACCTCCAGTTCGCGACCCGGGTTCGTGACCCCAATCCCGACGCCAATGCTGTTCTGCTTGAATGTCATCAAGGTCGTGGCGGCGCCACCGCCAGCTCCTTGAATTCTCAACTCGTTCGTGCCCGCTCCGTTGTATGTGATTCGGAAGCCGGCGGCATCGGTTCCGAATGTACCTGTGCCTTCCAGGATATCTATCGTCCCGGAATTTGCATGATTGACGTTCTGGTTGGTCATGCGAATGGTGTTGTTTCCGTCGCTATGCAGGCTGAGCAAACTCGCGGGAGTTGTCGTTCCCAGCCCGACGTTGCCGTTGCCCATCACCGTGAACACTTCGACGGGGGAAGGGAAGCCGGCCTGGGCGGCGATGAGTTTACCCGTGGCGTCCAAGTTGATGAATCTGCCCGGGATTCCGGTGGGGGAGCTGGACGCCCCTGAGATACCAATCCAGCCGCTGCCGACCGTTCCGGTGCCGAAGGCGCCGTTTGATATTCCATAAACCCCCACTGCATCGGAGTCGGCCGTACCTTGAATGCCGTTGCCCAGAGGGCTGCTCGCAAGCAAGCCCGTCCCGTTGCCCGTTGCGACAGCGGATACTCCTGTCGGGCCGATCCGCCGGACGCCGATGATGCCGCCCGTGCCGTCGATGCCGATGTAAGTCTCGCTGGTTCCGACCACACCCGTGAAGCCGTTACCGGTGAGGGCCGTGCCGGAGGCGGCGTTTGCCACCACCGTACCGTCTCCATCGATGACGACACGCTCCACACCATTATCTCGGCCGCTGAAGATTTTGCCGCCCGCGGTGTTGTTGGCCACCAGGGCTGTTCCTGCCGCGCTCAGTACTTTCGCCAGCACGCCGGTGGTCGTGCGCGCCGCTGGCGGCGTTCGCCTGCCCGAGCACTCCCACGCCCGTCGGGCTCGCTACCGTTCCTAACACGCCGGTTGTCGCGCCAGTCGGCGCGCTGGCCTGGCCATGCACTGCTATTCCCCCTGTGCTGCCGGTCGAGCCCCATACCCCGCGCGTCACCCCCGACACCGCCGACGCGTCGCCGTGCACGCCAATCCCGCCCGTACTAAACGACACCCCCCGTACATCGCCTTGGTGGTGCCGGTCGTCGCTGGCGCCCGCCCCGACACTCCCACGCCGCTGGTGCTGGACGAGCCGCCCCAGACCCCGATGGTGGCGCCCGTCGTCGCCGTGGCCAGGCCGTAGACGCCGCGTCCCGTGGTGCTCGCCGTCTCGCCGAAGACCGCCAGGTTCGCCCCCGCCGTGGCGTGTAGCCCAATTCGCGAGCCGCTCTGCGTCACCGCGACGCAGTCGCTCGCCAGGTTGCAGACGAACGACGACTGACCTTCCCCCAGCGCCTGCGGCGACGGCGTCGCCCCGCTAATCAGCGCGTTGAGGGTTTTTCCGCCCACCTTCATGCTGCTGACTTGTGAGCTCAGTTCGCTGCGAACTTGGTCTTTGAGTTGGTCGGAAGCCACGAAGGCCGTGGCGGGCTTGCCACCCAACGTTTCGGGGTCGGCCCTCCCTTCGGCCCTGAAAGCACTCCGCCAAAGCGGACCAACCTCGGCACAGAAGCCACCGCCGCCGTGCCCGTGCCAGTTCCCGCGCTGGCCACGTCTGACTGTTGTGCGTTTGCCGCGACCACAAACGACAAACATAATGTACTTGCCGCCGCCCACCGAATGAATCGGTTCATGGAAGCCCCCTTGGCAGTACCGAAATGGACAAATTGTCGTAATTCTGGGCTATCTTTTGTGACCAGTCAACAGGTAATTATTGAAAGTGGTAGGGGATTCGTACCGGGTGGTGTCCGGTTGGCGGCTTTTAGCAGGTGGTGCTCATGTACAACGGCCGGAGCGGGGGTTACGTTTGGCGGTGGGCCGGTCAAGGTCCGAGGATCGACGGGAAGAGGGATCTCTGGGATGCCACCGGGGGAAGTGTTTCTCTGCCCACTAAAACCGCGGGACAGGCATACCTGCAGGTCGACCCATGCGGGTCCGCTTAGCGCCTGGAGAGGTGTTCTCATGAGGCCGACATATTGTTCGACCGGTTGGACGAAAAATAGTCCGTCAGTTCTTGCGCAGGGTGGAGTCTTTCCTTGACGCATAATTCTTATCCGTGCTATAAAAGTTGTTTTTCAAAAGCGCTCGCAAGCCAGACTGATAGCCCTTCTGAAGTCTTGTGTCGGCAAACCCGACTTAACCCGCCTCGGGGGCACGAAAGCGAGACTTGGTCGGAGGAAATTCGATGGTCCTTCCCGCATTCCTAAGCGTTGGTGTGTTCCGTCAAGTGGTCATAGCCCTGGTAACCAAGGGGAATTTATTGGCGAACCCGGAAGCGGCAGAGCCCTTCTGGCGGCCGATGCAGACTTGGCTGTCGAACGCCTGGTCGCGTCGATGCCGGGCTGCCAGGACCCTGATGGCTGGCCTGGCCTTGGGGCTGCTGGCCGAAACAGCGGCCTTGGCGAAGCCTCCGGAAGGGGCGGCTGGGGAAGCCAGCCTGAAGCTGCCGGATTTCACGCAGGTTCAGTTTCTCGGCATCAGCGGCCACAACCTGCTGATGATCGGCATTGTGTTTTGCATCTTTGGGCTGCTCTTTGGACTGGCCATCTACAGCCACCTGAAGAACCTTCCCGTCCACCGCGCCATGGCAGAGGTCTCCCAGTTGATCTGGGAAACCTGCAAGACCTACCTCGTCCAGCAGGGCAAGTTCCTTCTCTTGCTCTGGGTTTTCATCGCCGCCATCATCCTCTTGTACTTCGGGGTACTGCTCAAATATGAGGCCTTCCGTGTTGTGGTCATCCTGCTGTTCAGTCTAGTCGGGATTGCCGGCAGCTACGGGGTTGCGTGGTTCGGGATCCGCGTAAACACTTTTGCGAACTCCCGGACTGCGTTTGCCAGCCTGGGCGGCAAGCCGTTTCCCGTTTACAGGATTCCTGTCCGGGCTGGCATGAGCGTCGGCATGATGCTCATCAGCGTCGAGCTCTTGATGATGCTCATCATCCTGCTTTTTGTTCCGGGCGACTATGCAGGGCCGTGCTTCATCGGCTTCGCCATTGGCGAGTCCCTGGGTGCCTCGGCGCTGCGCATCGCCGGCGGCATCTTTACCAAAATTGCTGACATCGGCTCCGACCTCATGAAAATCGTCTTCAAGATCAAGGAGGACGACGCGCGGAACCCGGGCGTGATCGCGGACTGCACGGGAGACAACGCGGGCGACTCGGTGGGGCCGACCGCCGACGGCTTTGAGACTTATGGCGTGACGGGCGTCGCGCTCATCACCTTCATCCTGCTGGGGGTGAAGGCCCCGACCTTGAAGGTGCAGTTACTCGTGTGGATTTTCGTGATCCGCGTCGTGATGCTGGTGGCCGCCGCGGCGGCTTACTTCATCAACGATGCTATCGCCAAGGCGCGTTACTCGGACGCGCAGAAAATGAACTTCGAGGCGCCCCTGACCTCGCTCGTCTGGATTACCTCCTTCACCTCGATTGCGCTGACCTATGCAATCTCCGCAGTGATCATCCCCAGCCTGGGCGGAGACCCTACGCTGTGGTGGAAGCTATCGACGATCGTCTCCTGTGGGACGCTGGCCGGCGCTCTCATCCCGGAACTGGTGAAGGTTTTCACTTCCACCGAGTCTCGGCATGTCAAAGAGGTGGTGATTTCGGCCAGGGAAGGCGGGGCGTCACTGGGCATCCTGTCGGGCTTCGTGGCCGGCAACTACTCCGCCTACTACCTGGGGCTTGCGGTGATGTTGCTGATGTCCATCGGCTCTTGGGTCAGCTTACAGGGTTTGGGAGACATCATGCTCGCGGCGCCGGTGTTTGCCTTCGGGCTGGTGGCCTTCGGCTTTCTGGGCATGGGCCCGGTGACCATCGCGGTGGATTCCTACGGGCCCGTCGCGGACAACGCGCAATCGGTCTATGAGCTTTCGCTGATCGAACAGATCCCGAACGTCCAGCAGGAACTCAAGAAGGATTTCAACATGGACGTGAACTTTGAGCACGCCAAGGAGATGCTGGAAGCCAACGACGGCGCGGGCAATACGTTCAAGGCCACAGCCAAGCCGGTGCTGATCGGGACGGCGGTCGTCGGAGCGACGACAATGATCTTTTCAATCATCATGGCGCTCACCAACGGGCTCGCGGAGAACGTGGACAAGCTCTCACTATTGCACGCGCCTTTTGTGCTGGGACTGATCACCGGCGGAGCTGTGATCTATTGGTTCACGGGGGCTTCGACCCAGGCCGTGACCACCGGCGCGTATCGTGCCGTGGAATTCATCAAAGCGAATATCAAATTGGAGGGGGTCGAGAAGGCGTCCGTCAGCGACAGCAAGAAGGTTGTCGCAATCTGCACGCAATATGCGCAGAAGGGCATGTTGAATATCTTTATCGCGGTGTTCTTCGCCACGCTGGCTTTCGCCTTCGTGGAGCCTTTCTTTTTCATCGGCTACCTGGTGTCGATTGCGATCTTCGGCCTTTATCAAGCCATCTTCATGGCGAACGCCGGGGCAGCGTGGGACAACGCCAAGAAGATCGTTGAAGTCGAGCTGAAAGAAAAGGGAACTCCCCTCCACGACGCAACGGTGATTTGCGACACGGTGGGCGACCCGTTCAAGGACACCTCTTCGGTGGCGCTGAACCCGATCATCAAGTTCACGACGCTGTTCGGGCTGCTGGCGGTGGAATTCGCGGTCAAGCTGACAGTGACCAGCGGGGCCCTTTTGGCTCACGGATTGGCGGCGGCGTTCTTCGCCGTGTCGTTTTGCTTTGTGTACCGGTCGTTCTACGGGATGCGGATTGGCGCCGCCGACCGTGTAGGGTAATCCGCCGCCGCATCGAATGAGAATGAGAGGTTTACAGGATTCATTTCCCCAGAGTGATGGAAAGAATCGGCGGCATGGCCGCGACCGATGGAAGGAATGCCGCCGCTGCTTAGTACCCCCGCGCTGTACTCTTTATTCTCCTAGCCAACCTCTCGATCTTTTCCGCCTTATCGATAATCCGTAGGGAGAGCACGTTCTCGCTGGTTTTGCTGAGGTCTTCCTGGAGGGCTTTGGCGAGTGTGGTCAGTTCGTCGCCGTCGCGCCGCATTTTCTCGAAGTCGGCTTTGAGAATTTCCCTTCGCTGCTTGGGCGTAATCTGGCCGGCCCTTTCACTTGTCGGTGCGGCCTCGGCCTGCTGGTCACCCGGCGGAGAGGCGGAAGGCGTGGTTTGGGCGTGGAAAGCGGCGGAGGCGTCGCGTCCGCCGGGGACAGGCAGGGCCAGCCGGACGGCTGAAACCCAGAGGACGAGCACCAACAGCGCGCGCTCCCCTCGTAGCCAGGCGCTTCCAGCGCGGAGAGACATGTCTTGCTCCTTTCTCGATCCCTTTGCGGCCTTCCGGCACCTCCTGCCCAAGCAAAGCCCGCCCGAGCATTGTATGCGCATTCAGGGCTGACAGCCAATCCGTGCCTTCCTGGCGAAGAGACTCATGTTTCCCGATTCTCTGCCGATAAGCCAATGAGGGTCATCGACTCAGGGGAGCGACATCTCGGGGGGGAGGGTTATGCCCATGCGCGTTTTTGACAGAATTGATCGCCAGACGCTTGACCGGCGGGAATGGCAGTTGTGGGTCCTGGCCATGGTGACCATTCTCATTCTGACGGCGGGCATGGCTTTGGTGATGTATCCGGCGGTCTTCTCCGCCGCTGTGACACTGGGGGGAGACTTCATGCGCAGAAGCTTTACAGGCTTTGTCGTTCTGTGCTTCCTCCTGGAAGTGTACCTGCTCGACCGACAACTCGTTATCCGCAGGCTGCGCCGGCAACTCGCAGAGGAGCAACAATTGAAGGCCAAGATCCTCGAGCAGGCGAGTGCCGACTTGCTGGAATCCTTGCCCGGCTTCAGCCATTTTCAAGACCGGCTGGCGATGGAGTTTCGGCGCGCCACGAGCACTCAGCAACCACTTTCCCTCCTGTTGGTGAGTCTGACTCCGATGCGAGAGCTCCTAGCTGCGGGCGAGGGCGGGACGATGCTGGGGGATGCGGCGAAGGTCCTGATCCGCAGGCTGCGCCGCGAGGACTCGATGTACCTGTTTCGTCCCTTTGTCTTTGGCGTGGTTCTTCCCGGGTTGTCCGGTGATCAAGCCAACCGTGTTGCGGAGCGGTTAAACGAGGGCTTGATGGACGCCTCCGGCGCTGGGAACCGTTTTACGGCTGAACTCCAGATGGTGAACTACCCCGAACATACGACCTCAGCGCGAGAACTGGAGCAGATAGCCGTTCGATGTTTCCGAGAAGCGGTACCAGAAACCAGTGCGGCGTGAGGATTGGGGCTCTCCGGCAAGGGGCTGGTCAGGCCTGATCGTAGCGCCCGACCGCGGTTCTAACCGCTTTGGACATCATAGCGGACGCCGTATACGTTTCGCTTGGTCGCTTCGACTTCCTGATGGCGGACGATTCGGGCGCGGATTTCGATGTTCTGCGCGGAGGCGTTATAGGGGCACACCACCATCATGCCTTCGCCCACATGGTATTTCTTTTCGCTGACAAAGCAGAATCCGCTTTTTGAGATATTTTCAGTCCTGGTAATCTCCATTCCGCCGTAATAATCACGGACCATGACGGGGAGTTGCAGCGAGACCCGGCGATGCTTTCGCTGCTCGGCGCTGCGGCCGTTTGCCTGTGCGGCGGCTTGCGCCTCCGCCATCATGGCGGCTTCGTCGGAAGGGCCTCCCATGGCGATCTGTTTCTCGGCATAACCCCAGGGCGCGACGTCTGTGCACGCCGTGCAGGTCTTGGAGAGGATGCCGGAGGTCTCTAAAACTTCCACTTCCACCAGCGACAGCCGCACCAGGGCTACGGTGTGGCAGCGACGGCATTCCAGGAGAGCCTTGGATTCGCCGCCGCCCGCATCGGACGCGGGAGGGAATTGGATTCCCCAGATATTCTCCGCCGGATCGCAATATTCGACACCCCATTCGCCGCCTTGAGCCGTGATGGGCGAAAGCGGCCCCACCACGCGGAACTCGGCCCCCCGACGCCCCACCAGGTTCGTCAGCATCAAGGTCTGACCACGGGCCAGCGGGCGGGTAATGTGAATCCGCGCACCGTGCCGGTTCAGGGTGATGGTTCGCGCTTCGTCGCGGAAATCTTTGCCCCGGGCGTCAGTCCCATGCACTTGCAGCGGAATGGTCAGCATGAGGCGGTCAGATCGGCGTTTCTCGGCATCCATGGGCTCGCTCCACAGACCAGGAAGTCCCCATCGCTTCCCAGTCTATGCTTAAGGCCGTTTTCTTGCCAACGGTTTCCAAGGTCTTATTGACCAATCGCGTCACGCCACGCGGCCGTCGGCCAGCAGTTCGCTGAGCTGGCAAAGGCGGGCGGGCGGCGTGCGGAATTTATGATTCAAGTTGACATCCGTTGGACCGCAGCCTAGCATATTTCTCTTCAGGAGCATTCCCTTTCAATGATTGGACAGACGGTTTCGCACTATCGTGTGCTCGAAAAGCTTGGTGGCGGCGGGATGGGAGTGGTGCTCAAGGCGGAAGACACCAAGCTCGGCCGTCTGGTAGCCCTCAAATTCCTGCCAGAGGATTCTGCGAAGGATCGCGTGGCGCTGGAGCGGTTTCAGCGCGAGGCCCGCGCTGCCTCGGCATTAAACCACCCTAACATCTGCACGATTTACGAGGTCGACGAGCATGACGGGCGGCCCTTCATCGCCATGGAACTCCTGGAGGGGCAGAGTCTCAAACACCGCATCGAAGGCAAATCCTTCAAGACGGACGAGCTTTTGGAACTGGCGGTTCAGATTGCGGACGCTTTAGAAGCCGCGCACGCGAAAGGGATCGTGCACCGGGACATCAAGCCCGCGAACATCTTCATTACACCGCGCGGCCAGGCCAAGGTTTTGGATTTCGGGCTGGCCAAACTGGCGCCGCAGCGGCAGCGAGTCGCGGAAGCCGTGGGAGTGACGGCGACAGCCACTGCTGAGGAGTATCTGACCAGTCCCGGAATGGCCCTGGGAACGGTTGCCTATATGTCGCCCGAGCAGGCACGCGGCGAAGACTTGGACCTGCGCACGGACCTCTTCAGTTTCGGCGTGGTGCTTTACGAAATGGCCACGGGCCGCCAGGCGTTTTCGGGCGGCACCTCGGCGCTGGTTTTTGACGCCATCCTGAACCGGACGCCGGTTTCGCCTTCAGAGGTGAACACCTACCTGCCGGTGGAGCTGAACCGAATCATCCATAAGGCACTCGAGAAGGAACCCGGGTTGCGATACCAGAGCGCGTCGGAACTGCTGTCGGACCTGAAGCGCCTGAAGCGCGATCTCGACTCGGGCGGAGCATCGGCGGCGCGTGGGCAGCGCGCGGACCCGGTTGCCGCCCCGGCGCGCCCCGAAAAGTCGCTCGCCGTGCTCTACTTCGACAATCAGAGCGGCACCAAAGACGACGAGTATTTCCGCGACGGGATTACGGAAGACATCATCACTGAGCTCTCGAAAATCCAGGAACTCTGGGTGTTCTCCCGCTCCGCGGTGCTCGGTTATCGCGACAAGCCGGTCACCGTGGCCCAGGTCGGCCAGCAGCTCCAGGCTTCACACGTCCTGGAAGGGAGCCTGCGCCGGGCGGGTAATCGCCTCCGTATCAGCGCGCAATTGGTGGAGACACGCACTGGCCGCTCCGTTTGGGCGGAACGCTACGACCGGCAGATGGAAGACGTTTTCGCCATCCAGGATGAGATTGCCCAGAGCATTGCCCGGGCGCTGCGCGTGATGCTGAGCGACACGGAAAAACAGGCGATCGCCAAAGCGCCGACCGCCGACGTTCGGGCCTATGACTACTACCTGCGCGGCCGCCAGTTCTTCCACCAGTTTCGCGGAAAATCCTTTGAATTCGCCCGGCAGATGTTCACCCGTGCCATCGAGACCGACCCGAACTACGCGCGCGCCTACGCGGGCATTGCGGATTGCTGTTCTTTCCTCTTCATGTATTTCGAATCCAGTGAAGCCAATCTGCGAGGGGCCGACGCCGCGAGCCGCCGGGCGTTGGACCTCGATCCTGAGCTCGCCGAAGCCCATGCCTCGCGCGGCCTGGCCGTGGCCCTCAACAAGCGCTACGACGAAGCCGCAAAGGAATTTTAGACCGCAATCCGCCTCAATCCGAAACTCTTTGAAGCCTATTACTTTTACGGGAGGGCCTTGACCGCGCAGGGCAAGATGGCGGAGGCGGCCGAAATGTTCCGCAAGGCGTGCGAAGTCAACCCGGAGGATTACCAGTCGCCGCGACTCCTGGCCCAGACCCTCATCGCCTTGGGCCAAAAAGAGGAAGCCAGAACCGTCGACCTGCGCGGTCTGCATGTCGTCGAAAAACATATTCAGATGCACCCTGATGACGCCCGTGCTCTGCTCTTTGGAGCCAGCGGATATTTGCAGGCCGGCAACCTCGAAAAATGCCGGGAATGGACGCGCCGGGCGCTGGCGATTGCCGCTGACGACCCGGTGACGTACTACAACGCCGCCTGCAATTACTCCCTGCTGGGCGATTTGGAAACGGCCATCGAGTGCATGGAAAAATCCATCACTTCGGGGATGGCCCAGAAGGATTGGATCGAGCACGACTCCGACCTCGACCCGCTCCGGTCGCACCCTCGCTTTCAGGAAATCCTTCGCCGCATCAACACGCCCACCTAGCCTGCCGTGGCGGACGGGGCCCTTCGAGTGGTTGCCACGTTCATGCGCCGCATGCACCATCCCGAGTCAAGCGGTCTGGACGGCGGCGTGCGCGCGCGTTTCGGGCTGGCCGTCGCGAGTGAGGTGAATAAGGGCTTGCACCCATGCGGCCCGTCGTTGAGTGCCGGAGGCGGGGGTCCCAGCCCGGCCACCGATGCGTCAGAGTGGGTCGAGTTTTTGCCTGCGGAAGTTCCCCCGTCGCTGATCTTCTACGCACACGCCCTGCTTTTGAGTTAGACTTCCGGGCTCACGACATCCTTGGAAACGCGGGAGGTCCGACGTGGCACGCCGAGCGGAAATTATTGTAGGTGTCGACATGGGAGGCACGAGCCTCCGCGCTGTGGTCGTTAACCACGAAAGCAAAATCCTGGCGGTGGAGAAGAACCCCACGCCGGTGGGGAAGAAGCCCGACGCGCTGATTGAGGATATTGCCGCGCAGGTCATCGATGCCATGGAAGCGGCGCGTTTGAAGCGAGCCGACCTCCGCGCCGTAAGCGTCGGCGCTCCCGGAGCCGTCAATGCGGAGAAAGGCTTGGTCTATGAGGCGCCGAATCTGGGCTGGAAGGACGTGCCGCTGGGCCCGAAGTTGACCAACCTGCTGGGCTGTCCCGTGATGGTCGAGAACGACGTCAATGTCGGCACGGTCGGCGAGTTCGCCCTGGGGGCAGGCCAGGGTGCCCAGGAGTTAGTTGGCATCTTCGTGGGCACCGGCATCGGCGGTGGGATCATCTCCGGCGGCGAACTCTACGAAGGTGTCCGCGGCGCGGCGGGAGAGGTCGGACACATGGTTCTGGAGGTGGACGGACCGCGCTGCGGCTGCGGCAAGCGCGGTTGCGCCGAGGCGCTGGCCAGCCGCACCGCCATGGAACGTGAAGTGCGAGCGGCGATAAAAAACGGAGCGAAGAGTTGCGTGCTCGACCTCATGAAAGAGCGCAGCAAGGAACGCATGACCAGCAGCATCATCGTCCGCGCCCTGAAGAAAAAGGACCGCGTCATGCGCGAGGTCTTGCGGCGCACCGAGTATTACCTCGGCATCCTGGTGGCCAACGTCGTGAACGTCCTCGACCCGGAGTGTGTGGTCATCGGTGGGGGGATTGCCGAACGTCTGCAGGAGGATTTCGTCGGTCCCATCCGTGAAACGGCCCGCGAGTATTTTCTCTGCCAGCGCGACGCCTCGCGTATCAAGATCGTCCCCGCCAAACTGGGCGACAACGCGGGCGCGCTGGGTGCTGTGGTGCTGGCCCGCCGACGCCTTGCCTGACCTCTTCGGGATTCGCGGTTGGTTCGCGCGACTGGCGTTTATTCTGCGCCTTCTCGTTGTACAATTATGTAATACAGGCCGAGGAGGATCTTATGTCGCCAGTCTTCTTTCCTCAGCGCATCGCACCTGAGTTTCAATCTTCACGGCCATCCCCATTGGAGGGATGGGGAGAAAGATTTCTGCCGAGCGACGGCCGAGCGCGTTGAGCCAAGTTCAGGATTTGGGGTACTATCCAGGCGGCGGTCAAGCCATGCAACGCGACGACTACGCGCGAATCGCTTTCGTTGTTGTCTTCTTGGCCGTGTTGTACTACGTGTTTCGGATTCTGACTCCCTTTTTGACCGGCCTGATCTGGGCGGCGATTCTGGCCACGGTTTTCCATCCGGTATTTGAAAGTCTGGCCGGCCATCTGAAGCGGCCGCGCCTGGCGAGCGCGCTGGCGTGCCTGCTGCTGACGGTGGCGATCGTGTTGCCGGTGATCGTCCTGCTGATTCTGCTAGCGGGGCAGTCGGTGGAGGCCTACCGCCTTTTGGAAGCCAAAATCCAGGGCGGCGAGCTGGGCGGATTTGACTCCCTGCGCCAGACGCTCGCCTATCAATGGCTGCGGCCGAAACTCCTCTCCCTGGGTTTGCCCGAGCCCGACTTTCGCGAAATCGCCGTCCAGGCCGTGCGCTCCATCAGCCAGTTCCTGGTGCGGCACAGCTCCGATGTCTTTTCGGGATTGACGCGATTCGTGTTTAACTTTCTTGTGATGGTATTCGGAGTGTTTTACCTGTTTCTGGAAGGCCCCACAATCCTGAAGGAACTTCGCCGCCTCAGCCCGCTGCGTCGCGAGCACGAAGAAGCGATGATCGGCAAGTTCAAGGAAATCACCGTGGCGACCTTCGAAGGCAACCTGTTGACGGCGGCCTTGCAGGGGGCCGCGGGCGGCCTGGTGTTTCTCCTCTTCGGCTTGCCCTCGTCGCTGCTCTGGGGAGCGGTGATGGCGTTCCTTTCCCTGGTTCCGTTGGTCGGCACGGCCCTGGTGTGGGGGCCGGTGGTGGCCTTCTACCTGATTACCGGCGCGGTGGCGAAGGGGTTGTTGCTCCTGGTGATCTGCGGGGGGGCCGTCGGCTCCATCGACAATTTCGTCAAGCCGCTCTTGATCCGCCGCCGTGCCGAGATTCCCACGGCCTGGGTTTTTGTCGGCGTGCTGGGCGGCGTCGGCGTCTTCGGATTCCTGGGATTCGTCCTCGGGCCGCTGATGGTGGCGGTCCTGTTTGCCCTCATCGAAATCTACAAAGTCGAATTTCGCCGCGAACTGAGCGATAAACTGGCGCCATGAACGCCTGCAACCCGCCCGGGGCGTTAGAGCGAATCCATAAAGATGAGGTAGGACGTGCCCCACAGGTGAGTGGGGATGGAGCCGCGCGGCTGACTGGTGAGGATGATGTGGAAGCCGCGCGCGGCCGAGGCGACCCAGGCGAGCAGGTTTTCCGACGAGGCGCGCGGCCCGACCTGCGGCTCCACGAGCGCCAGATTTTCCAGGATGGGGTAAATGATTTCGCCGGCGCCCGTCATGGGCGTTTCGAATCCGTCACAAATGAACTGCAACTGCGCGTCGATCTCGTAGAAGTGCCAGGCGAGGCAGGCACAGAAGTTGACGGCCTTCTCGAACCTCGCGAGGCTTTTCTCATCGGCCTGGAACAGTCGCGCGTCAAAGACCAGCACCACGCGCCGTTCGTCTTCGCGGGTGAACTCGCGCACCTTGAGTTGCTGTACCTTGGCGCTGGCTTTCCAGTCCACGTGTCGTGCCGAATCACCTTCCTGAAAGTCGCGGATGGCGTAGAGGTCTTGCCCACGCCCCTTGAAAAAACTCTCCACTTCGCCGCTGATGAGCGGGAGGATCTCGTAGAACTCTTCGGTGGGCTGAACGTTGGGAAGAACCAGAATTTCCCGCCGCGTGGGCACCTCGCGCGATTTGCGCAGAAAGCCGAAGGGGAATTTTGTGCTGACCCGGAACCCTTCCTCGGAGCAGCGCCCGCGTCGCGGAAAAGTAAGTTCCACGTGTTGCGTAACAGAAGACCGGCGGGGGATGAACGGGACGTATACCGCTTGGTCGAGGATGCGGCGGAGCGTTGTCAGAGGGGCTCGGGCACGTTTTCGCTGATCAATCTCGCGCCCCGAGACCGTGACGGAGTAGGAAGGGAAGAACCATTTTAGATTGCTCAGCGTCAACCGGGAAATCATGGGTTGCTGCGCGAAAATGTGTTCGGGAAGCACAAACTCCATCTCCAGGTCGGTGAGGACGATCTGGGAGAGGATTCCGGAGACGAGGATGCCCGCCAGCAGACTGGCCAGGATGATAAACAGGAGGTTGTTGCCGGTATTGAGCGCCGCCACGCTGATGATGGCGATGAGCATCAGGTAAATCGCGCCCTCGCGCGTGAACTCGAACTCGATCTTCACCATCCAACGCTCGAGCGCCGTCCGGCGGGCGAGATAGGGCACAACCTTCACGGCGATAATCCCTGCCAGCGCGAGCGCCAAGCCCGCAGCCCAGAACGCTTCGCGCAAGCGCCCCGTCTCGCGCAGGACACTTGAATACAGCGCCAGGAAAAAGGAAAAAGTGAGCGCAAACAGCGCCAGGAAGAAGCGCCGCCACGCCGGGCGATCAAGATGCGTCAGGCGATAGTGCGCGAGCGCCGCGAGGTCGCGCCAGAAATTACCGGTCGTGGGATGCGAGACGGCGGACATGCCGCTTTCATTCTAATGGAGGCGTGGCGAGAACGAAAAACAAATCAAAAGGCAAAGGTCAAATGGCCAAAGGCAAAAGCGAAAAGTTGGCAGTCGCCAGTCAACCGTTGAAGGCGGATAGTCGGCAACGCTTTGCTCGGCACCGCAGGGGGAGGTGCAGATGCTGTGCCAGGAATCCAAAATCAGAAATCCAAAATCCAAAATTCACATGAGGCGTTTCAGCGCGGCCCGAGCTTCGGCAATCTGCGGCAGCTTGGCGGTGGAATTCTCGAAGTGGCTCAGGAACTCTTGGTAGGCGTTGATGGCCTCGGCTTTCTTGCCGGTCTGCTCCAAGACCCTTCCGAGATAGAATTGGGCCAAGGTGTAAGAGAGGAAGTTGCAGTAGGCAGGCTGACCACCCCACATTCGGGCTGCCTTGAGCGCAAAGCGCAGGTGGCGCTCAGCCTCGGTCGGCATGCCCGTCTCAAGGTAAGCCCGACCGACATTCAGGGCGTACCAGTCCCAGGACTGTTGACCGAGTTGCGGCCAGCTCGCGATCACCGCCTGCCACCGCCCGGCATAAGCAGCCGCCAAAAAGCGATGGCCTTCTACTGTCTTGCGGGCTGCGTAGTCGCCGACCAACGGCACCACCGAAGCGCGCAGGGTGGCAAATTCCTTCTCGGCCGCCGCGTCCTTTTTCAGAAGTAGGTACGCCGCCCCGCGAAAGACCGCTGCCCAAGGGGAGGGGCTGCGCCGCGCCAAAGCCAGTGCCAATTCTGGCTGGCCTTGCTCAAGATGGATCTGAACGGCCTTCAGCAGGGGTGCGTAGGACATCAGCTGGTTCTGCGTCACGTAGAGACGCGCTGACTCTTCATAGTGGGCCACGGCGCGGTCGAGCCGCCCTCGGCCCACCTCAATATCCCCTAGTACGCAGGCCGCTTCCGGTCTGGCTGCCTTGCTCTTCTCGTAGGCCTGCTGCGCGCTCGCTTCCGCCAGCGAATACTTACCCTGGTACAGGTACGCCAGCGCAATCTTATTGGCAGGCGCCATAAACCACGTCGGATTCAGTTGCTGGTTCTTTCGGTAGGCCGCGATGGCTTCTTCGTAACGACCGTTCATGGCCAAAACATCGCCACGAGTATCCAGTGGATTGGGATCGTTGGGCGGGAGCAGGGCAGCATAACGGTCAACGGATGCCAGGGCGCGAGGGAGATCACCCTCAAATCCGTAAGCATAGGCAAGTTGGTTGTACGCCAATGCCTGCCGATTATCCAGGCGCACAATCTCTTCATAGACCGGTTTCGCCTCCGTCCATTTCCACTCGTTTGTTCGGATGGTGGCGAGTCGAAAGCGCGGCTCAATCTCTAGGGGGAACTCGCGCACCGCTGTTTGTGCAACCTGTTCAGCTTCCTCCAGGTGACCGTCAAACGAGAGCTGCCCGGCCTGGATTTGTAGTTTTTGTAAGCGGGGCAACGGCAGGCGGTTTGCCAGCTCTGCGGTGCGGGTCATGGCCTGGCGCGCCGCTGGAAAGTCGGTGTAGGTAAGTGCGCCCGCGAGCCGGTAGTGAGCCATTACAAATTGAGGATCGAGCTCCGTGGCGCGGCGGAACGCTGCGGTTGCTTCCTTGGGAATAATTCGGTCCAGGTACCTGAGGCCTTCCTCGTAAGCGCGTAGGGCCTCGAGATTCGACGTGAGGCTGGCGGCGACGTTGGGTTTGGGTGGCGCTTCGCCCGGGGCGAGCCGCGTCAGGATGCCGGCGGTCGCCTGGTCCACCATGCCGAAGACCGCCTGGGCGTTGTCGCCCTCGACCTTGTCCGCGAAAAGGAGTTTTCCGGTGGCGGTCTCTTGGACGCGCAAGTCCAGGCGAAGTTGCGAGCCCACTTTCAGCAACGCGCCGCTTAGAAACATATCGGCGTGCGCTTCCTTGGCCACTTCCTGCGATTC
>Ga0315284_10004456_pt1 | contig 19882 bp, 20 predicted proteins | sample YL17G09_16_MG_FD_203696 | JGI IMG/M metagenome (GOLD analysis project Ga0315284, IMG submission 203696) | Sediment microbial communities from Yellowstone Lake, YNP, Wyoming, USA - YL17G09_16 | ecosystem: Environmental > Aquatic > Freshwater > Lake > Sediment | place: USA: Wyoming | collected... | reverse complement strand
CAAGTACCTGATTCGTAGCGCCGTCAATCACGGTCACGTTGCCGCTGAGGAGGTTCGAGCAGTAGACCTTGTTGTTCTGCGGGTTGTAGCAGAGGGCAGCGGCGTAGTCTCCCACGGTGACGGTGGTGATGACCTGGTTCGTCGCGCCGTCAATTACGGTTACGTTGTCGCTCTCCTCGTTCGCGCAGTAGACCTTATTGTTCTGCGGGTTGTAGCAGAGCGCGCCGGGGTAGCTCCCGGTGGGGACGGTGGTGATTACCTGGTTCGTCGCGCCGTCGATTACCGTAACGTCGTTGCTGTTTCCGTTTGCGCAGTAGACCCGGTTGTCCTGAGAGTTGTAGCAGAGGACGGAAGGGCCTTCTCCGACGGCGACGGTGGTGATTACCTGGTTGGTCGTACCGTCAATCACGGTCAAGTCGGCGCTGTAGAGGTTCGCGCAGTAGACCTTGTTGCTCTGAGGGTTATAGCAGAGAGCACAGGGGTAGCTTCCAGCGGCGACGGTGGCAATGACCTGGTTCGTTGCGCCGTCAATTACGACCACTCTGTCGCCGTAGTAGTCCGCGCCGTAGACCCGGTTCTCTTGAGGGTTGTAGCAGAGGGCATGGATACTGCCGCCGGTCGGGACGCGGGCTATCCTCTGGTCCGTCGCGCCGTCAATCGCAACCACGCAGTCACCGTAGTCCCCACCGACATAGATGGTGTTGTTGGTCGAGTTGTACGCCAGGCACTGCGGACCGGCCAGCCCGCCCAGCGAATCCGGCAGCAGAATCGTCATCCCCAGCCTTTGGCCGCAGGCGAACGAAAAGGCGAGTAGTACCAAACCGAAGGCGAGTCGAGTCATGCGCATCTTTCCTCCTGTTCCTGCGTCCGGCACGGCCGGGCGGGGTTCGGGGTACACCATCATGCGAATCGTATCAGTTCGTGCGCGGATGTCAAGGAGGCATCGGGCGCGGAGCGCCCGAGTCTGCAGGTTGCAGTTGGCAGTTTGCAGTAGCGGAAGTCGGTTTTGGCGGTCTTGGCGACCTTGGCGGTTCAATTCCGACTTCCGGGCGGCAGGCGGGCGCGCTGACCGGCAGGGGCCGCCGAGCCCAAGTCAGAACACAGAGACTTGATGGCAGATCCGAACCGACCTAAGTGGCCGAAGGAGGGTTTGTTAGGCGCTGGGAGGTACGCTCAAATATGCACTCCGGGAACCAGAGGGGGAACCGTTCCCGCAACGGTTCCCGGGTCGGTTCAGGATGCGACTACAAAGGCCACTTTGGGGCTGAGTTCTGCCGTGACCTGGTGGCCGAATTCGACGGTGAGGACGGCCGCGGTTTGAGACTCGAGTTCCAAGGTGATGGGCAGGTTGATGGTCGGGTTGAGTCGACGAGGCACTTCTGGGCTGAGTCTCGTGACGAGTCGCAGGCTGACTGCGCGGGTGAGTTGCGCGGTCAGTTGCGAGTCGAGTCCCGACATGAGTTTTGCGCCGGGTTGCCTGAGGTCTTTGCGGGGCGGGTGAGGGCAAGGGCGGCGAAGAGGCAGAGGAGAGGCTCGATCGGGGCGCGGAACCGGGCGTCGCCGACTGTGCCGGTCAGGAGCGTGAAGTAGAGAATCGGCAGTAGCAGCCAGAGCAGGCTGCGAGAGCGGCGAAGGAACAGGCTCGCGAGTCCGAACCAGATGAGGATGAGGTTGAACAGCGCCGCGAGCGCAAGGACCACAAGTATGAACAGTGGGGCACCGCCGACGCGCACCCGCCACGCGGTGCTGAAGGCCTCGATGAACCTGCCTCGAGCAAGCAGGCCGAGGGACGATTGGAGCAGGTTCGCGCTGCCGGGCGCAGGCGATGACCCGGCATGGATGAGCAGCGGGCCCACGCTGATGGGGTTCAGAAAGTCGGCAGATACCCCGAACAGCCAGACCGGGACGGCAAGCGCGGGCTTTCTGAAGAAGTGGGGCCGGGCAACCGCGGCGAGCTTCGGCCACATTGTCGCTTCGTCATTGGTGTCGAGCGGGCCGAACCTTGCCTGTGCTTCGGCCATCATCGAGTCACGCGCCTGCGGGATTGTGATGCCTCTCTCCGAGGCGAGCACGGTTGCGGCGTCGTAGAGGTAGATGTTGTGTTCGGAGGCGGTGGAGATGATGTAGCGGCCGGTCTTTGAGCCGTTGCGGATGACCCAGGGCGCGATGACGACCGACGCGCAAGCGAGGAGGAGGGCAGAATTCCTAATTCCTAATTGCCAATTCCTAATGCGGAATCTCGACCAGAGTAAGTAGGTTGCTATGAGAACAGGGAAGAAGGTGGCGATGGGGCGGGTGAGGATGAGGAGGCCGGAGCAGGCTCCGGCTGCGACAAGGTCGGCAACGCGCCCGGCCAGCCGAAAGCGGTTGAGCAGGAGCAGGCAGATGAGCAGCAGGGGCGTGAACAGTGCTTCGGAAACAAGCTTGGATGAGAGGAAAGCAAGGTTGGGGCTGAGCGCGACGAGCAGGGCGGCAAGCGCAGCGGGCGCTGGCGCAAGCCCAAGCTCAAGTGCGAGCTTCCAGGTGAGCCAGACGGTGGCGAGCGAAAGCAGAAGCTGGAGCAGCAGGGGCCAGGCCAGCCACGAGCCAAACACGGCAAAGGGGAGGGCCAGCAGCAGGGGATAACCGGGCGTGCGGAATAACTCGGGTCGGAATGGCGGAGCGGCGTCGCGGGAGAAGGTCTGGTGATGGACCAGGTTCTTTGCCAGCGCGACGTACTCGCGGCTGTCGCCGATTGACGCAACCGCCTTGGTCCAGAGCGTGGTCTCGGGCAGGATGACGAACGCCATCCGGGTAACGACCGCAAGGAGGAGCGCCGCGGCGAGGAGTCGGCTAGTTGATTTCATACCATGGCCGGCGCACGCGGTTGCGCACGACCAGCCCAAGTATGAGACCGGCGACAAACCCGCCGATGTGCGCGAAGTAGGCCACGCCGCCGCCCATGCCCGGAACCGAACTGCAGCCTTGCAGAACCTGGAATAGTATCCAGAACCCGAGCAGGAGCGGGGCTGGCAGGTAGATGAGGCGGATGAAGAAGAATATCGGAATCAGGGTCAGGACCCGGGCGCGCGGGAACAGGACAAAGTAGGCGCCCATGATCCCGGAAATCGCGCCGGAAGCGCCGATGGTCGGCACCGGCGAATGAGGCAGCATGACGACCTGGAGCAGGCTGCCGGCGATGCCGGCGAACAGGTAGACCAGGAGGTACCAGGAATGGCCGAACGCGTCCTCGATATTGTCGCCGAATATCCAGAGGTAAAGCATGTTGCCGATGATGTGGAAGAACCCGCCGTGCAGGAACATCGAAGTCAGGAGCGTCCAAAGGTGGCGGCCGGCAGTGATATCCTCCGGTATCATGCCATAGGCTCGAACGAAGAGGTCCCCGGCTTTGGGGTCTTTGTATTCGGTGAGTGTCTGGTAGATGAACACGCCGACGCAGGCAGCCATCAGCCCCCACGTGACGTAGGGCCGCTTCTCAGAGCGGATGTCGTCGCGGAGCGGAATCATCTCGGCTTTGCGGCTTTGGGGACAGTCCCCATGCAGGGACAGTCGCCTTCGACGAGCACGATGGCCATGGCTGCGATGCTCTTGCGCTTCAGTGCGAGTCGCGTGCCTTCAGTGGTCTTGGCCTGCAAGCCGATTCGGTCCACCGGCACGCCGAGCATCCGGGCAATGCTTGCGCGTATGGCGACCGAATGAGGCACGAGCTTTGGCTGGTCACAAACGAGGACGCAATCCGCATTCACGAGCCGGAAGCCCTTCGCCCTGACCCGTTGATACGTGCCTTTCAGCATCAATTCGCTGGCCGCGTCCTTCCACTTCGCGTCAGTGTCCGGAAAGAGCGCGCCGATGTCAGGCAGGGCGAGCGCTCCGAGCAGGGCATCGGTCAGGGCGTGGAGGAGCACGTCCGCGTCCGAATGGCCGGCAAGCCCGAGCTTCGATGGTATGTGGACTCCGCCGAGCATCAGCCGCCTGCCCGCAACGAGTTCGTGGGCGTCAAAGCCGAGGCCGGTACGGTACTTAGGGTGAGGGTTCAAGTGGCCAGATTGTAACAGCGCCGCCACAGGAATCAAGCACAGGACGAGTTACCAGTGACCAGTTACTCGTTGCCAGTTACAGACAGGGACGGGCCGGTAGGTTCGCTACTGGAAACTGGTACCTAGTATCTGGAAACTGAGGCGCTCCCGCGCCTCAATTGACACTCGCACGCGCCTCTGTATGATTGCCCCGTGATTAATGTCACCGTAAGTGGCGAAGTTCGGCAACTTGAGCCGGGCTTGGCCATCGGCCAGGTGCTGGCCGACCCGAACGCGGTCGCAGCCCGGGTTGACGGCCGGCTGGTTGACCTGACCACTAGACTCGACCATGACGCCACTGTTGAGCCGGTGACATTTGACTCTGACGAGGGACGCGAGTTGTACTGGCACTCAGCTTCCCACCTGATGGCCCAGGCCGTTAAGCAACTCTATCCGGATGCCAAGGTTACAATCGGCCCGGCAGTCGCCGAGGGTTTCTACTACGATTTCGACGTGGAGAAGCCCTTCACCGAGGCCGACCTTGCGAAGATTGAGGAGCGGATGGGTGAACTGACGAAGCAGCGGATTCCCGTGGTCCACAAGCTGCTGCCGCGCAATGAGGCGATTGAGCTTTTCCGGGCCCGTGGGGAGACCTACAAACTTGAGTTGATTGACGGCATACCGGATGAGACCATCTCGGTCTACGAGCAGGGTGACTTCGCCGACCTTTGCCGGGGCCCGCACGTCACCAGCACCGGCAAGATCAAGGCCGTGAAGCTGCTCTCGGTGGCGGGCGCGTACTGGCATGCGGACGAGAAGAACCGGATGCTCTCGCGTGTGTACGGTATTGCCTTCCCGTCGAAGGAACTGCTCAAGGCGCACCTCGACACGCTTGAAGAGGCGCGGCGCCGCGACCATCGCAAGCTCGGGCCCGCGCTCGACCTGTTCAGTTTCCACGAGGAAGCCGGGGCCGGGCTCGCGTTCTGGCACCCGAAGGGCACGACCATCCGCCGGCTGATTCAGCTCTATTGGGAGAAGGAACACCTTGCCGCGGGCTATCAACTGGTACTGACTCCGCACATCGCCCGGAGCGGCCTCTGGCACACTTCCGGTCACTACGACTATTACCGCGAGAACATGTACGTGCTTCCGGTCGAGAACGAGGAGTACGTGCTTAAGCCGATGAACTGCCCCGGCCACATGCTCATCTACCGGACGAAGATCCACTCCTACCGGGACCTGCCCTTGCGCATGGGCGAGTGGGGCACGGTCTACCGCTACGAACGGTCGGGTGTGCTTCACGGCATGATGCGCGTGCGCGGATTTACCCAGGACGATGCCCACATCTTCTGCACCCCGGAGCAGGTCGAGGAGGAAGTCTTCGGCGTGGTGAGCCTGTCGGTCAAGATGCTTCGGGCGTTCGGGTTCGAGCAGTTCAAGATTGACCTGTCGGTGCGGGACCCCCTGCATCGTGAGAAGTACCTTGGCAATGACGAGCAATGGGAACTGGCCGAACAGGCGCTGGTCAGGACCCTTGACCGCGTCGGCCTGCCTTACAAGCGGGCCGAGGGCGAGGCGGTGTTCTACGGCCCCAAGATTGACATCAAGCTGCTCGACTCCCTTGGCCGCGAGTGGCAGTGCCCGACCTGCCAGTTCGACTTCAACCTCGGGCCGCGGTTCGACCTGTACTATATGGGGCAGGACGGACAGCACCACCCGGTCTACCTCGTTCACCGCACGATTCTCGGCGGCATCGAGCGTTTCATGGGGATACTGGTCGAGCACTATGCCGGTTCGTTCCCGGTCTGGCTCGCGCCGGTCCAGGTACGCGTGCTGTCGGTTACCGATGCCCAGGCCGGCTACGCGCAGGCGGTCGGGCAGAAATTGCAGGCCGCAGGGATAAGAGTTGAAATCGACCTGAAGTCTGATAAGATTAACCTCAAAGTAAGTGAAGCCGAACGCCAGAAGATTCCCTTCATGCTCGTAGTGGGCGGCCGCGAGGCCGAACAGGGCACTGTGTCGGTTCGCCGGCACGGCAAGGGCAATCTCGGCGCGGTTTCCATCGAGTCAGCGCTCGCACAAATCAAGGAGGAAGACAACGTACCCGGGTAGAGTAGCTCGCGACGGCTTCAAAGACAGGCCAAGAATAAACGAACAGATACGCGTACCGTATGTCAAAGTCATCGGGCCGGATAAGAAACTCATCGGCATCCTGCCGACGCGCGACGCCGTCGGGTTGGCGCGAAGCCAGGGGCTCGACCTGGTCATGCTCGTTCCGACCGAAGAGCCACCGGTCTGCGGTATCGTGGATTTCGGCAAGTACCTGTACGAGCAGAAGGTCAGGATGCGCGAGTCCAAGAAGAAGCAGCATGCGACCGAGGTCAGGGAAATGCGCATGAAGATGAAGATTGGACCCGGCGACTACGAGGTCAAGATACGCAAGATGCGGGAGTTCCTCGCCGACCGGGACCGCATCCGGGTCACGCTGTTCGTCCGTGGCCGCGAAATCGTCCACGCCGACCTTGGCATGAAGCTGATGGACAAACTGAGCCAGGACTTGGCGGACGTCGCCCGCGTTGAATCGCCTCCCCGACTTCAGACCGAAGGAAGAAAATCAATCCAGATGATGTTGGTGCCAAAATGAAGAAGAAGACCAAATCCCTCAGTTCGCTTAAGAAGCGCATCAAGCGCAGTGCCGGCGGCAAGTTCATCCACCGCGGCTGCGGCGTGAGCCACAACAATGCATCCAAGAGCAAGCGGAGAAAGCGCGGCTTGCACGTGCCGGCAGTGTGCGAAGGCAGACTGGGCGAGCGGATGAGCCAGCTTGTTCCCTACAAGTAAGGAGACCAGATGCCGAGAGTGAAAAACGGACCCTACACCAAGCAGCGCCGCAAGAAGTGGCTGCATGATGCCAAAGGCTACTGGGGCGGCCGGTCCCGGCTGTTCCGGACCGCACACCAGGCAGTTATCCACGCCGGCGTCGTCGCGTTCAAGGAGCGCAGACGCAAGAAGCGCACGTTCCGCTCGCTGGCAATCATCCGGCTGGGCGCCGCGCTCAAGCCGCTTGAGATGAGCTACTCGAAGTTCATCCATGGCCTCAACCTTGCCGGAATCACAATGGACCGGTTCGTCCTGTCCGAGATGGCAATCCACCAGCCGGAGGACTTCGCCGGTATCGTCACACTGGCGAGGGAAGAGCTGGCTAAAGAGACGGCGGTCCGAGCCAAGGCCTAGTCCGGCACCGTCCAATTACGCGGGCGCGTCTTTGACGCGCCCGCTGCTGACAACGGCCCGCCCAAGCCCGGCTTTTGACTTCCGGCCGGCCGGACGCTATCATCTGGCGGTGAAGATTCTCCAGCGCTACGCGCTGAGGCAATTCGTTCCGCCGTTCTTCCTCGCCATCATCGTTCTGACATTTGTCCTGCTGATGGACCGGTTGTTCCTGCTGGCCGACATGCTCGTGCGCAAAGGCGTGGCGGTCGCGGTCGTATCGGAAGTCATGCTGCTCTCCCTGCCATTCGTAGTCTCAATGTGCGCGCCGTTGGGCAGCTTGATTGCGGGAGTGATTTCGTTCGGCCGGATGGCGCAGGACAACGAAATCCGGGTCATCCGCGCGGCCGGTATCCAGATCACGAGGCTGTTCATGCCGATCGCGCTCGCCTGCCTGCTGCTGCTGGCGGCGATGGTCGGGTTCAACGGCTACATCGTGCCCGAGTCCCAGCACCGGGTGAGAAACCTGCTCACCGACGTTGCCCGGAAGAAGCCGGCGATGCGTGTCCGCGAGGGCGTGTTCATGGACGACTTTCCCGGGTACATGATATACATCGGCTCGATGGATGAGCGGCACTCTACCGTGCGGAACGTGGCGATATTCGAGACCGGGACGAGCAAAGGCACGCCCGGGTTCGTGACCGCGCCGCGGGGAGACATTTCGTATACCGCCGACGACGGGTACATGGTGATGACCCTGTTTGACGGCGAGATGCACGAATTGGTTGACATCGACACCTACCGGCGCGTGCTGTTCCAGCGGCACGTCATCAACGTCGCCATGGATGACGACCTGGTACGGCGGGACCGGGAATACCGCAGCAACGAGGAGATGATGCTGCCGCAGCTTGCGGCCACGATGAAGCAGCTCGACAAGGACGCCGGCGACCTGAGGCGCCAGGCGGCCGAGGCGGGGAAGAAGGCCAAAGCCAGCGAGCCGGACAAGCTGAAGTACGACGAGCTGAAGTCCCGGGTCAAATACAAGAACCTTGAGGTCGCACGCTACCAGGTGGAGCTGCAGAAGCGGTTGTCGCTCGCGTTCTCGGCTTTCTTCTTTCTCCTGTTCGGCGCCCCGGTCGGCCTTCTCCTGAAGCGGGGAGGGGTCGGCACCGGGTTCATTGTCGGCCTCATCTTCTTTGCGCTCTACTACGTCCTGTTGCTCGCCGGCGAGAACATGGCCGAGTCGGGCAAGCTGTCGCCGTTCGTCGGGATGTGGCTGCCGAACATCATCCTGGTGCTGCCGGTAATTGAACTGTTCCTGCGGGCATTCTACGAAGAGTCGGTCCTGCGACTGGTGGGTCTCCCGATATGAAGGTCCTCGACCGGCACCTGCTCAAGGAGTTGGTGAAGCTCGCCTTCATCGCGGTCGGGAGCGTGGTTGTCATTTACCTGCTGATTGACCTGTTCGAAGAATTGAGTTACTTCACCGGCCGGAAGATCGGCCTCGATACGATTCTGCTCTACTACTTCTACAGCCTGCCGTCCGCGGTCAGCCTGCTCTACCCGGTGAGCATGGTGCTGGCGGTGTTCATGGTCTATGGCCAGTTGACGCGCAACCGCGAGCTGCACGCGCTGGAGAGCGCGGGAGTATCACTGCTTCGGTTGTTCGCACCGGCCATCGGCCTGGGCATGGCTTCGATAGTAATCTACCTGGCGGCCAACGAACTGATTACGATACCGTTCAACGCCCGGCTTACCGACCTCCGCCGGCTGAAGATTGAAAAACGCCAGACCAGCCAGGTGCAGAAACGGCAGAACCTGTATTTCGTAGGCGAAGAAGGTCGGGTCTTCTACATTCGTGAATTGTCTTCCGACGGCGTGATGAAGAACTCCAATGTCAGCGAGCTCGGGACCGACCGCAGGGTGAAGCGCCGCTTCGACGTCGGAGAGGCGGTGTGGCGCGACCGGGCGTGGCACGGCAGGAACGTCGACGTGCGCACCTTCGACGTCCTCGGCAACGAGATGCTGGAGCATCACGACAGCCTCAGGTTGGATGTGATTCGTGAGACTCCGGCCGACTTTGCCAGCACTTTGAGGCAAGTTGATGAGACCTCGACCTGGGCCTTGCGCGGCTTCATCAGTCGCATGAAGCGCGCCGGGGAGAACGTAGCCCGAGAGGAGGTCGAATACTACTACCGGTTCTCGTACTCGCTCATCGGGCTGGTAGTGGTGCTGCTCGGGCTGCCGCTGTCGGTCCGACTGAGACGCGGCGGTGTGATGTTCGGACTGGGCCTCGGCCTGCTGCTCTCGTTTCTGTACTGGGGCGCGATTCAGACCAGCCGGGCTTTCGGTACGTCGCATGTCATCAGCCCCGCTCTGGCCGCGTGGCTGCCCAACATCCTGTTCGGGGCGTTCGCGCTCGCGCTAGTGCTCAATGTTGACCGTTAGAGTTCTGGTGCTGGCGGCTCTGGTTGGTACAGCCTGTGCCGGCAGCCTGCCGAAAGGCATGTCCTGCGATGCGGACTCGGACTGTTTCTACGTGCCGGAACCGGTGGCAAAGGCGGGCGTGCGGGTTCCGGCCCTGCTGATACTCCACTGCAACGGGGCGGTGCCGAAAGACCTTGACACGTTTCGGCTGATTGCCGATTCACTTGGCTGGATTGCGGCCACCTGCCACGCGACGCGCAACCACCGGAGCACGGACTCGAATGACGTTGACATCGTACGCACGATTCACAAGCTGCTGACGCGGTACCCGGTCGATTCGAGCCGGTTGTTCCTGTTCGGCTTCTCCGGGCAGGGAGTCCAGGCGCTGGCCACGATGTTCCTGCATCCTGACCTTGTACGTGGCCTGGTCGCGGTCTGCCCTCACTCGGCTGCAGTGCCGCTCGCGGTATGGGAAGAACTGCAGGGACATCTTGTCTACCTCGTGACCCGGCAGCAGGACTGGAACCGGGCAGAAAACGAGAAGATGTACCGGCTGTTCAACGAGAACGGTGTCCTGACTGAGCTTGTCACGACCCCCGGAGAGCATGGAAACGGCCCGGCTACAGAGGTCCTGGCCGGTTGTCGCTGGCTGAACCGGGCGGCCGGGGACTAGCTATCCCGCTTCCCGGGTGCTGATTGCGCTGAGCAGCTTGGTCAACCGCGAGTAGCTCAGGCAATTGATGACATCGGCCTTTGTCAACCAGGCCCTGCGTGCTGTGATTAATCCGTAGCGCATCCAGTTCAGGTCGCCCAGCGCGTGTGCGTCGGTGTTGATGGCCAGTTTGACCCCGGCCTGCATCGCCCGGCGTGCCCAGACGTCATTCACGTCGAGGCGTCCGTAGAAAGCATTGATTTCCAGTAGCTTGCGGTGCTTTGCCGCACATTCTATCACGTGCTCGAAGTCGATTTCGTAGCCTTGGCGGCGGCCGATGATTCGGCCGGTCGGATGCGCGACCAGGTGTACGAGCGGATGCGCAAGCGCGGCGCACATCCGCTTGGTGGCATCCTTCTTGAACCCCTGGTGGATTGACCCGATAACAAGGTCCAACCGTTCCAGCACCTTGTCCGGGTAGTCCATTCCGCCGTCGGTCTTGATGTCGACTTCGCAGGACTTGAGGACCTTGAAGCCGCGGGACTTCGAATTGAACTTGTCCATTCGGTCGCAGTGGCGCAGGAGCGCGTCTGCGCTCAAGCCGCCGGCGTAGCTGGCCGACACCGAGTGATCGGAAATGGCGATGTGGGTATAGCCCCGACCCTTGCAGGCCTCGACAATCTCGTCGAACCCGGCTGCGCCGTCAGAAGCGGACGTATGAATGTGCAGGTCGGACTTGATGTCCTGCTGAGCGACCAGTGACGGCAGGTGGTTGTCGGCAGCGGCATCGAGTTCACCCCGGTTCTCGCGCAGTTCCGGTTCGATATAGGGGAGACCGAGCTTCCGGTAGACCTCTTCCTCGGTCCTGCCCGCGACGCGCTTCTCACCCCGGAACAAACCGTATTCGGAGAGCTTCAGTCCCTGCTTCTGGGCAAGGGCCCGGAGCGCGACGTTATGGTCCTTTGAGCCGGTGAAATACTGCAGGGCAGCGCCGTATTCGGCCTCAGTCACGACCCGCAGGTCAACCTGCCTTGTCCCGGCGCGGCTCTCGAACAGGGCCGAGGCTTTTGTGTCTCCAGCTCCGAGTACCTGCTTGACTCCGGGATGAGCGGTGAAGTGCTGGATGATTTGGTACGGATTTCTACCCGTTGCGACGATGTCGATGTCGCCGATTGTCTCATTGCCCCGGCGCAACGAGCCGCCGTAGGCGAGCCGGCGGAAGTTCGGATTCAACTTCATGTGCGCGATAACGACCTCAGCCAACTCAAATGCTTCGTCCAGGTACATCCGCTTGCCGGTTGCCTCGCCGGCCCTGATGCCTTGCAGGATGCTCGCGCCCTTCTTCTCGCCCATACCCGGGAGCTCTGCGAACCGGCCGCTCTCGATTGCCTGCTTGAGTCCGGCCGGAGTCGTCACCCCGAGCTTCTCGTACAACTGCTTCACGGTCTTGGGGCCGACGCCCTGGATGTTCAGCAGCTCGAACAGGCCGGCAGGCAGGCCGGCAATCGCCTCATCGTACTTCTCCATCCGGCCGGTGGACAGGTATTCGTGAATCTTCTTTGCGATACCCGAACCGATGCCGGGCACTTCCTCCAACCTGCCGTCGGCGTCTCGCGTCTCGATGTCAGCGCCGAGGTCGGTCAGGGCGCGTGCTGCCTTACGGTAGGCGAGGACGCGGAACCCGGTCTCGCCCTTGAGCTCGAGCGCATCCGCGATGCGGTCGAACCGCCGGGCGAGTTCCTGGTTCTTCAGCGCCGGTCCCTACTATGGAGTCCAGTTCAGCGTGAGGGTGCCGACCGAGCTGATGGTGGCCGAGTCACGGGTGATACCGCCGGAAACCAGCTTCGCGGTCAGGTCGCCAGTGCCTGCGTATGCGAGCTGGACGGCGACGACGTCATACTGTTTCCGGGCCTGGAACGTGTACGACTTCGGCGGCGAACCCGAAATCTGGGTCTGGCCGTTGGTGGTCGTTTCGTAGAAGCCGGTGAAGACCGCGAGCGAGCTGCCCGATATATCGAGTGTCACATCGACAGCCCTGGAAACCTTGACCGTGTCTGCTCCTAAGGTGGTGTCGTTGTGCCGGTTCTCGTCGCCGGCCAGGCTGGTGAACGATATCGTGATATAGTCGCCCTCCGGTTCGGCCGTCCAGTTCGGGAAGCTGACCGTGTCAGTCTGGTCGGGCGCGAGGGTGACGTCCGTCACCGTCTTGCTGTACACCGCCCCGATGTTGAACGTCATCCGGAAGGTCTCATCGCTGGTTTTGAAGCTGTGGACGACCGCCTGCGGCGTTACAACCGTGCCCGAGTCGATAGTGTCGACAGGGGCGAGGATGAGCGTCGCGCCGACGTCGCCGCGCGCCGGGTGCAGTGCGTCGCACGACAGCAGGCTGAGGCTCGCGAAGGCGAGCGCCAGCACGAGAGCGCCGGTCATCAGTCTCATGTCATTCCTCCAGTTTCAGGTATTCGGTCAGGGTCTCGTTCCCGCAGATGCAACTGCATCCCCGGAAGGTAGCCGCCAGCCGGAAACGAGCAGTCGTGCGTGGGCCCGCGGTCAGCGCCGAGATCGGTCTGCCTTACGGTAGGCGAGGACGCGGAACCCGGTCTCGCCCTTGAGCTCGAGCGCATCCGCTATGCGGTCGAACCGCCGGGCGAGTTCCGGGTTCTTCAGCGCCGGTCCCTACTTGGGAGTCCAGTTCAGCGTGAGGGTGCCGACTGTGTTGATGGTGCCTTCGGCACGTGTGACGCCGCCGGAGACCAGCTTCGCCGTCAGGTCGCCAGCGCCTGCGTATACAAGCTGGACGGCGATGATGTCATACTGCTTCCGGGCCTGGAACGCGTACGACTTGGGCGGCGAGCCCGAGATCGAGGCCTGGCCATGGGTCGTCGTTTCGTAGAAGCCGGTGAAGACCGCGAGCGGGTTGCCCGTTATCTCGAGCGTCACGTCAATCGTCTTCAGGGTGTCACACGCCATCAGGCTGAACCCGGCCAGGATGACGGCGAGCATGGTGAGTGCGGACAGTCTGCGCATATCATGCCTCCAGTTTAAGATATTCGGTCAGAGTCTCATTCTTGTAGGTGCACGTGCCACCGCGAAAGGTGGCAACCACCTGGCAGCGGGCTGTCGTGCGAGGGTCCGAGGTCAATACCGTGAAGTCAGCGTCCTTGCCGGCTTCGATACTGCCGCAGACGCGCTCCCGGTTCAAGGCGAAAGCGGCGGCCGACGTGAACAGCGTCAGTGCCTGTTCGCCGCTGATGGTCTCGAGCGGATTCGGACGCTCCATGGCGGCCCGGACACCGGCGACCGGGTCAATCGGTGTTATCGGCGCGTCAGAGCCGCCGGCAAGGCTCACGCCGCAGTCGAGCAGACGACGATAGGGGTTGGTGCTGCGCCAGCGTTCTCCGAGCCGCCGCGCGTACATCCGGTCCGGCCCGCCCCATTCCGCCTCAAATGCGGGCTGGACGCCAAGCACCAGCGCGAGCCGGGAGATTCGGCGAATCAGGGAGTCGTTCAGGAGTTCCGCATGTTCGATTCGGTGGCGAAGCGGGTTGCCGGAACCGGCCAGGGCGAGTTGCTCGTGGCAGAGCACGACCTGTTCCACCGCCCGGTCGCCAATCGCATGTACCGCGGTCTGCAGACCCGCGTCCGCAGCCGAGCGGAGAAACGTAAGCAGCTTCTCGTCAGAAACGTAGCTTGCGCCGTTGTTGCCGGGTGCGTCAGCATAGTTCTGAGAGAGGGCGGCCGTGCGCGACCCGAATGACCCATCGATGAGCAGGCATCCGCCGGCCTGCTTTAGTCCGAACCGGCGCGGAACTTCGACTTCCCATGTTTGCAGAAAGGGCACGGTCCGAACTGCCATGGCGGCAAGCCCGTCCAGGAGCACCCGCCATTCATCGTCGGTCGTGTCCTCGACGCCGACCAGTGCGCCGATTGTCGTAGCGCCCTGCGCCGCGGCCTGGTTGCCGGCGAGCCGGAGCGCTTCGCGCACCGGTTCCGGGCTCAACTTGTGCTTGAACATCCGGGAAGCCTTCTCGTACGCCTCGCCGCGCAGTACTCCTGTCGGCCGACCGTTACAGTCGCCTTCCATGCCCGGCGGCCTCACGCCCGGGTAGTTCGCAAGAATCAGTTGCAGTCCGGCCGTATTGGTCACCGCGGAGTGGCCGTCAACCCGATAGACAAAGATGGGCTTCTCCGGTATTGCCGAGTCTAACTCGTGCCGGGTCGGGTATCGGCGCTCGCGCAAGCGGTCCGGCTCAAGGTTGAACCCGAGCATCATGCCGTGCCCCAGTGCGTCCTGGTGTCGTTCGCGCAGCCGTTGCTGCACTTCTTCTACGGAACGAGCACCACCCAGATTCGCAAAGAGCTCTTGCAGCCCGGCTTCAAGCGGGTGGGTGTGCGAATCAATCAGGCCCGGTACGACGACGCCGAGGGGACTGTCCCCGCACTGTCGGACAGGGGCCTTCGCGGCCAATGGGGTCTGTCCCCAAAACCGGACTCTGGGAACGGTTCCCGGCGGGACTGTCCCCGTGCCGGGTGCGTCCAGCACCGCCCCAATCCGGGCGTCGAACAAGACCGTCGCCGGTCTTGGTGCGCTCGAAGCATCAACGATTGTCTGACCGGTTACTCTCACTCGTCAGCCGACCCGAGCGGGCCGAGCCGCGCAATCACCTCGACGTGGAAAGTCTGTGGGAACATGTCAACCGGCTCGATCTCGTGGGTCGCATACCCGACCTGTTCGAGCGTGGCGAGGTCGCGGGCCAGCGTTGCCGGGTTGCAGGAGACGTAGATGATGCGCTTCGGCCTCAGGGCCGCGATGTGGCGCAAGGTCTCGGCCGGACAGCCCTTGCGCGGCGGGTCGAGAATGACGACATCGGTGGACGCAACCCGGCTGATTGCACGGCTGACATCGCCGCACACGAACTCTACGTTCCGGACGTCCAAGGCCTGTGCGTTCACCATCGCGTCCTCAACCGCGGCCGGGTCGGACTCGATAGCGGTGACCTGCTGGACAAAAGGAGCGACGACCAGCGAAATCATGCCCACGCCGCTGTACAGATCCAGCACCAGCTCATCGCCTTTGGGTGCGACGTGTTTCAGAATCTTGCGGCACAACTCTTCGGCTTGCGTGACGTTCACCTGGAAGAACGACGGTGCCGAGACCCGGAACGACTTGCCCAGCACCGACTGGTGCAGGTAACCGCGGCCGACCAGTACCCGGGTCTGGGAGCCCATGATTCGATTGGTGCGCGCCGGAACCATGCTCTGCGCCACGCCGATGACCCCGGGTTGCTCGGCAATCAGCTCCGCCACCCGTGGGTCGAACTCGGGGGTCCGGGTAACGACAATCGCCAGCAGCCCGCCGTCCTGCGTGCCCTGGCGCAGGACGATGTGCCGGATGTTGCCGTCGTGTTTCGATTCGTCATACCCGGTTTCGCCGGCAGCGGCAAGGATGGCGCGCATGGTCTCGCGCAGCCGGTCGAACTCATCCGGATGCAGCAGGCACACCGGCACGTCGAGCAGGTCGTGGGTCCCGCGCTTGTAGAATCCGATTGCCATGCCGTTGCCGGTCGCGCCGACCGGGTACTGGGTCTTATTCCGGTAGTGCCAGGGCTCGGCCTCGGCGGTCACGTGCCTGACCGGCACGAATATCTGCCCGATACGCTGCAACGCCTCATTGACGTATAGCTTCTTGACAACGAGCTGTCCCTGGTAGCTGATATGCTGGAGCTGACAGCCGCCGCACGCGCCGTAGTACGGGCACGGCGCGGGGACGCGTAGCGGCGACGGCTCAAGAATCTCCTCGATTTCCGCCACCGCGTAGTCCCGCTTCTGCGTGACGATGCGAGCGCGCACCCGTTCCTGGGGAGCGGAATAGGGCACAAACACCTTCATGCCCTCGTGGGTGGCCAGCCCGTCGCCGCCCTGCACCAACTTGTCAATCAGCAGTTCGACTACCATGCAATCTGTACCTGGCGCACGATTTCCGAGGCCAGTTTCTTCAGGGCGTCGGCCGCTGCCTGCTCCTCGGTCTTCGCGTTCGGGTCGTAAGTAACCCGGGCCGACGCGGTGCCCGAGTAGAATTCCTCATCCCGGGTCTGGTCCCGGGCTTCAATCTGCGCGCTCACGCTGACCTCATACGCGGACACGGCCTGATCGCCGGTATAGGACGAGGCGTTCCGTGCGTAGCTGGACACGACCGCGGTCACGACAAGGTCGGCGGCCTCGGCGTTGGTCACGCGCAGCGTGCGGTCGGAATTGAACGCCGTTGTCAGCTCATCGGTCAAAGCCTCGGCCAGGCCCGGCTGGGTTGTCGTGTTCGTTGCCGGCGTCACCGCCACGGTCTTCAAATGCGACGGCAGGAGCGAACGTGTCGAGTAGCCGCAGCAGCCGGCCGCGAGCAGGACAAATCCGAGCGGGAGAACACGCACGTTAGGATTCTCGCCGGACAGGCCGGAAAGTCAAGAAAGCGAGGGGCGGGAGATGCGCGGTCAGGCGGTCACATAGCAAGGGTGACGAACGAACTCAGAAGTCAGATATCAGAGGTCAGAATGCAGAACTGCCGGAAGGCGGACGGCGACGACCCGACGTCTCTCACTCGAGCGAGCAGCCTCCGTAAGCTTCATCAATCGCCCTCCTGATTCCCTCGAATGTGAAGGACAACGCACAGGTCGCGCCTACGTCGGACAGCACGTCGGGAGCGGCGCAGTCCCGGTTTATCCTGACCGCAATCATCCGCTTGCCGAGTTCGTCGGCCTTCTTAATCTCCCATTCCACCCAGGGATTCGCGCCGGTCTTCGCCCCGACAATGCAGAGGAATCCGGTCGCGGCGTTTATCCTGGCGGCGATTTCGCGCTTTAGCGGCTCGGCATCTGCGCTGTCCACTGGTACCGTGGCGGGCTGGTCATTAACCGAGAAGTGGGCGAAGTCCGGGTGCTTCGACCAGGTAACCAATACGTCCTTGTAGTTGGCGTCATTGTCGTGGTCGTAGCTGAGGAAGACCCGCTTTGTGCCCGTGGCCGGCTCATTAGCATCCGGCGCGCGCGGGGCGGGTGGCGGCGGTCGAACGGCCGGCGTCGGGCGTGTCGCTGTTCCCGTGGCGGAGCCTCGTTGGATACTGACCTTGACGCTTTCGTAAGCCCGGTTCCATTTATGACCGTGAAAGTCGGCGAAGGGCCGGTTCTTCAGAAAGGCGGGCAAAGGGCAGCCGTCAATCCTCGCCGGGAGTACGACGACTCGTCGCCCGTCGAGTTCCTTCGTCATGACCGGCTCCAATTCGCGCCGCACCCAGCCTGACGTAACCGAGGCGGCCGAGATGACCGGGACAACGAAGTCAACCGGTCGGGCGGCCTTGGATATCCTGGTGATTAGAAACACGCCCGCCGACATCTCGGCTTCATCAACCCACTGGCTGATTCTGTCCCGGCGCAGCGCCCCGGCCAGCTTGCTGGCGAACTCCCGGTCCCCGAAGCTGTACGGGATGAGGACGTGCGGCTCGAACCCGACTTTCCGGGGTGGACGCGAAAACTCCACATTCATCTCCGCCTCCTGTCAAAGGGCGCTGGCTGGTTACGGAACTGCGCCTTCAGTGACCGAATGCCAAACATTGGGTTCCATCATGGGATTCTAGGATACCGGCAGGCGCGTGTCAAATCGGAGGGCGCTGCTGGCTGTTAGCTGTGAGCTGTCGGCTGTCAGCCGTGAGCCGAACATGGTGGAGACGACCGCGCGTCGGCCCGGCAGGGTCTAGTCGTGTTTCCACGATACCCCCGCGTTCTTGAGGTGGGTCTCAATCATGTCGGCCAGCACACGAGCCGGCCCAAAATCAATGTTGAGGTTCCAGCATCGGACGATGAACATCGTACGCCCCACCTCGCAGTAATACTTGAAGAGCTCCTCGACCGTCGAATCAGGGAAGTGTTCTGCGCCGGGTTTACGCATTGTCGCCTCGATCGCGCCGAGTCCCTCAACCTGCCCGAGATATGACGCGACCGCGCGCGCGATACCAGGTTTGTCGAACTCGTACCTGACCACGACCGCTTTGCCGGACACCATGTAGCGCACGTCGTTCGCGTTCAAGCGCCCAGGCTCCGCCCAGTCCAGGTCGGCCTGGCTTCGGTCGGGGGAGTCTGTTTTCACACGGAATGGTGGGGCGAAGTTGCGCTTGACTGAGTCGGGTTCCGGTGGTGCCTTGGTCTTCAAATCGCCTTTGGCTATGGCCACTCTGTCTGATCCACTCCCGGATTCGGGCGTGGGCGGCGCGGGTTTAACCGACGTTCCTGCCACACCCATCAATGCGCGTATGATTCCGGCTACGAACCGCTTGAGGACGTTCTTGATGCCCTTCAGGACGACGACCAGCCGGCCCCAACGGTCGGACGTGGCGGCAAGTAGAATGACCGACAAGGCCACTGACCAGTCTGGGGCACAGGGTGGGCTCCGCATGCAGCTTACACCTGCAACGAAGTTCCGGACCGAAGCCGGGTGACCGCGTACCACGGCAGCGACCGCCGGCGAAGGGACTTCACGCGGACATTATGGAGCATCGGGTGGCGGAGTCAAGCAAGTGCTTGACACGCGGGCGTAGATGTCAAGGCGGCGGGGCGTGGCTCGGGAGTTAGTCACAGCGGCCGGGCGGACAGAGGAGACGACCGCGCGTCGGCCCGGCAGGAGTGAGTCGCGAGTCCCCGAAATCCCCAAGGTTGACAGAAGGCCGGAGGTAGCTAGACTGACGTCAATGGTCCACATCGTGGGACACTACTTTAACGCGGCGGTCTTCTGGGCGGTCGTGCCCACCGCGTGCGGTGTCGCCATCACGGAAGTTATATCCCTCGTCGTATACGCGCTGAGTCCCAACCGACGGCAGATGAAGATTGTCGGGATGAGCCTGGACGTGATGTAGCGCGGCATGGACAGGCTGGTGAAGTATCTCGACGGGCTGCCGAAGTCTGAGCCTGCGGTCAGGAAGCCGTTCGAACTCGGGAGTGCCGCCATGGATGCGTGCAAGTGGGACGAGGCAATCGGGCACTTCCAGGAAGCCATGAAAGCAGCCAAGAAGACACAGCTTGTCGCGCTGCTCAACCTGATTGGGCTGTGCCACTACACCCCAGGACGTCTGCACGACGCGCTAAGGAACTACGAGGAATCGGCCCGTCTGGCAGAGCAGTTCGGAGACAAACAGGGGAGTGCAGCGGCCCTCGGCTACATCGGGAACATCTACAGCACCAAGGGCGAACCCGACAAGGCGCTCGAGTACTATAACAAGGCCCTGGCGATAGACCGCGAAATCGGGTATCAGCGGGGCGTGGCGGCCAACCTCTGCAACACCGGCATCATCTACGGCGCCAAGGGCGAACCTGACAAGGCACTCAAGTACCTGGAGGAGGCGCTGGCGCATCACTGGGAAATCGGGTATCAGCAGGGAGTGGCGAGCGACCTCGGCAACATGGGGCTCATCTACAGCGACAAGGGCGAACATGACAAGGCGCTCAAGTACTACGAGGAAGCGCTCGCGAAAGCCCGCGAGATCGGGGACAAGCAGGGCGTGGCGAACCACCTCGGCAACATCGGCATCATCTACTAC
>Ga0315284_10004455_pt1 | contig 19882 bp, 19 predicted proteins | sample YL17G09_16_MG_FD_203696 | JGI IMG/M metagenome (GOLD analysis project Ga0315284, IMG submission 203696) | Sediment microbial communities from Yellowstone Lake, YNP, Wyoming, USA - YL17G09_16 | ecosystem: Environmental > Aquatic > Freshwater > Lake > Sediment | place: USA: Wyoming | collected... | reverse complement strand
AATCGACCGCGCCGTTCGCCAGAAGATCCTGTCCCAAAAACGGGTCATCACCGAGGGCGGCCAGGAATGGGACATCCTCTACCGCAAGTATTATTCGGAAGAAATGAAGAAGCGGGGCGCCACCTAGCCCGCAGTACTCCCACTTTAGCTCCCATACTTCCCATTCATGTAATGACAGCCATCTCGTGGTCGTGGATCCGGGGGATCTCGAAGGCCACGGAGCCGCCGGACGAGGCGACGCGCGCCGCCTGCCGCGAGACGCGAAGAGCGGCCGAGGCGCCGGTCACGCCCGGCCGTAAGCGGATGCGGATGCGGAACGGCCCCACAGGAATCAGTTCCTCCATGGGCGCGCGCCAGGCGGCCGTGCTGGTCAGGTTCAGGATGTGCAGGATCAGACGGCCCGGCTGCTCGTAGAGATCGCAGCTCAGCAGCCCAGGACCTTCCACCGTAAACGGGAACTCGTCGCGGCAGGCCCAGCGCACGATGTTGGCCAGCAGGTTGCCGTGGTCGGGCAGATTCTCGCGGGCGTAGCGGCGATCGATGTCGGCGGGCAGAAAGGCGATGCGGCTCGACCCGCGTTCGCGCAGCACCAGCCCCGCAATGTCGGTCTTCGGCTCGCGCATCCAGGCCGTCTCCGGCGGGTAGATGGGGAATGGCGGAATATAGGTCAGGGGGATGACCGCGCCGGGATCCACCTTGATGCGCTCCAGCTTGCCGCCGAACGGCAGAATATCGGTCTCCTCGAAGCCGCGCAGAACGGGATGGCGCTCGCCGGCGGGAGCCGGCTCGTCGCCCGCCTTCGGCCCCCAGACTTTTGCGCGCCATTCGGGCGCGAGCCGGAGGTAGGTGTGGGCGGCGCCGGCCGCGGCGGCCTTCTCCGCGGCCGAGAGGCTTCTGCCTTCCGCGTGCGCGCCGAACACATCGGCTAGGCCGTAATCGGGGCGCGGGTCGCCCCACTCGTCGTAGAGGCTGGCGGCGCCGGTGGCCAGCAGCGAACCGCCGCGCGCCACAAAGCGCCGCACCGCGCCGCATTGGGCTTCCGACATGGCGCCGAGGCTCGGCAGCACCAGCAGCGAGAGGCGCGGCGCTTCGCGCTCGAGGTCGTCGATGTGCACCGGGATATACGGAATGCGGGCCCGCACCAGCGCCTGCATCAAGCCCCGGTACGGCGACTCGGTCAGGTCTTCGGCTTCGTCGCGGCCATAGAAGTCGGTATTGCGCTGCGACCAGGCCACGCCGACATTGGCCACGGGCCGCCGGCCGACCAGAAACGCCTCATTCTCCCTGTGCCATTTCATCATCGGCTCGGCCGTCCGGTAGGCGCGCCGGTCCTCGTGATAGGCGCCGATGTGATGCCACCAGGGCTGGATGCCCCCGGCGAAGCCCGCCAGCATCCAGTGGTGCGCTTCCGCCGCCGGCTTGGCCGACAGGCGGAAGGCGTTGCGGCCGCCCTGGTACATGGCCATGCTTTCGGGCGCCAGCTTCTCCCAGCCCAGGACGCCGTGGACCAGCTTCCCGGTATCGGTGTTCTGCTGAAAGCCGCCCGAGTCGGAGCGGTTCTGATGGTCGAGCATGATGATCTCGGCGCGGCGGCAAATCTCGCGCAGGTCGCGGAACGAGCGGGCCTGGCCGCTGATCGAGCCGCTGTTCATGCCCGCCCAGACGCAGTCCGGGCCGCCGGCGGCGCGGGTGACGCGGTTGTTCAGCTCCCACACCTCGATGCGGCGCTGGTAGTTCCACAGGATCCAGTCGCGGTACACCGGATCGTCCCAGTCTTTCTTGCGCGGCAGGGGCTTGCCGGCGCGCTCGCGGAACTTGCGCTCGCAATTGGCGCAATAGCAGATTGAGTCGCGGCCCAGCCCCGCCCAACTGTTGTCGGTGACGCCTTCAGGCTTGGACCGCCCGATGATCTCCCGCAGGACCTCCGGCAGGTACTCGTCGTAGTAGGCGCTGAAGATGCAGGTGACGTAGCGCTCGGCGGTCCGGTATGGCCGGCCGCTCGAGTCGCGCGCGAACCAGTCCGGGTGGGCCTCGTAGAATTTCGCGGAGGCGCGATTGGAATCCATGCGCGCCAGCACCACGATGCCGTCCTGGTGGGCCGCGGCGGTCAGCTCGCCGAACAGGTCGCGGTCGCCGAGAGATTCGGCGCGGTAGTGGAGCGAGAACTTGCTCGGATAGTAGGCAACAATGCCGCCCGCGTTGATGATGACGCCCTGCACCTCAGTGCGCTTCCAGTACTCGCGCCACCAGGCGATGTCGTAGCGGACCGGGTCCTTCTCGGTGATGTTGGTCTGGCCCCAGCGCAGCGCGCGCCGGTACCACGGCGCCGACGGCGCGGCGGATCGCAAGCCCGGCGGCACGACCGTAACCGAAGCCAAAGCGAGGCTATCGACCCAAAAACGACGGCGAGTAATATCGTGTGTCATAGGCGCAGATTTCACTGATCACGCCGATCCATCAGGCCGCGGACGAATGCAGATTCACGCAGCCCAGCGAGCCGCAGTGTATCAAATTGCCGCCACTGCTTGCCCCCCTTTCACCTGAGGTACTTGCAAAATTCCATTCAAGACAACAGAGCCGCGAGGTCGCCGCGGCGACCTCGCGGCTCTGTTGCTGCGTCCATTCTGTAATTTCGCAAGTACCTCACCTGTTACAATGAAGCCGTCGCATGGAACGAACGCTGGTGTTGCACTTCCACGAGCTGTGGCTGAAGGGAGGCAACCGCAACTTTTTTCTGGGCAAGCTGCTGATGGCCGTGCGGCAGAGCCTGGAGCCGTTGCCGGCCCGCGCCCGCATCGTGCACAGCCGCCTCCTGGTGGACCTGCCGGAGGAGGCCGTGCCGGCGGCCGTGGAGCGCCTGAAGCGCGTGTTCGGAGTGGTCTACTTCGCCGTGGCCCGGCGCGTGGCCGCCGAGCGGGAAGCGCTGTTCGAAGCGGCGCGCCAGGAGGTGCTCGGCCGGCAGTTCGACAGCTTCGCGGTCCGCGCCAAGCGTGGAGACAAGACCTTCCCCATGCGCTCGTCGGAGATCGAGCGGGAACTGGGCCGCGACCTGCTCGAGCGGCTACAGGCCGCCGGGCATCCGGGCGCGCGCGTCAACCTGACCAGCCCCGGGCTCACCTGCTTCGTCGAGATCACCTCGCGCTGGGCGTTGGTTTACACCGAAAAGCTGCCGGGGCCGGGCGGCATGCCGGCCAACAGCGCCGGACGGCTGGTGTGCTTGCTGTCGGGCGGCTATGACTCGGCCGTGGCCGCCTACAAGGTCATGAAGCGCGGGGTGCACCTGGTTTTCGCGCATTTCCACGGCCTGCCGGCGCGGCCCGGCGAATCTTCCGCCCCCATCGCGCGCGAGCTGGTGCGCCTGCTCACACCGTACCAGTTCACGTCGAAACTGTACCTGGTCCCGTTCGAGCCCATTCAGCGCCAGATCGTGACCGCCGCGCCGGAGCGCTACCGCATCCTGCTTTACCGCCGCATGATGCTGCGGATCGCCGAGACGCTGGCGCGACGCCAGCACGCGCTCGGCCTGGTCACCGGCGACAGCTTCTCGCAGGTGGCCTCGCAGACGCTGCACAACCTCAACGCCATCGACCGCGCCGCCGTGCTTCCCGTCTACCGGCCCCTGATCGGCGACGACAAGCAGGAGATCATCCATGCGGCGCAGCGGCTGGGCACCTACGCCATCTGCTCGGAACCCTTCCAGGATTGTTGCCCGCTGTTCATGCCGCGCGCGCCCGCGCTGCACGCCCGCCCCGAGGAACTCGACAAGGCCGAGGCGACACTCGACATCGAAGCCCTGGTGAAGCAAGGCGTTGAAAGCGCAACGTTGGAGAAATACGAGTTTCGGCAGGGCGAGGTGCGGGTCCCGGAAGCAGTAGGCAGTAGGCAGTAGGCAGCAAGCAGTAGGCAGTAAGCAGTCGCAGCGGATTGAGGTCCGGTCGCTGCCTACTGCTTCCCGCCTCCCGCCTCCTGCTTCATTCCAGGCCGGCCATTTGCCACTTGCGTATGGTGTCCTTGATCAGCGCCGCCACCTTGGCGTTGACCCGCCGGAAGTATTCATCCGCCTGCTTCTGGTCGAAATCCTTGGGATAGCCCTCTCCCTCCTTGTACAGCATGATGGTGGAAGGGAAGGGCACAGCCGACCAGGCGCCCGGCACCGGCAGAGGCGTCGCCAGCTCGCGGGAATACAGCTCGCGGTGCACCAGCTTGGGATCGATGGCCTGGATGTAAGCCGTCTCGTTGTTTGCGGCGTGGCCGCCATCCTCGCCGAATACGGCCTTGGTGATGTCGCCGGCATAGGTCCACCAGTTGACCACCAGGGTGTTCACGCCGCGGGAAAGCGCCACGTCCTGGGCCACGGCCTGCAGCACGGCCGTTTGTCCCCCGCCGTGGCCGTTCAGCACGATGATGTTGCGGAAGCCGGTCTTGGCCAAGCCCTCCATGACGGCGCGCAGGTATGGCTTGTACGCTTCTTCGGGAATGGTGATGCCGCCCGGGTAAGGGGTCAGGCTGCCTGTCATGCCGTAGGGAACGTGCGGAGCGATCAGCGCATTGCAGTCGGCGGCGATGGCGCGCGCCATGGCGATCGGCGCGCTGTTGTCGGCGCCATTGTTGATCACGCCGTGGGCCTCGACGGTGCCGGTGGTCAGCAGAACGGTCTTGATCTGGCCCGGCACCAGCTTGCGAAACTCCATCCAGTTCAGGTCGTCCAACTGGCGGCTGGACTGCGCGCCGGCAGTCGCCGCCGCCGCCATTGCCAGCAGCAGGAATGCTCTCTTCATAGCCCGCATAGATTAGCAGGGATCGGGCGTCAGGTGGCAGTTTCAGGCAGGTCCTCGAAGGATTTTAAACGACCGCGCCGCCCGCTCTCAAAACTGGCATCGATGAGTTCCCAGAGCCGATTGTTTTGAGAGAGCAGGAGCGATTCCAGGTCCGTATCTTCATCAACCGGGAGCAGAACCGCCCGGGTGCGACCGTCTTTGGTGATCAAGACAGGGCCGCTTTGTGGCAGTCTTTCCACGATTCGGCAGAGATTGTTTTTCACCTCGCACAGGTTCCTGGTCTTCACAAAATCAGACCCTCTACAACAATTGTGCTACAGCTACCCAATGACAGGCTGCGTTTCACGCTTCCACTTTTTTCTGGGCGGCGTTCCAGCGGAGGCGGCGACCCTGCTTTAGCGACAGGTTGGCCATCTGCACCACCAGCGCCGCCTGGAAACCAAGCGCCATGGGCGCGGTGGGCGTCTTGCGGGTGCGCAGGCACTCGATGAAATTCTCCACGTGCAGGTCGGTGGCCTTGCCGAAGCCGCCGACCGAGGCCCTGGTGATCGAGGGCGTCTCCTCGGCACCCTGCGGAAACACCTTGAACTCTTCGCGGCTGATGTCCATGCGCGCCTTGTCGCCGTCCAGCGAGCTGAGCTGGTCGTTGCGCGTTTTGTATCTCATGGCGGCGTAATTGATCATGAACACGCCGATGAAATCCTCCGGATACTCGGCGGTGACGACCACCGATTCCGGCATATCGACGCGCGGCTTGTGGACCTTGCCCGCCGAGGCGTTGACCGCGGCCGGGTAGCCGGCGCCCATCAGCATGTGGATGCCGTCGTAGACGTGGGCGCCCTGGTCGGCGACGATGCCGCCGGCGTAATCGGAGAAATAGCGCCAGTGGCGGAAGCGCAGGGGGTCAAGGGGGACGCGCCGCGCGGGCCCCTGCCACTGCTCCCAATCCAGGCGCCCCTCGAGCTTCGCTTCCCCGGACCCGCCCAGGTAGTTGTTGAGCCACCAGGAGCGGACCATGCGGACGGCGCCGAGCGTGCCCGCCGCCACCACCTTGCGCCCCTCGATGTACAGGTCGTAGCTGCGGCGCTGCATGCCCACCTGCACGATGTTCTTGGAGCGTTTCTCGGCTTCCACCAGTTCGACGCCCTGCTCGGGCGTCTGGCAGAGCGGCTTCTCGATGTAGACGTCCTTGCCGGCGGCCAGGGCGTCGAGCACCATGCGATGGTGCCAGTGCTCGGGCGTGGCGATCAGCACCGCGTGGATGGTTTTATCATCGAGAAGCTGTTTGTAATTGCGGTATTCCTTCGGCTGGGTGCCCGGGACCTTCTTCGCCGTATCGAGGCCGCGCTCGAGGTTGGGCTCGTAAACGTCGCAGATCGCGCCGACACGCACCGCCGGGTTCTTCTGGAAGATGGTCATGACCAGGGTGCCGCGGCCGCCGCTGCCGATCACGCCGAGCACGACCTGGTCCGAAGGCGCCGCCTGCGCCGCGTAGGAGACAAGGCCGCCGCCGGCCGCCGCCAGAAAATTCCGCCTGTGTATGGGCATGGTCGCTCCTGAGCCGATCTGAATGGCGCCAGCCAGCATAGCACCAGCTCACCACAAAGGCACAGAGGAGAAGCCATTCGACAGATGGCTGAAGCCGGTTTCGAGAAGGCTTTTGAGACGGCCCGACACAGCGGACGCGGTTTCCCCAGGCGTAAACGCCTGTGCTGTCATAGCGTTGGTATTGGGCACTCGGCGGGGGATCCTGTTGCGGACGACCGCCTCGGCGCCATGGAGACCATGGCCCGGCGGCCCATTCTCGCTACCGCGTTATGTCGCGAGGTAATGGGAGCCCGCGATCCTTATTTACGCCTTTTCCGGGGCGCCGGGCGAGATATCTTCGGGCGGGGAAGCCTCGATGGCAACCTGCTCAGTGTCGGGATCCTGTGGGAACGCCTTTCGCTGAGCCCGCCGCTCGGCTTTCGCGCGCTGCTTGTCTTTTCTTGCCATCTCTTTCCGACGCTTCTCGAAGGTGGTCCGTCCACGTGAGGCCATAACGTCCCCCGAAAACCGAAGTGAGGGGACGCGACGCGTATCGCGCCCCCGAACCATGCGCGGCTGCTACCAGCGCGGCTCGCGCCGTTGGCGCACGGAGCCGCGGTCATCGTCGCGCGAGAACCCGCCCCGGCCACCACCACGGCGGGCCCCCCCCCCGGATTGCGTCTTGGGACGTGCTTCGTTCACGTTGAGCGCCCGGCCATTCATATCTTTTCCGTTGAGAGCCGCGATGGCCTTTTCGGCCGCTTCGTCCTCGGTCATCTCCACGAAGGCGAATCCCCGGGAGCGCCCGGTGTCGCGGTCGGTGGCGATGTGGATCTCGCCGATGTTGCCGAACGGCTCGAATAACGTCCGCAGATCGCTCTCCGTTGTCTGGAAGTTCATATTGCCAACAAACAGCTTCTTCATTCTCTTTCCTCTCTGGTAGGTTGCATCAATGGGCGCCCGGCTCGCTTCGTCCGGGTGAACCCGCTCTGGCATCTCGCGGAGTCGAATGCGGCAGGAACCAAACCATCGTGCAGAATGCATCCGAGCGAACTCGACTTCTCAGAACACCAGGTACAGTGTACCACGCCGCGTGACGCAAGCGGGGTGGATTGCGAAGCCGGGGGTAATTTTCTTGCCCAGCCGGGAGGCCTTCTTTCCCGCCGGTCCGGCCGTCAAGGGCGAGCCGCGCCGGCGAAACTCAGGCTGTTTCGCCCAACCAGGAGTATGATGGAACAATGCTCGAGTACACCGGCTTCACAGCTCTTGCGCTCGGCCGAGAATACGTTTTCGCCCTGCACGGCGCCGACGCTCCCGCGCGGTCCTTTACCATCATGATCGCCGCGGCGGCCTTCGGACCGGGCCGCCTGAAGTATCAGGAAGGACCGGACCTCTGCTACGGCAAGCTGCAGGCCGCGCTCGCGGCGGAAGACCTGGATGGGCCGGTGCGTCCCAGACAGCAGGTTACCGAATCGGACATTATGGCGTACAGGGCTTCGGGCCGCGCCAAGGCGCGCAAACCCACCGAAGAACAGCGGCTGGAGGCTAAACAACGCGCCAAGGTCCACCGTTCTTCATCCTTCGTTTGAGCGACATCAGGGCCGCCGCCCGCGGCGCGGCAGACCCCTGGTCATGGGCGGGCCGCACGTCACCGGCATTCCCGGCGAACCCCTCGGCCGGGACGGATTCACCACCAAGGCACCAAGACACCAAGCCCGGCGTCTCGGTGGTTCACGGTGTGGCGAAGATATAATAGCGCGGGGAAGAAATGAAATCGCTTGTTTTGACCGAATATAAGCGGCTGGAACCGGCGGACATGCCAGTTCCCGAGATCGGCCCGGACGACGTCCTGGTGCGGGTGAAAGCCTGCGGCATCTGCGGCAGCGACGTGCACGGCTTCGACGGCTCGACCGGGCGGCGCATTCCGCCCATCGTGATGGGGCACGAGGCGGCGGGCGTGGTGGCCCGCGCCGGCGCCAACGCCGGCGACCTCCGCGAGGGCCATCGCGTCACGTTCGATTCCACCGTGTACTGCGGGGCGTGTTTCTATTGCGCCCGCGGGCTGGTGAACCTTTGTGACCGGCGGCAGGTGCTTGGCGTGTCGTGCGGCGACTACCGCCGTCACGGCGCATTCGCCGAATACGTGGCGGTTCCCAGGCGCATCGTCTACCGGCTGCCCGATGCCCTCTCGTTCGAGCAGGCGGCCATGATCGAGGCGGTCTCGGTGGCGGTGCACGCGGTCAACCTGACTCCGGTCACGCTGGACGACACGGGCGTGGTGGTGGGAAGCGGCATGATCGGCCTGCTGGCGATTCAGGCCCTGCGGCTGGCCGGCTGCGGCCGCGTGGTTGCCGTCGATGTCGATTCCGGCCGGCTGGAGCTGGCGCGGCAGGTGGGCGCCGACGCCCAACTGAACCCGCAGGCCTGCGACGTGCCCGCCGAAGTGGCGAAGCTGACGGAGGGCCGCGGCGCCGACATCGCCCTCGAGGCGGTGGGCGCCACCGAGCCCGTGAAAACCGCGCTGGCCTGCCTGCGCAAGGGCGGAACACTGACGCTGGTCGGGAACGTTTCGCCCGCCGTCGAGCTGCCCCTGCAGGCGGTGGTAACCCGCCAGATTACGCTGCGCGGCTCCTGCGCCTCGGCCGGCGAGTATCCGGCCTGCATCGATCTGGTGGCGCGCGGCGCGATCCGGGTCGATCCCCTGATCAGCGCCATAGCCCCGCTGGAGGACGGGCCGCAGTGGTTCGCGCGCCTGTACGCCTGCGAAGCGGGTTTGATGAAGGTCATTTTGCAGCCCTAGCCGCAGATTTCGCAGATTACACAGATGCGAATCTGTGCAATCTGCGAAATCTGCGGCTCGGTCTTCCCTGGGGATAATCATGAATAATCTTCTGTTTGATTTGACCGGCAAGGTGGCAATCGTGACCGGCGCCAGCCGGGGCCTGGGGCAGTACTTTGCCCGCGCGCTGGCGCGGGCCGGCGCCGACCTGGTCATCACCAGCAGAACGCTGGAGTCACTGGCGGAGTTCCAGAAGGAAATCGAGGCGCTGGGGCGGCGGGCGTTGCCGCTGCAGCTCGACGTCCGCGACTACGACGGCATCCAGCGCATGGCCGAGGCCGCGCACCGGCACTTCGGCAGTATCGACATCCTGGTGAACAACGCCGGCTGCAACGTCCGCAAGCCGGCCGTGGACGTGACCTGGGACGACTGGAACCTGGTGCTCGACACCAACCTGCGCGGCACGTTTTTCGTGGCCCAGGCCGTGGCCAAGCTGATGATCCCCCGCCGCTACGGACGGATCGTCAATATCGGATCGGTCACCAGCGTCTTCGGCTACGCGGGCATTTCGCCCTATTGCGCCAGCCGCGGCGGCGTCAAGCAACTCACCATGAGCCTGGCGGACGATTGGGGCCGCTACGGTATCACCGTCAACTGCCTGGCGCCCGGCTGGTTCAAGACCCGCCAGAACCAGGTGCTTTACGAGAACCAGGAATGGCTGGAGTACATCTGCGACCGCATCCCGCTGCGCCGCCCCGGGCAGCCCGATGACCTGGACGGCGCCGTCGTTTTCCTGGCCTCCGACGCCAGCCGGTACATCACCGGCCAGACGCTGCTGGTGGACGGCGGCATCTCCACCGGCTCAACCAGGGCCACAGTTAAGAGTTAAGAGTTATGAATTGTCCCGGTTGCCTGTCTGCGGCAATTCATAATCCATAACTCATAATTTCTGGGGGCCGGTCGAAAGCAGCTCGACGGCGCGCTGCACCTGGGGATCGGCGCCCGCGGCCACCTCGTCGCCGGCCGCCACGCCGAAGGTCAGGTTGAAGATCTCGGTCTTCAGCCGCGTGCGGATGAAGTTCCGGTTGTCGGACCACAGCTTTTCGTTCACCGGGATCTGCTGGTCGTTGAGGAAGGCGCGGAAATCATCGACCAATTGCGGCGTGACCTCGAAGTCTCGCGGGATCGGCCGCCCACCGGCCCGCAGCTTGCGGGCGAACTCCAGGAACTCGGTCCGGTTCTCGAGAAAGGCCTGGAATTCGTTGTATCCGGCCGGAGGCACCTCGGCGTCGGGCCGGATTCCGCCCTGAGCGGTCCGCGTGCGCTCGATGAAGCGGCCCGAGGGCGTGAGGTAGCGGGCGGTGGCCAGCGCCAGTCCGGTTCCCGCGCTCAGCGGGTATACGGTCTGGACGGTGCCTTTGCCGAAGGTGGTCTCGCCGACCAGTCGGGCGCGGTGGTGGTCCTTCAACGCGCCGGCGAGGATCTCGGCGGCGCTGGCCGTGCGACCGCCGACCAGCAAAACCAGCGGCAGTTTCTGGCCCACCGCATCCGCCTTTTCCACCGTGAATTGCTTCGCTTCGGACTTGCGACCCTGCGCGGTCAGCAGGGTGGCCCCCTGCGGCAGGAAGAGGCTTGCCGTTTCCACGGCCGACCCCAGCACCCCGCCGTGGTTCTCGCGCAGGTCCAGAACCAGCGCCCGCAGTCGCGGGCCCCAGTTCTCGATGGCTTTCTTCAGCTCCCCGGCGGTGTCGTTCTCGAAGCTGCTGATGCGCAGGTAGCCGATCCCCGGGCGCAGGAAGAAGGCGCGGTCCACCGAGCTTTCCGCCAACTGGGTGGGAGTCGCGGTAATGCTTTCCACGCGGCTGCCGTTGGCATGGAGCACCAACATCTGCACGCGCTGGGAGCGGGCGGCGCTCAGCACCTCCACAATTTCCTCGACACCCAGCCAGGCGATGCGCGTGCCATTGACCTCCAGGATTTCATCGCCCGGTTGAACGCCGGCGCGCGCGGCCGGCGACCCGGTAAACGCTTCCAACACCACGACCCGCCCGGGCATCACCGTGACGATGGTGCCGAAGCCCTCGCTTTTCGCTTCCTGGTGTTGCTGCAGGGTGCGGAATTGCTCGGCATCGAAAAACACCGAATAGGGGTCCAGGCGGCGGAGCATGCCCGGGATTGCGCCCTGGTAGATCTGCTTCTCCGAAATCACCGGGTCGGCGTACTCTTCCTCGATGACGCTGTAGACCTTGGTGAAGCGCCTCAGGGACTCTTCAATCGGATCCTCGGGGGCCGCTTGAGGGGCCGCTTGGGGAAGAAGCAGGAGCAGAAAAACTGTCAAGTTGCGGATTGCGGATTGCGGATTGCGGATGGCACCCCAGAAAACAAGCACACGTTTATTCTACCGCACGAGTCCGCGAAGCGCGGCAGGCCGCTCGAAATCCGCAATCCGAAATTACTTTGGTTCTTCGCCGGAATGATGGCCGTGCCCGCCGCTCTCGCCGGGCAGCGAATCCACATCGCAGCCGGGGCTGGCGATCTCGAATGGCGTCTGGCCTTTGGGGAAACCGCGGAAAGGCACTTGCAGTCTCAGCACGTTGAAGCTGGCCTGGTCTTCACACGAACCTTTGGTGTCGTCTGGATCGCTGGGGGGCGGAATGGGCGGCTGCCGGTCCTGCATGATACCCTCCAAAATCAGGTGTCAGGTGCCACGCTGCGACTGGCACCTGGCACCTGGTCTTCACACTCCCACGCTGGAGATTTCCACGCGCATCCGGACGCCGGAAATCACGACGATACCCGTCTCGCTGATAAAATAACGGCGGCGATCCTCGTCGGGATCGTAGCCGATGACGGTTCCGGCCGGCACGCGGACGTTCTTGTCCAGGATAGCGCGGTTGATGCGCGCGCCGCGCCCCACGTCGCACCCATCCATGACGATGGAGTCCTCGACGCGGGCGTGGCTATGGATGAACACGTTGCGGCCCAAAACCGAGCGTTGCACGACGCCGCCGCTCAGGATGCAGCCTTCGGCGACCAGCGAGTTGTGTGCCTGTCCGCGCCGCCCCTCCTCGTCGAAGGCGAACTTCGCCGGTGGATCGTTGTAATTGGCCGTATGCAGCGGCCACTGGCGGTTGTACAGGTTCAGCGAGGGCGCAATGGCGCGCAAATCCATGTTCGTTTCCCAGTAGGCCTCGATGGTCCCCACGTCCCGCCAGTACCCGCGGTTCTCGACGGGCTCGCCGGGAATCTCGTTGCGCTCGAAATCGTAGGCGTACACCGGGTAGCGGTGCAGCATGGAGGGCAGGATGTCGCGGCCGAAATCGTGCTGGCTGTCGGGCCGTTGCGCGTCCTCGTACAACTCGCGCAGCAGCGCCCGCCGGCCGAAGATGTAGTTCCCCATGGAGATCAGCGACAACTCCGGCCGGCCGGGAATCGAGACCGGATCGGTGGGCTTCTCATGGAAGGCCGTGATCTGCCAGTCGGGGCCCACCTCGATGACGCCAAACTCGCGGGCCAGCTCGCGCGGCACCCCCAGCACCGCCACCGTGACCGCCGCCTGCTTCTCCTGGTGGTAGGCGATCATCTGGCCGATGTCCATGCGGTAGATGTGGTCGGCGCCGAAGATCGCCACCAGGTGCGGCTCGGCCTGCTCGATCAGGTTCACGTTCTGAAAAATGGCGTCGGCCGTCCCCTGGTACCACGTTTCGCCGGCCCGCATCTGGGCCGGCACGGGGATGATGAACTGGCTCTTGAGCAGGTTGGTAAACTGCCAGCCGTCGCTCAGGTGCTGCAGCAGCGACTGGCTCTTGAACTGCGTCAGCACATAGATCGAATAGATCCCGGAATTGATGAAATTGCTCAGGACGAAATCGGCGATGCGGTACTTGCCGCCGAAGGGGACCGCGGGCTTGGCCCGCTCCTTGGTCAGAGGATAGAGCCGGGTGCCTTTGCCTCCCGCCATCACCATTCCCAGCACGCGCAGTTTCATGGCCCTTCCCAGGCGGCAAACGTGGCGCCGCCCGCGTCTGCCCGGCAACGGTGACCTGCACGACTTACGCCAGGGCTGCCGGCCAGAGGCGGGCCCTGCGGGGCCTCACAAGGACACCTACGCTCCGGAGCGCCGCCCCCGCAATCATTTAGCATACACCCGCTTCCGGCCGGCAAACGGAGGTGCAACGATGCCGGGCGCGTGTTATGATGAAATTGTCTTATCCGAGGCCCGTGAATGAGCGCGCGTTTCTGGAAGCAGCTCGCGGTCATCCTTAGGCGCCTGAGTCCTGGGTTTGTGCAACGTGAAGCCAACCGGCCATTCTCGTTGGCCGTAGTGGGCGCAGCGGAGGAAGTGTGCCGGTGGCGCGACCGGCTGGCGCCGCCCGGCATTAGCGAGCGGAAGCGCGACCAGGCCCTGAAGCCGCTCTTTACCCTTCCGGTACCCCTGACCCCCGCCTATGCGGAGATGCTCCCGAAGTTCGACCTGCTTTGGGTCACGCCTTCGGCGGCCGACGAGGTTCGCGGCCTGACGCGCCGCTATACCCTGCTGCCCGAGGCGCCGGACGGAGGGGCGGAGGAAACCGCCTGGGCCGACGCCATTATGGAAGAAGTCCGCGAGAAGCACGCCGGCTTCCGGCTGGCTTTGGCCCGCCATTACCACCCCTTGCGCAGGGCGGCGATCAGCCAGGTGATCTCGGCCATCGCCTTGGAGAATGCGGCGTTCGCAATCTTGAGCGCCATTCCCAACATTATTCCCAGCCCCATCGAGTTGCCCTGGGTCATCGGCGAATTCGCGTCCGACACGGTGGCGATCACCGCCAACCAGTTGAGGATGGTCTTCCTGATCGCCGCCGCAAGCGATTCGCCGGTGGGCTGGAGCCGGCAGAAGGGGCAGTTGGCCGCCATAGCCGGCTCGGCCTTCGGCTGGCGGGCGCTGGCACGGGAACTGGCGGGTAAGATGCCGGGCGGCGCGGGCCTGCTGGCCAAGGGCCTGGTCGCCTTTTCGGCCACCCATGTGGTGGGCTGGGGGCTCGAGCATTTCCACCGATTGGGGCACTACTTCACGCGCGCCGAGAAACTCGAGCTGTACCAGGAAGCTCATCGCCGCGGGCGGAAACGTGTCGAGGAACTGGTGGGCCGGCTGGCCGGCCGCCGCGTCCCGCCACGCCGCCCCCCTGCCCGGTCCCACGGCGAAACGCCGGAAGCCGCATCCGGCGCATGGTTACCGGAGGCTGAATGAACATTCACTTTAGCTACAAGCACACCGTCCGAAGCCCCCAGGTGGACAGAGTCATCCACAGGCACCTCGAGAAGCTGAACACCTGGCTGGGCACCTTCGATCCGGACCTGGTTCACCTGCACGCCACGCTGGAATACCAGCGTGCCCGCGAGGGCTTCAAAACCTCGCTCAACCTGCGCCTGCCGGTCGGCCAGTTGTTCGCCACCGAAGCGGGCAAGACGGCGCAGGCCAGCATGCGGGCCGCGTTCGACGGCCTGGAACGCCAGTTCAAGGACAAGATGGCGGTGCTGCGCAACGGCAAGACGCGCTCCACGATGAGGTCCAAGATCCAAGGTCCAAGGTCCGAAGTCACACCACTATCCTGACCTTGGACTTTGGACTATTCTTGGAGGTGAGGCAACCGTGTTGACCGAAAGTGAAGTCCGCGCGCTCACCGAATTTACGGCCGAGGGGTACCTGCTGACCAGCATGTATTTCCACGTGCCGAAAATCCAGACGCTGTCTCATAGCAAGGAGCAGATCGCTCTGAAGGATTTGTTTCGCGAGGCGCGCCGCCGCTGGGACCTCAGCGCGCTATCCAGAACGCAGGCCGAATCGCTGGAGCAGGACAGCCGGCGGATGATCGAGTTTCTCTCGGCGCAAACCGAGGACGGCCGGCGCGACCAGGGGCTGTTTGCCTGTTCGGTGCGCGGGTTCTTCAAGGCCATCTCGCTGCCGCGCAGCCCGGACACCAAGGTCTGCGTCGGCGACAGTTTCTGTATCCGCCCGCTGGTGGCGCAACTCGACGCCTACCCGCGCCACTGTGTGGTGGTGGTGGACCGGGAGAAGGCGGCCCTGTACCTGTTTGGCATGGGCGAGGTCGAGCAGCGCACCAGCATGCAGCACGACGTGCCCAGCCACACGCGCGAATCGGGCTTTGGCGGATACCTGGAGCGCCGCATCGAGCGTCACGTGGACCAGGAGATCCAGCGCCATTACCAGCAGGTGATCGAGCACTTGCAGGCGCTGTTCAAGCGCTACCGCTTCGAGCGGCTCATCCTGGCCGGCCACAAGGAGAACAAGGCGGAATTCGAGAAGCTGCTGCCGGAGGAATTGCGCCGCCGCGTGATCGGCCGCTTCGTCATTGACGCCAAGGTCGCCACGCTGGACCAGGTGCGCCAGAAAGCCCTGGAAGTGCTCCGGGAACACGAGCGCGACCGGAAGCAGCGGCTGATCCAGCAGGCCCTGGACAATGCCGGCCCCATGGGGCGCGCCGTCATCGGCCTGGATGGCATGCTGGGGGCCTTGCAGAAGCGCGAAGTGCAGATCCTGCTGATCGGCGACAACCTGGGCGCCGGCGGGAAACGCTGCTCGAACTGCGGTTTCCTGGGTGGCGTTTCGCTGAAGGAGTGCCCCAACTGCGCCGGTCCGCTGAGTGCGGTGGAAGACGTGGTCGAACACGCCATCAGCCGGGCCATCCGGGACGGCGCCGAGGTCCGCTTTATCGACGGTAGCGCCGATTTTGAGCGGGCGGGCAACATCGCCGCATTGCTCCGCTACCGCTCCGAGCTCCGCGCCACCTGATCCGTCGGCTACTTGGCCGGCAACAGCGCCACTTGGCGCAGGTTCATGGCCGGGCCCTTGGCCGGCGACGTGATGCGCACGGCCAGGGCCTGCCGGCCGGCGGGCGGGGTTCGGTCGCTATTCAATGCAAAGGTGGGGACCACAGGAACGCGGTTTGACCCTATAATGGCAACCGGCCATGGCTGACAGCAGCGGAATTCGCGTCGTTATCTACGATCAGGTCTACCACATCCGTCCCGCCGCAGGGGCCGATGCGCGTCAAATCGAGCGGCTGGCGAGTCACGTCGATTCGCGCATGCGCGCCATCGCCGCGCAGACGCGGGACGTTGACTCTCTCCGGGTGGCCGTTCTGGCCGCCCTCCATATCGCCGACGAGTACGATTCCCTGAAGGCGCGGTTCGATGCGCTCAAGTCCGCGGTGGACCGCAAGAGCAGCGAGTTTGCGCGCCTGCTCGATTCCGAAATCCGCCGGGCAATCGGTTAGCGGAGGAACCCCCGCAGCCGCAGATCGCGCAGATTACACAGATTGAATTTCAATCTGTGCAAGCGGCGAAATCTGCGGCTGCAGCCAATGTCAGCCGATGTCCACGGCGCGGACAAAGCGCACCGCCTCGGACTGGCTCAGCTCCTGCAACAGGGAATCGGAGACGCGCGGGCCGTCATAGTGGACGACGGCCAGGGCCTCGGCGGGGCCGCCGCCTGCCGGGGCCGCCTCGGCGCGGCCCAGCGAGAAGTTGGCGATGTTGACCTTGTGCTGGCCCAGCAGTGTGCCGATGCGGCCGATCACCCCGGGTACGTCCTGGTTCTTGAAGAACACCAGGTTGCCGGCCAGCGGCGCCTCAATGTGAATGCCGTCCACGGCCAGCAGGCGCGGGAACCGCCCGTGCAGCACCATGCCCTCGGCGCTGGTGCGGCCCGCGTCGGTGGTCATGGTAACCAGGATGGAATCGGCGAAACCGGTGCGCGGCCCGCGGCTTTCCTCCACGGCAATGCCGCGGTCGGCGGCGATGGCGGCGGCGTTCACCATGTTCGCCTTCTCGTCCAGCACCCGGTTCAGGATCCCCTGCAGCGCGGAATTCCGCAGCAGGTTGGTGTTCATCTGCGCCAGTTTTCCGGAATAGCCGATGTGGACGGCGCGCAGGCGCCCCTGCGCGATCTGGGCGATGAAGGCGCCCAGCCGCTCGCCCAGTTGCAGGTAGGGCTTCAGGTTCCGGTACTCCTCGGGCGACGGCGCGGGAACGTTGACGGCGTTGATAATCATGCCGCTCTTCAAGTATTCGCGGATCTGCTCGGCGATGCGCGAGCCGACGATCTCCTGGGCCTCTTCAGTGGAGCCGGCGATGTGCGGGGTGGCCAGAACCTGGGGCAGGGTTGCCAGCGGATGGCCGGGCGGCGGGGGTTCTTTGGCGAAGACGTCCAAGGCGGCGCCCGCCACCGTGCCGGCGCGGATGGCTTCGGCCAGCGCCGCTTCCTCGATCAGCTCGCCGCGCGAGCAGTTGATGATGCGGACGCCCGGCTTCATTTTGGCAATGGCCGCGGCGTCGATCATGCCCGCCGTCTCGGGCGTGAGCGAGACGTGCAGGCTGATGTAATCGCTTTCCTGCAGCAAACGCTCGCGGCCCACCAGCTCCGCGCCGGCCTCGCCGGCGACCACCGGCGTCACGTAGGGGTCGTAGGCCAGCACCATCATGTCCAGGGCCCGGGCCCGCTTGCTCACTTCCACGCCGATGCGGCCCAGGCCGATGATGCCCAGCGTCTTCTGGCGCAGCTCCCGGCCCATGAACTGCTTCTTCTCCCAGCGCCCTTCCTTGATCGACTGGTTGGCCTGTGGGATGGCGCGGGCCAGGGCCAGCATCAGGGCCAGGGTGTGCTCGGCGACGCTGACGGCATTGCCGCCGGGCGTGTTCATGACCAGCACGCCCTGGCGGGTGGCCGCCTCCAGGTCTACGTTGTCCACGCCCACGCCGGCGCGGCCCACCACGCGCAGCGCCGGCGCCCGCGACAGCAGCTCGGCGGTGACTTTGACCGCGCTGCGGACAATCAGGGCGTCGGCGTCGGCCAGCGCGGCGTACAGTTCATCTTTGCCGGCCGGCTGCACCACGTCCCACTGTTCAGCCTTCAGTAGCTCCAGCCCGGCGCTGGAAACCTTCTCCGCAACAACAATTTTCACGTTCTGCTCCTCGTTTGAGTCCTGAGTCTTCAGTCTCAGGTCTCAGGTCTGCTTCTGCAGATAAACCTCCTGGGCGGCGCGGACGCCGGCGCCCAGCGGCAGTTTCACGCCCAGCGCGTGCAATGCAAGCTCCAGCGCGCCCAGGATGGCCAGCCCTTCCGCAAAATCGAAGTAGCCCAGGTGGGCGATGCGGAAAATTTTCCCCTTCATGCTGCCCTGCCCGTTGGCCATCGACATGCCGAAGCGGGAGCGCACTTCCTTGATAATGGCGGTGGACTCCAGGCCCTCGGGGGCGCAGACGGCCGTGAGCGCATCGCAGGGCGAATCGGGGGCGAACAATCTCAGCCCCAGCGCGCCCACGCCGGCCCGGGTGGCCTGGGCCAGCAGCCGGGCGTTGTCGATCAGGTTTTCGCGGCCCACCTCGCGGATGTAGCGCAGCGCCTCCGCCAGTCCCATGACCAGCGCGGTCGAGGGCGTATAGGCCGCCTCGCCGTTTTTCGAGGCCTTGCGCTCCTTGCGGAAATCGAAATAGTAGCGGGGCAGCCGGGCCGTCTCCATGCGCTGCCAGGCGCGCTCGCTGATGCCGGCAAAGGCCAGCCCCGGCGGGATCATCAGCGCCTTTTGCGAGCCGCCGATCACCACGTCCAGGCCCCAGCCGTCGATATCCAGGTGGGTGGTTCCCAGGCCGGTGATGGCATCGACAATCACCAGCGTGTCGCCGGAGGCGGCGCGGGCCGCCTCGGCCATGGCCCGCGCGTCCAGACGCACCCCGGTCGAGCTTTCCGTGGCCTGCAAAAAGACGCCCTGGTAGCGCCCGGAGGCCAGCTTCTCGGCCACCACCGCGGGCGGCACCGGCTGGCCGTAGGGCGCCGACACGCACTCCACGCTCAACCCGTAGGCCCGGCCCAGCTCCACCCAACGCTCGCCGAACTTGCCGCAGGCCGCCACCAGGACCGGGTCGCCGGGCGAGAACAGGTTGGAGATCGAAGCTTCCATGGCCCCGGTGCCCGAACTGGTGAAGAGGATCACGTCGTTGGCGGTGCCGTAGAAGTACTTCAAGTCATCCAGCACCGAGCGGAACACGCGCCGGAATTCATCGGTGCGATGATGCAGGTCGGCGGCGGCCATGGCCCGCTGGGCCGCAGGCAACAGCGGGGTCGGGCCGGGAGTGAACAGTCGCATCTTACGCAGCATTCCACCTCCATGATGATGGGACCTGTAGCCTGAGACGGGGTAGAATAGCACGTCGATGGAGACCGCGGCATGATGCAGGAACGAATTCAGCATGAAATTTCCGAATCCATGCGAAAAAGGGCGGAACTGCGGCTTAGCGTCCTGCGCATGATGAAAACCGCGATTCGCAACCGCGAGGTGGAAAAGCGGAAGCCGCTGGAGGAGGCCGAGTGCCAGCAGGTCCTCTCGACGCTCATTAGACAAGGCCGCGACTCCATTGAACAGTTCCGCAAGGGCGGCCGCGAAGACCTGGCCTCCAAGGAAGAAGCTGAAATCGGCGTCATCGAGGAATTCCTCCCGGCGCCGGCCGGCGAGGCGGACATCGATGCCGCCGTCGAAGCAGCCATCGCCGAGACGGGCGCGACCACGGCCAAGCAGATGGGCGCGGTCATGAAGGCGGCGATGGCCCGCCTGGCTGGCCGCCGGGTCGATGGGAAAGCCGTCAGCGAGAAGGTGCGCGCCCGCTTGAGCCAGTAGGCAGCAGGCAGTGTGCGCCGGGATAAACCGGCACTGAGTAGCGAATGAAAGAGTCGTACAGGGAAGGATTAGCCAACCAACCTGACCCCGAGTCATGCCAAGGCGGTCGCGAGGCCGCTATGCGA
>Ga0315284_10004452_pt1 | contig 19895 bp, 16 predicted proteins | sample YL17G09_16_MG_FD_203696 | JGI IMG/M metagenome (GOLD analysis project Ga0315284, IMG submission 203696) | Sediment microbial communities from Yellowstone Lake, YNP, Wyoming, USA - YL17G09_16 | ecosystem: Environmental > Aquatic > Freshwater > Lake > Sediment | place: USA: Wyoming | collected... | reverse complement strand
TTAATAAAGGGACCACAGAAGAAATTGTTGAAGATGTTTTACAAATATTAAATGTGTATAATGCAAAAATAAATGGTATGCGGAAATATAATAAAAATTCAATTTCTACTAAAAAATAAACTTTATATGGAAATTGGTAGATTTTGATAGATTTTTATCTACTAGTAGCCATCCCAATATGATTTAATAGAAAATACATACAATTATGTTAAATTTATTAGTGGAGATAAAATGTTAATTCATTTAGATGAATGTAAACAAATTAATACTATAAATTCATATGAAAAAAATAATTTAGTATTAATGATACTATTTACAATTGTATCTTTCATCTCAATGATTATAGCATGGCTATTTTATTGCATACATAATAATGAAAAAATAATTGAGTATTCTGAAGTTTGATTTATTTATAATCTATAATAATTTTAGAATGTACTAATATTATTATATTTAATCATTAACGATCAATGTTATATTTCAAATTAACTCTTTCAATTTGCAATTTATAAAAACATATATTCGCATACGTTATACTCTCTGGATGTGGTATAGTCAAATTTTTTTCCAATAAATCGATCACATTTAAAAAAATAGAATTATATTTTTTCATTACATCTATTTTTCCATATGCAATTTGATCATTTATAGCGTTAGGTGCATAATCACAACCAACTGGAATATAAATAGTATTATCCAACAAATTATTAAAGTCAAAACTATTTTGGAAAACCAAATCAATTCTTAATGAAACAACAACATCATATCGAACATTTTTTATATTCATATGTTCTTCTAGTAACGAAAATACTCTATATTTGTTAATAAAATGGCATGTCATTCTTTGAATACATTGATCATTTGTTTCCGGTCGTGTATATGGATATTTTGTTAAATCACAATCATATTTTATTGGATCATTATTATATAAAATAGGTTTATATAAATGAATAAAATCATTTAATAAATTTTCAGACGAATTATCAGATGAAAGAAAAAAATCAATAACATTTTGTTTTCCAATATGTTCGAGTATATTATTGTAATGTTCAGCACATTTATTTAATCTACCATATACAAGGATCGCTATACGCATACTATATTATATATTTCGATTTATCATTTAAAAAATATATATTTTAAATTATAATAAGCCATAAAAAAATTGAATTGCCAACATATTAATTTATTTATAAATTATAAATTAATATATGTATATTATAATAAAATGAATGAGTTAGAGATATTCAATAAAAAAATTATAGAAGTAATAACTATACATGATGATGAAAATCAACTAAAATTTTTAAAAATATATCCAGCATTTAAATCAAAACAGAAACTCATAGATATGTGGTTATATATATATACTGGAATAATAAATGATATTACAATAAATACAGTAAATTTAAATGAGTTACAACTTAAAAAAACACATACAATAAATTTTATGGTAATTGCATTACTTAATGATTTGATTGAGTATAAAACATCAAAAATATTTGAAATAATTGATTTGATGAAAGAATTAGGAGATGATGACAAAAGCATTGATTTAATTAAAACTAGTGCTTTAAAAGGTCGAGCTTATATATATGTTAAAAGAAGTCAATCATATAATTCGATCAAACGACAATCAATGGAATTATCAAATATTAAAAAAGATTCTGAACCAAAAATAATAAGGACAATTCTTGATTTTTCACCAAAAGATTTTGCATTTGAATTAACATTTCAAGTAGCCAAAATTGTAAAAAAAATATCTTACCATGAATTGATATATATTTCACAAAATGATAATTATGTTCCAAATAAAGAAAATACATTACCAAGTATTAAATTAATTAAAAATTTTCACGAATTGAGTTTTATAGTACCAACAATTATATTAATAGAAGAACAAGATAACACAAAAAGAATTAAGATAATAAAACATTTATTGAAAATATGTGATGAATTAAAATATCTCAATAATTATCATTCATTATTTGCCATTTTATCTGGTTTAAATAATATTGCTATTCAAAAAATACCATTTTTATGGAAACCTAAAACTCATCATGTAGAACATTTTAATGAAATGTGCCAAATAATTAGCCCTTACAATAATTATGGTAAATATAGAGAAATTATGAGAAAAGAAGAGGGTTCAAATATAATTCCATATATTGCAATCACTATATCAGATATCAAACATTTATTAGAATATTCTCTATATGATTTGGATAATAATAATTTTGATACATATATGTGTGATAAATTATTGGAAATTTTAGAAAAGTTTAAAAATTTACAAACTGATTATAATATTAAAAGTAATGATCAAATATGTGAATTTTTACTTTCAATTAATATTTGTGAAGATAATAATTATTTGTGTGAAATTTCACAAAAAAATAAAAATAATTTACAACAATTGACTATTTCTTCAAATGAAGAATCCAAATTGGAAGAATCAAATTCTCCTCAATTAAGCCCAAAACAAAATAGAAAATTATCCAATTCAACACGAGATAAAGAATCTTTAAGATCACCTAAATTAAATGAATCACCTAGATATTCTCAACCATCAGAATCACCAAGAATTGATGATTCACCAAGAATTGATAATTCACCTAGAACTGATAATTCACCAAGAATGGATGAATCACGTAAAAATATAAAAAAATCCAAATCCAAGACAATCTCTAGATTATTTACAGAAATAAATAAAGTTAAAAAAACAGACAATATTGCTATAAACAATTCAGTTGAGAATATAATAGAAATTAAAACAGATATTGAGTCACCTATTAACCCTAAAATAGAAATAAATAATTTAGAAGATGAAAATCCAATTGACCAAATAATTATACCAAATACAGAAATTAAATTATCCGATCATTCATTATCAACTGATCCTGATATTGAAATATCACGGGACAAAATAAATCGTACTTTACATATTAATCAAAAAAATACCATAAGGAATAAGAAAAAACATGATCGTAAATCAATATTAATAAATCCTCGATCAGAAGATAATAATGATGCAGTGTCAAATAAAGAAGACATAACTTTATGGACTACACTTGATATCACTAATTGGTTAAAAAATATTGGTTTTGAAATGTATTGTGATATTTTCTTAAATGAAGAAATTAATGGTTCTGTTCTATTGGAATTAACTAATGAATATTTAAAAAATGATTTACATATCAATAAACTTGGGCATCGCATAACAATTTTGAAAGCAATAAATTCTCTAAAATAAATTTATTTAAAAAAATTGAATTCATAACATTATGTAACATATATCAATCAAAACTAATTAATTTACTAATGGATCCTACCTTATTGAAAGATATCAAAAAAAATACAAAATCAGATTATATTAAAATTGAAACAAATGATGATATAATTAAGATACACGATCTACTATTCAAAAATATTACATCTAAAAACAATGATGCTATTGTAAATTATTATCATGGTCTATACTATGATAATAAACAAAATTATAAAGAAATGTTAAAGTATTATAAATTAGCAGCTAATCAAAATAATGTTGCTGCAATTAATAAATTAATTAAATATTTTAATAATAATGGTGATTATAATAGTTCATATGCATACAAATTATTTTTAAGTAATATAACTTATTCATACATTAGTATACGTGCTAACATATTTTTGTTATACATATATTTTTGCATATATATGTTAACTATAAAAGATAAAATTAATATTTATACAATTTTAGGAAAAATTTATAAAGAGAAAAATGATAATGACAAAGTTGTAAAATATTATAAATATTTAATAATATTAGGTTACGATAAAGCTGGATATAAGTTGGCTAAACATTATGAAAATACGCATAATGACAACACATTACGACCTTTCACTAAAACTAATGATTCAGTTAAAATGGTAAAATATTATCAATTATCAGGAAATAATGCAAAAAGCACATATAAATTGGCTAAACATTATGAATCACAAAACTTGCATATAGAAATGCTCAAATATTTAAAATTAACTTTAAAAAATGACAATAAACATTCACAAAGTCTTTATATGTTAGCCAAATATTATAAATCACAATTGAATCATGACAAAATGATTAAATATTGCAAAAAAGCAATTGAATTGAATAATCATGAAGCGATGTTTTTATTAGGAGATTATTATAAAAGCAAAAAAGATTATGGCAATATGGCTACATATTTTATGATGGCTGCAAATCATAATAATTCCGAAGCTATGTATCAACTTGGTCATATGCATAAGAAACAACTCAATAAAACCTCAAATTATAGTAATATGATAAAATATTATACAATGGCTGCAGATCAAAAACATTCTGATGCAATGTGTTCTCTAGGACATTATTATAGAAGTACGAAAGATTATGAAAACATGTTCAAATATTGTAATATGGCCATATCATTAAATAATAATCCTAATGCCATATGCTGTTTAGGACATTATTATAAATTAATGAAAGATTATGTTATGATGTTAAAATATTATGGTGCAGCAATAGACTTGAATAGTTCCAATGCAATGACTAGTTTAGGACATTACTATAAAACAACAAAAGATTATGATAATATGAAAAAATATTATAAAATGGCAATAAATCTAAAAAATGCAGATGCTGTTTGTGGGTTGGCACATTATTATAAATTAGAAAAGGATGATGTTAATATGGTTAATTGTTATTTGGAGAATATTCATTTGAAAAATAATAATATTATTAAAAATTTAAATAAATATTATACTAAAAATAATGATAAATTAAGTATGCATAAATTAGCACTAAATTATAAAAATAAAGATGATAATGTTATGGTCATGATACTTTCAGAATTAGTTAAAAAAAATGATAGTTCAGCAATGTGTGAGTTAGGGTTATATTATCAATCAAAAAAAGATCATGAAAATATGATAAAATATTTTGTGATGGCATCCAAACTTAATAATAATGAAGGTTTACAAAATTTAATAAAATGTTATGGAAATAATAATGTTGGAATATGTGCATAAATTCATACTTATTATCATCTATTTTTTTATCATCTATTTTTTTAACAATATTTTTATCATTATTTGTTTTTACTTTATAAGTCGGCAATCCAACTCCCCAACTAGTTTGAAACAATTCAAAATCCATTTCAATATCAATATATATCAAAGGATCTTATATGTTATAATAATTTCAATTTTTTTATATTTTATATTTTATTGCATAATAAAAAATACATAAAACAATATGCATGTTACTTAAAATAAGTGTAATGGATAATAATGAAATAATTGTGAGTAAAGAATATTTTGAAAAACAAATAAAAACATTTTTTTATAAAGAACTTGTCAATACATATATTACGATTGATAATAATAAATTATATAATTTTACTCTTATAGATGCACATCTTGCATATATGAGGGTGGTAGATAATGAAATACAAGATATTACTGAGGAAGTAATATGTACTGAAACATATGATAATCCAACAAATATTGTTCAAATAGGTTGGATGAAAAGGGTAATAGAACAAAGTGCTGGTACACCAGGAAATCAAGGTAATCGTGGATATTATGGTTGTGTGGGAGCAACTGGGGCTGTGGGTTGTACAGGTACAGGGCCGAGAGGAGCAACTGGAATGATGGGTTATGCTGGCCCACCAGGACCAACAGTGTACAATTATTGGGATTTAGACCATCCTTTAATAAGAAAATTTAAAAATAAAATAAAAATACAATTTAATAGGGAACAATTTTTTGTTTATTGCCATTATCCAAATTATCATAATGAAGAACATAGCGATGATATATTAAAGTATCAATGTAGTCAACATAATTTATTTACATTTAATGATTTTTCTCCATTAAGTGCTGCAATGATTTCCAAAGCTAGTCATAATACAAAGTGTAATTTCATATTAAAATTATTACAGAATGGTATTACATTAACTGAAAAAGACATATTATTGGCAAAATATTTATTATTTGATTCATTAGTTACAGAAATGTGTCCTATTGCAAGTTTATTATTATGTGATTTTGATATTTTAGATTGTGATGTTAAAAAGTATATTTTAGAAATTATGATACAACAACATCAAAAAGAATTTTATATAAGTTTTTAAATATATTTTTTATAATATTTTATAAAAAAATTAAGTTTCATAATCCTCAATGCGAGTAACTCTCGTTTGTTTCACATATGGTCTTTTTTGAGAGTCCATTGCTTCTGCAAATTGTCCAATAATATTTTGATCAGATGTTTCACTAGCTTCAACAGTATCATCTTTAGGTGGGACATACAATTCAATTTGATCATCTCTCAATATTCTTAATCTTAATTCATTATCATAAGAACCTTTCCATGACCCAAAAATCGAAATTCTTTTCTTACTTTCATCATCAATAATATAAAAGTCAGGAAGATCTCTTCGCCAACTAGAGTCTACCATTTTCCACCCTTCAGGTAATTTGTATTTCACATATTGTTGCTTTTGTTCTGTATCATTTTCTGGAACAATAATTTCTATACCCATACTTTTGAGTAATAAATGTTGTTCATCATTTGGCATTGGTATACGCTCTGGAAGAGGCATTGGTACACCCATGTTTTATGAGTTATTGTCAATATAAATTTTATTTAATAGACATAGCAAGCAGTTTAAATTTCAATTTTTTTAAGCACAAACAACATCATTCCTATCAAAATCAACTATCATATGTTCCAAAACATCAACCAATACCCTAACTAATTTTACATCGAAATCAACAAACAAATCAGCATATTCAGCCATAATTTTTTTGACATCATCTTCATTTTCTTTTGGTACTAAAACTAATTTTACACCAGCTTTTTTAGCACCAAATAATTTATATTCTAATCCACCAATTTTAGTAACATTACCGACCAAATCAATTTCCCCTGTGACAGCTACATCTCTTCTAATTTTTTTATTTAAAATTCTTGATATGAATGCTGTACTAAATGCAGCTCCAGCAGATGGTCCATCTTTTGGTGTTGCCGAATCTGGAGCATGTAAATGGAATCCAAATTTATTATTTAACATATATGTATATCTCAAGTCTTGTCTAACATAATTAAAGGCAACAGACAAAGCACATGTAACAGATTCGCGCATAACTTTTTTCTGTGATCCAGTTAATTTCATGACAAAGCCACTATTTTCATTTGTGAAATTTTCATATACTTGTATTGGTAATATTCCACCAGAACCATTGCTAGTTGCAAATAATCCATTAATGACACCAGCCATATCATTATCACAAATACGTTGTATATCACTATTTTTATTTCCTAAACACAATTCAACATATTCTTTGGTAATAACAATATTATCTGTATTTTCACTAAAAATGTTAGTTCTGTAAATTTTGTCAATATTTAATTTCAAGAATATTTTTTCAAATTTTCTTTTCAATTGTCTTATGCCAGATTCATTAGTGTATGTTTCAATAATAAATTCAATAACATCATCACTAATTGTAACTAAATTATGATCTAAACAAATCATACTACACATTTCTTTAATTGTAAATTTGTGTACTATTTGTTTTTTATCTGTTAATTTAAATGATCGTATATTGATTTGTTCAATTCTGTCTAATAAAATTTTATCAATATTACTAGGGTCATTATATGAAAATATGAATAATACTTTATTTAAAGGGAAATTTATACCTTGGAAAAATCTGTCCTGAAATTCAGAATTTGTTATTGGATCTGTAATATGTATTAATATATTTAAAATTTCATTACTGCCATTTCTGCTATTAGTTTTATCCAATTCATCAAAATACATTATACATCTAGATTTTCCTGATTCAATCATTTTTTTTACAATCAGTCCGGGTTGTGCTGAACTGTAAGAATATCCATGACCATACAACAATTCACCATCATTTTGTCCACCTAAATTAATTTGAACAAATGGTAACCCTAATACTGCACCAATAGCTTTAGCAATTAAAGTTTTACCAACTCCAGGAGGGCCTGCTAAACCAATCACAGATCCTGAACCATAAGGATTAATTATCCATTTTCCAACTAATTCTTTAATTTTATTTTTACATTCCTTATGACCACAAACTTTATTATCTAAATTTTCCATAATATTATCTAAAAATGATCTACAATTTATTTCATTGATATTAGGAAATATTGGTTCATCATTATTATTATTACTTAACCATGGATAATTTAATAATGTCTTTACATATAATAATTGTTTATAATGATCGCTACCAGCATGTTTCATTTCTTCAAATTTTTCCATTGCTAATTTTTTAACATAAGTTGGCATATTAGGTGATATTACAATTTGTTTTTCAATTAAATCATCATCTAATGTTTTTAGTTTATTTATTTCAATATTAATATTACGGGACGTTTTTTTTAATTTTATTTGTAAGAAATGATTTAAATTTCTGTATATTATTTCGGACATTGATAACAGACCAACAGGATTTTTTTTCTCTTCAGTAATACTAAATAATACTTCAGCTATATTGACACCATCATTATTATTTCCTAATAATAACAATTTAATGATATTAAACATATTTAATAAACATTTTTTAGGAGCAATACCTTCTTTTATAAATTCTTTCATGATTTCACTTAAATTAAAATAAAATAATTTATTGTATAATTCATAATCTATAGATAATTTATTAACAAATTGTTGTGGAGTCATTGCAATAATATCACATAATGATGCATGTCTCACATATGATTTTGCAAATTCATCATTAATATTAATATTTTTGATTAAATCATTTATTTCCATTTTTTTATTGTATAAAAATTTATTACATAATTCTGAAGTTCTCATTGTGATATTCAATGAGTCAAACAAAAAATATCCAGATAATGTCATAATAATATTATCATATTTTATATGAATATTTGCACAATTATGTAATAATACAAATTGTTCTACTTCTGTTTGTTCAACCGTAATTAATGCAGTATTTAGTTGTGCTACTGTTTGTGTATAACCTAGTGGTGTGAATATTGAATCATATAATGATAACATATTATTTGTATGTTCATTAAAAAAATATTTGTAGTTAGGATTTATTAGCATAGATAGTGCAACACTGATCGATGGAAAGCCAATTTTGGAAGCAATGTTTAATATTAATGTTTGTATCAGATCATAATATGGGAAATTTTTTTTATTATATTTTTTCATTATTGTGTTATATAATTGTAAAAAAGTATGTGTACTTTGCAAATTGTTATTATTTAGAATAACATCAAATTTATTTTCTGTCAATGTGTCATCAGTTATATCATCTATTGATAGAATGAGTTCATTATAAGTTAAATTTAATTGTTTTACACAGTCATTTAATTGTTTTAAATAATTATTTTTTGTAATGAAATTTATTATGGAATTGTTATAGCAATTCTCAATATGACATTGGAATTTTTGTATATATCCTACCATTATCATGTAATCTTCAGTCAGACTGTTTATTCTGTAATTTTTATAAATATTATCTGTGGCATCCATGTTACTATATATGTATCAGTGATAATATATAAAAATATAGGATGAGAAATTATTTTTATTAAATTATAATATTTAATAAAAATAATTATATAAGTTAAAAATCATATGAACATTTTAAATATGTATGGTATTTTTATGTGTAAATTTTTCTGTAATTTTATAATTTGGATTTAAATCTTTGAACCTATTTGACCTTAATAATAAATTATTTATATTAAAATGTTGTTCATAATAATTTATGATTGAATCCAAGCCTTCTAGAAATACATTATTTTCCAATACTAATGTTGGCAAAATAGTAATATCTTCTGGGAAGTGTCTCTCTATAATTGTTTTAGGCCTCATATCAATATCTAATGAATATAAATAACGTGTAATATTTTGTAATGCATCACAATCAGATTGGCCATGAATTTTATATAGTAAAATAGGTCTCATTATATATTTTTAATTTTATATTAAACTAAATATTCTAAACTTGATTAATATAAATATTTATACTTTTTCTGTAAGTCTATAGCGTTTATGTTTACTGCCACCAAGTTGAGATACTTTCTCACGTAGTTTAATATCTGCGAATACTTTTTCAGTTTGATAATTTACATCATAAGTCAAACTCGGTACCATGGTAAAATAAAAATATATTTTAGTGAATTCAAATTGATTGTATGATTCATTATATATGGCATGTTGTTTTCCTTTTTTTTTATCATGTATTTCCAATAATCTCATAGGTTTAGGATCGCAATCTTCTCCCCATCCCTGAGTGGAATATCCCTTTATTTCAAATTTTGGTTGAGTTACTGGCCAATCACGTAAACATACATTTTGTAATCTCGTAATATTGCAAACATTGTAAATATCGCAATCTGCTTGATACTTCTGAAATTCTAGCATTGTATCAAAAATTTTTAAGAAAATCATAGAATAATGTTGTTTTAAATATTCATCATTGAAAATGTCTTTATATTTATCAAAATTAGGATACGTATATTCTTTTATATTATCATAATCTTCTTTAAATTTAGCAGGTGTAATATTATCACCAACATTTGTGTTGTCGCCTTTATAGTATACATCATACGAACCTGTAGAGTCTTCCTTATGCTTACTTATTTGGGTAAGAGCAGTAAATAGATTATGTATAAATTGAACTTGCTCTTCACATACTTGTAATTTTTCATAAATTAGTTTAAATTGTTCACTAAAAAGAAAACATGTAATAAGTCCTAATATAAAATTATCATTGTAACCTCTACCATATATCTTTGGTTCTTCTTCATTTTTTCTAAATATATCTGCATCATAAATGTCCTTGACTACTTTATTCATTTTTTGGGGTAGCAATGTGATTGCTTCTGAAGTACTACTCCAAAATCCTTTTGATATTAAAGGTTTATCATGTTTTGTGTATGTTGGGTATTTCAATGCTGCTACTATTTCACTAATTTGTAAATTGTTTGCATTGGTTTTTTCATCTTTTATTTTTTTTTCTTCTGCTTCTTTTTCTTTTTTTTCCGTTATTAATTGTCTTTTTTCCTCTAGTGTATCTTCTTTTACTTTTTCTGCCTCTTTTTTTTCTTTTAGTGCCCTTTCTTTTGTGTCTATTGCAACTACTTTTTCTTGTTCTGATTTTTCTTTTGCTTCTTCAGCTAATTTTTTTGCTTCTTCTGCTAATTTTTTTGCTTCTTCTGCTAATTTTTTTGCTTTTTCTGCTTCTTCAGCATTTTTTTTTGATTTTTCAGCAGCTAATTTAGATTCTTCAGCTAATTTTTTTGCGTCTTCAACATTTTTATTTGCATCTTCTACACGTTTATTTGCTTCATTTATAAGTTTTGATGCATTTTCTTTTTCTAGTTGTACTAATTTATCTGCTTCTTCTTTTATTATCTTTTCTGTATCAGCTATAAAAGTATCTTTACTTTGTATAGTTTTATTTGTTTTTTCTTCAATTTCTCGGATTTTAGATTCTAATTCTGTAATTAATTTGTTTTTTTCTATTTGTATTTTATTTGAACATTCATTTCGTTCTCGTTCTTTTTCTTCTAATTGTTTTCTTATGTTTTCTTGTTCATCAGCCAATTGTTTTGTTAATCGTTCATTATCTGATTGTTTTTCTATTTTTATTTTTTCAATTTCATTTTTATTTGTCAATATTTTTTGTTCAAGTTCAAGTTTTTCTGCTGCAAGTTTATTTTTTTCTTCAACTTCTTTTTCTTTTTCTAGTTTTGTTTTTTTTATTAATTCCTCCAATTCTTTAAACCGTTCCTCTAACTGTTGTTTTTCTGATTCTATCGAAGTTATTTTTTTTTCAATCTCTTCTTTCATCTTTTCATCTTGTAATTTCTGTAAGTTTAATTTTAAACTTTCTAGTTCCGCTTGCTGTTTTATTTCCAATTCTTTTTTTTCATTAGTGATTTTTTTGAGTTGTTCATCATGTATTTTTTTTTCTAGTTCGAGTTGTTCCTGTTGTTTGATTATTTCTTGTTGAAGTAATTTTTGTTTTTCTTCTAACTCTTCACGTAACTTTTCTGTTGCTATTCGTTCTGCTTCTAGTTGTTCGCTGATTATACGTTCTGCTTCTAGTCGTTTCTCTTCAACTTGTTTTTCAGCTTCAATTTTATCTAGTCTATTAGCTTCATCTTTAACCTGTCTTTCAGCTTCAGCTTTTTTTTCTGCTTCAAATTGTTTCTCTTTTTCTTTTTGTACTGTTTCAGCTTGAAGTCGTTCCTCTTCTTCTTTTTCTTTTTGTTGTTTTTCTTTTAATTTTACTAACTGTAATTGTGTTTCTTTTTTTATATTTTCTTCTTTTTCTAATTTTTCTTCTTTTAATTTTTCTTCTTCTAACATTGCCTTTTCTTGTTCTTCTTTTTGTTTTTCTAAATTTTCTTCTTTTTGTTTTTCTAATATGTCCAATCTTTCCTTTATCAATTTATTATACTCACCCATTTTTTCTTTTATACCATGTAAAACTGATATATCACTCAATAATTTTTTTATATTATGTAAACTTGCGGCCATAATAATATAATATATAATAATATTATTATTATAATTATTATTATATATGAAAAATAGTTGCGCTCATTATTTGAGGAAATGTAAAATAATGTCTCCCTGTTGTAATGATATATTTTCATGTAGATTTTGTCATGATGAAGAAAAATATGAAAATGAAGTAGATCATAAACTAAAACACAAAATAAATAGATATGATATTAAAACAATAATATGTACAAATTGTGAAACTATGCAAGATGTAAAACAATATTGTGAAAATTGTAATATTTGTATGGGTAATTATTATTGTGATATATGCCATTTATTTGATGATGTTGACAAACAACAATTCCATTGTAACAAGTGTAATATTTGTAGGGTTGGTGGTATTGAAAATTATGTTCATTGTGATATATGTAATATGTGTATCAAAAATGATATTGAACATAAATGTATTGTGCTACAAGATTCATTATGCCCAATTTGTATGGATGATTTATATACATCTGTTTTACCAATTTTACAAATGAAATGTGGCCATTACATACATAAAGATTGTTTTTTGGAATTAATACAATCAACTTATAAATGCCCATTATGTTCTCAATCCTTAGGTGAGACAAATTTGATGAATGCATACATAGATGACGAAATTATGCAAACACCAATGCCTACGGAATATAATTATGATGTAAAAATTTTATGCAATGATTGTCACATGGAATGTGAAACTAAATTTCATATATTTGGATTAAAATGCAAAAATTGTGGTTGTTATAACACCAGAAATATTTAATTAAGATATATACAATTGTTGTCACGCGTTGATTATCACATGCTAATAAATGTATTATGGATTTTAACATGTATTAAATAATATGTTAAAAGGCATGTGATATTAAAACCAACAATTGTTAATCACACTATGTTTACAAATATTTATACATAGTGTTATAGACAATTGTTGATAATCAATGCGTGACTTGCATATATAAATATATATAAAGATAACTTATATTATTATCTTTATATATGATATCAGGATTATTTGAAGTACATTTGATAACAACACCTGAATGCCAAACAAAATTATTTGGTTACATTACAAATATAAGTGATAAAAGATTAATTAGGCCTAGACCAACATGTTCTAACACGTTATATGGGGATTATAAAATACAACCAATGTTAACTTTTTGGTTAAATTCAACATCAGAATTAATAACAAATATTGTTGATGAAATTCAACAAGACATGATAAATAATGGTATACCAATCATAAGAACAAAAATAGAATCAATGGCACATAATTCAGGTGTTCCAGAAACAATTAGTAATGATCATTATTTTGAATTTCATTTTAAAATAAATATATCTGGAACATCAGATTGGAATAATATAGTTAAATTGATAACACCATTTGGTGCTCATTTATTTTACAATCCATATAACAAAACATTAAATCCGACAGTCACTGTAAGGAGATATACATCATTACAAAATTTAGAAGATACATTTACAAAAATTAAAGATTTGTTAGAAACTAATGGATATGAATTGACCCATTTAGAAAAAGAATATTCAGTATTTGACAGTGATGTTAATTTAGATAAAAATTGGTTATTTAATGATACTTCTCAAAATTTTATTACACAAGTTAATAATGATATGTTATTCGCATTTTAAAAATATAAATCGCTTAAGTATTTATGATATTAACAATAATAATTATATGTGGGCAGAATTAGATCAATATATGGATGATTCAATAAGTAATTCATCAGAATTTGTAGAATATTTTAGTTGTGATGGGTATAAATGTTGTTTTAAAAACAAATTACATATACCATTTTATCATTATAGACCTTATGATGATAATGATTCTATAGACCTATGTTTAAATTGTTATAATAATATAGATGAAATATTGAAATTAGAGGTAATTGATAATAATAGTATTGAATTATATTTTCCATGTATTTTTTGTTATAACAAATTAGAAAAAGCACCATCATGTTTTTTATGTGAGCATAAGGATATTATAATTAATGTATGTGTAGAATGTAATAATAAATATAATTTTTATACAAAAATAAAAGAAAAATTTGTATTGATCACTGAACATTTTATGGACAGAGATAATTTTATTTCACAATTTATAAATTTTTCTCCAGTTAAAGAAAGGAAAATACCAGAAGAATTAAAATGTATGATTACACATAAAAAAATAAAAAAATGGATCAATTGTATACATGATATTACTTATATATCACAAAATTTTGGTAGTTTTGGTCCTATTAAACAATGGACATTATTCACCGAATTATATCAATTCCCAAAAATAAAAGGGAAAAATATAGGATTATTAGTTGATTGTAGTATGAATACAAATGGAAGGATAGCCATTTTATTAGCAGATATAAATGGGTGGAGTAGTGTTTACATGATATATTCATCTTTTGAAGATTTTAAAAGAGATTATAATATATGGTTTAACACACAATCTGAAGAATATCAAAGTGATATTGATCATGAAAATATTTATAAACAATTTATTTATCATTTAATGAAAAATTCGATAATGATATAATTTTTTCGATAAAAAAATTGAAATCATAAATGTAAAAGACATATGTATCAAATATTATAATTATAATTATAATATGTGGACTAAATTAGATCAATACAAATTTGATAATGGTAATTTTTCAAAACCAGATGATAACTTTGGATGTGATGGGAGGAACTGTGGCAATACTAATGAATTACACATTCCATTTTATCATTATAGTTATGGAGATGATTATTCAAGTATAGATTTATGTCCAAATTGTGTAAATGATATTGATCAAATATTTTGTGTGACTGAAGTTGACAGAATTGAATATAGTGTTGAAGAAAAACCATTGATATGGCCATGTTTTATATGTGATAAAAATTTAGGTGGAGGTTTTGCATGGTTTCTATACGAACATAACTACATAAAAATTGATGTATGTAAAGAATGTAATGAAAATTGTTCATTTTATGGAAAATTAAAAGGAAAATTAGTTTTAGTTACAGATAATATTATTAGTTGTAATCGCACATCAGCTAACATATTATTGGATATATCTTATGTGGAAGAAAGAAAAATACCAGATGAATTATTAGATATAATTACCCAAGAAAAAATAGATGACTGGACTGATTTATTATCTGCAATTGCCCATTTAGAACCAAATTTTAAAGAGTTTGGACCTGTAAAACAATGGACACTTTTCACTGATTTATATGATATACCTCATTGTGGAGGTGCAATGACTGGATTATTGGTTGATTGTAGTGTAAATACAAATGGAAGAGTAGCAAGTTTAGTATCAGATAATCATGGAAGGATTGGTATAGACATAATTTATTCATCATTTGATGATTACAAACAAGCATTTAATGATTGGTCAAACAATAGATTAAAGGGAGAAGAATTACAAGAAAAGATTAAAGAATTAGAAGAAGATGATGAAGATGATGATGTTGAAGATGATGATATAAAACTTATATGTACAGAATTTAGTGGATATATTCGATTACATTTAAATAAAGATACATATTATGGTTAAAATAATTTAATTTATTATAAAATAAATTAAATAAAAATTATTAATTAAAATACATCAGATTTATTCTTCTATGTTCTTCATTTGTGTTCATGATTGATTTATTTGATTTTGTTAATATTGTATTTATATATGTATCAAGATTATTATTTTTTAAAACAATAAAATTTTTCATATTTGATATAACCTCACTATACCTTTCATTTGTATCCATTATTAATTTATCTGTTTCATTAATTTTAGTATTAATATAATTATCCAATTGATTACATTCCATTAAATCTGGTAATGTAACAATTTTTTCATTATTTTTTACTTTATTATACATCAATTTAAATTTCTCTGGCATTTTCATATGCTTTTTCTCTTCTTCAAATAATACCGCTAACTTAGACACTAAATCGTCATTAAATAATACATCTCCATATTGTTCTATGAAATCTACTATTTCTTTTTGTGTTTTACTTACTGTTACTGCTGACATGCTTAATTTAGATGCAATCTGATTTTTGTTTATTGGTATATCATTTTTTTTCATTATTATTAATATGCTACCAATGGCTACAGACACAGGAGTATGTGTAGATCCAATATTTAATTTTTGAATATTTATTGAAAGTTTTGTTGCCTGTTCAATTATTAATTTATTTAAATTTAATAATCCACAATAATCTGATATGTAATGTTCTGGTTTTGCTACTTGTGTATCATATGGTATATATTTCATTTTTAATAATTTTTTGAAAATTTTACATCCTCTTGTCAAGTCTTTATATTTTAAATCGAATAATGTTGCAATTTCCTTTGGACCCTTGGATTTACCCTTCCTTTTACAAGCATAAAAGACACAAGCTGCAATCAAACCCTGTCTATTTATCCCCCTAATAATGATAACTTTACCTTTATTTTTCCCTGATTCATGTTTACTCTCACTAATATTTTTGTATAATATTTTAGCATCATCTTCAATACATTTTAATATATTACATGTTCTACATTTTAATTGAATTAATTTTAATACATTGTATAAACTTTTCTCTTTGTATGGCATTGCTGACCATTGTTGTAATCTTTTTAATTTATTATATGGACTTCCACTAATTGTAGTACCCAAAGATGTTTGTGGCAAAAAGGCATTTGTTATTCCACTACATCTTTCAACAGTCCCTTTAGTATCATCACTATATGCTTTCTGTTCGATTGTCATGTCATATATAGATTTAATGACAGTACCACAACCTGAACAAACAATTATGCCCCCAGCATTATCACTAATAATATCATCATTTGTATTACATTTTGTGCAAAATAAGTTTTCTTCATTTGTATTAATATTTTCAATTTGTGTTATTTCTTTACATTCTTTGCTAAAATCTATCGTTTCCATCAATTTAAATAATTGTTCATCATCCATACCGCATACATCTGAATAATCGCAACTCATTGTATAGACTTTATTAGTATTAACTAATCTTTAAGTGTTTTTATATTTAATATTTCAATTTTTTTATTATGAGATTTATTGAATAATAAAAAAATTGTAAATAATTGCAAAAAATTTATTAATGATTATTTTTTAATTGTAGATATTTATTTTTATATTTTAGATATTTATGTTTATTTGTATTTTGCCCGCCCCATAAAATACTTCCTTGTGTAATATCATTTACATTAATTCCTTTTCTATCACATTGTTTTAACATTGTATTAAATAATCCAATTAATATATTAATATTTTCATAATTTAATTGACAATATTCTTGAAATTTCTTAACATCATATTCTTTCTTTTTTAATAAATTACTCAAATGTTCCAATAACACTCTAAATGGAAATGCGCTTGGGGATGCATTAATTTTACTTTTTTCTAAAAACGTATTTATATTTTCCATTATACTATCATAATTTGGTTCATTCAATACTAACATTTTAATTAGCTTTGTAAAAATACCATCTTTGATATAAGTTAAATATCTAATTTTTTCTTCATAATTCAAATTTGTATTAATTAATAACATACAAAAATACATAAATAATAATCTTTTTATCCTTTTTGCATATTTAGTGTCATCCCATGGAAACTGTTGATCAGTAAACAATATTTTTTCAATATCTTCAATTAAATAAGTTAATGATGGAGCTTTAAATACAAAATCATTCGTACTGGATTTTATATGATAATCACTCACATTGTGATCTACATGTTCAAAATAATGTGGAACACCTGCATCATATCTATGTGGGACTGAAACATCAATTAATTCTCCACCTAACATTATTATTTTATTTGTCAATTTGCATTCTGTCGTGGTAGTAAAATAAGCATTAAATATTATTTTTGTCCTAACTAAACTAAATTTTACCTTAGATACACCTTTTGCAAATTCTAATGTTTGATTGGAACTAATACGCATACTGGATTTTACAGAAGTTTTTAAATCAATTTTCTGAGTAGTTCTTGTGTTACGATGTTGATAATCAATACTAAAATCAGGGTTCTGTGCATAAAGTATTTTACTCATATCTATATTATCGGTTGATACTTTGGTATCATCTAATACTAGTGCATTAAACTTACCATCATAACCAACCAATTTATTCTTAATTGTTTCAGTTTCATTAAGTTTATCAAGATATTTTTTAAGTGTTGCATTTTTTTCAACATTATTTAATCTATAAAAATTAAAGTATTTAGGGAGATTTGCATTAAAGATTTTTCTTATATGATCTTGTAATAGATATGCTAATGCATTCATATCATCAAATACAATATCATAATTTGACAAATATGGATTAATATAAATCGAAAAATCAGCATCTGATTTTTTAAATGAATCTTTATAGTATTTTTCTATATCATCAGATACTTTTCCTCCCAATTCATGCATCAATTCATAAATAACATATCTTAATATATTACCTCCTTTATATACAAAAAAGATTGCTTTTTCATCAATATTCATTTTTTGTCTGTAAATTTTTAAAGCATCATCGAATATTCCATATACTAACTTAATAAATTGTTCAGTATCAGATGCTAATGGAAAAAATTCATTCACAACAAATTCAGTTAATAACCCTTGTAATTCCCTCTTCTTATCTACAAATGGATCATTAGTTTCTTCAAAAACATTTACAGATGCTGTTTTAAGTTGGTCAAGAGTAAATCTATTTGTCGTGGTTAATATGGAATTAACTAATAATTCAATATCACTTATTACGGTTGCCATTATATTATAATATATCAAAATATTTTTTATTAATTTAATAAAACAAAAATATCCTTTTAATTACATCTTGAGGCAAATCATTTTTCAAACAAAGAAATGCTAAAGAATGTGTCAAATACAATGCAGGCATAAAATTTGTGATTGCCAATTTAATATTATTAATTAACATTTCCCGATTAAGTTTGACTAATTCAGTAGCACTTTCATTAGGTACGAGTATGTCATTTATTAACAAATCATTCAACCAATTGTAAAAAGGTAATGTGCAAAGTACCAAACCTCCCCTAATAAATTCCTGATTTTGAGCTTTACGTGTTTGTTGGAACAAACAAATGTAATCTGCGAGAAAATAAAATCCATCATTAAGTTTCCATTTGAATGGAAGAGTTTGACCATTCACTAACACAGATCTGTCTGCCTCTCCAGTGAGTAATAAATTTAAACAAGTTTCTGCTGTAAAACTAATTTTTTTAGCATCTTTGTGATCGAAATCATATAAATTTCCTTGAAATGGTTGA
>Ga0315284_10004451_pt1 | contig 19896 bp, 10 predicted proteins | sample YL17G09_16_MG_FD_203696 | JGI IMG/M metagenome (GOLD analysis project Ga0315284, IMG submission 203696) | Sediment microbial communities from Yellowstone Lake, YNP, Wyoming, USA - YL17G09_16 | ecosystem: Environmental > Aquatic > Freshwater > Lake > Sediment | place: USA: Wyoming | collected... | reverse complement strand
GTAGGATATACAAAATTTGGAATATTTAAATAAATATAATTAGTTGTTACAAGTAATATACCTCTAGCATACGCAAGTGTATTTCCATAGACTACAGGAGTGCTGTGAGTATTTGCGGTCATATCATACACCACTAATCCCGTCATAGTCCCAGTAGGTATTGATTGGTTACAAGTAGTAAAATTAGAACCAACAAAATATATTCTTTTATATTGTTCGTCAATCACAGTATTATATAAAGAAGTATATCTTAATCGTACATTAGTATCGGTAGAAAATCCTGTGTAATAATTCATATGTGCCTCAGTAGTTGCAGTAACTGGGTCAAACCAATATACATTACCTTTAATATAGTTATCATAATCGGCAACATAAGCCCTACCATATATTGGTGATAATGGGTCATTTTCATAATAAAGTTCGGCTGGTGATGATAAACCTGTTATAACTTTCCTAATTTCAAACATTGTTTCTGATTGACAAATAGGTTGTCCTGACCATATGTATGCTACTGTCGCTGTTGGAGTTGGTGTTGGTGTTCGTGTTGGTGTTCGTGTTGGTGGTGGTGTTCTTGTTGGTGTCGGTGTTAGCGTTTGAGTATTAGTTGGAGTTGGTGTTTGAGTATTAGTTGGTGTTGGTGTTGGAGTCGAAGTTGGTATAATACAATTACCAGAATTTTCAGGAATTGTATTAAAAACAAAAATTCCACTACTATCCACCCATAACCCTAATGGACTACCAACCCTATAAAGTTCACCATTTCCACATGGTGGTATAAATCCAGATGTCTCCCACCTATTGTTTCCCTCGTTGAAGTAAACTATTACATTACACCCATTGATAGTTCCTTCCCAAGATGGATAACCATTTATAACATTATATGTTGTAAGAAGAACTAATGAACTTACGTTACCATTGTTTAATGTACCAATTAAACAATCAGGGAAATTCTCACAACAAACATCATAATCAACCTCAACTTTAATTGTTACTTCTTTATCACCTAAAATAAATGTACAATCACTATTTAAATTAATAAGATTTGATGTTAAATTAACTATTATTGAACCCATATTAGGTACACTATCTAATAATGTTGTTAGTGCATCCACATATTCTTGGTCAGTCGGATAATCTAAAAGTGAGGTTGTCGTATAAAAATTACTTGTATAAGCAGTTCCTCCGACATTTAATAAAATTATAAAATCTGCACTATTTAACACACAGTCAATATTTCCTTTAGTTAAATCATAATATCCTTGATTTAACATCTGTGACAATCCAAGTTTTGATGATGGAGTATTTGTGAAATTATCTTCACAAACATTAAACAACTCATATGATGTATTTTTTTTATCACAAGTTATTATTGTTTGTGTTTTTGCCGAACACCCTGAGGAATCTGTAACCGATAGACTATAAGTTCCTCCCGATAATCCTGTAACATAAACACCTGTCTGTCCATTAACGTTAGGAGACCAACTCAAATTAAGCGGAGATACCCCACCTGTTATAATGGCATTTATTGTTCCATCACTACCATTACCACAACCAGTATTTGTTAATATAACGTTCAGATTTGTACTTGAACCTATAGATAATTGAGTTGTTTGTGTACAACCATTTTGATTCCTAATTGTTGCGGTATATAGTCCAGAAGTTAACGCACTAAATGTAACTGCGGTTAATGTTGTATTTACTTGTTGTCCGTTAACTTGATAACTATATGAACCACCACTATTAACAGTTAAAGTTATTTGACCATTAGGTAATCCACATGTTGTATTAACAGATGTCGCCGTAAAGTCAAATTGACTGTGGTCTTGAACAGTTACGGTTGTTTGATATGAACAACTACTAGGATTGGTAATACCTACTTGATATGTTCCCGATGGAACATTTATAAAAGTTAGTGATGGTGATGACGTTCCGCTTGTTCTAACATTTCCCAAACTATCCGTTAATGTGTATGTATAAGGAGTTAATCCTCCAATAACTGTAACATTAACACTACCGTCATTCCTACCACAAGTGGTGGAATTAGTACTAACACCAATAAGTGCAAATGAATTTGGTGTTGATAATGTTGTAACACCACTAGTGGTACATAACCCAGCATCTAAAACATTTAAAGTATAAGTTCCTGTTGATAAACCACTAAAAGTTGGATTTGTTGAGTATGTGACTTGACTATCTCCATTTGATAATGAATAATAATACGGACCACTTCCTCCACTTAACACCGCAGTTATTGAACCATCACTTTGAAAACAACTTGGTTGATTTAATACAAATGAAACTATTCCTACCGTACCAACATTCGCAACTGACACTGATTTTGATTTTGAACATCCATTACTGTCAGTAACATTAACCGAATAAGTACCCGCAGTTAATCCACTAATTGATGATGTTGTTTCCCCACTATTAGACCATAAATAGGTATATGGTGATGTACCTGTTTGACCTGTAACATATAATTTACCTGTATGTCCCAAACAATTTGAATCATTTATAACATAAAATCCATAGTCAAACGTATCCGAGGATTTTATAATACAAGTTGATGTACTTCCAGAGCAACCTCCATTATCAAAAGTTTCAACATAATAGGTATCTGCACTTAAATTATTAAAAATCTGAAACCCATTTCCAGTACTTATTGTGTTTATAAAACCATTTGTTAGACTATATAAATCATATTGAACAGGATTATTTGTTGTTGTTGCAGTAACAATTAAAATACCATTTGAAGCATTACAAGTAGTATTAACTGAAGACGTTGTCATACAAATCCCTGAAGACACAAACAAATTAACATATAAGTGTTCATTTGGATATGTTGTAGAGTCAGTAATTAATATCTGATAAGTTCCTGCGGATAACCCCGTTCTAATTGAGCTATCCCCATAATTAACCGTGGTATCAGTACCTAAATTAGGATTATACCATTCAACAGTATACACCGTATTCGAACCTCCCGTTGGGAACAATTCTAACACTCCTGACGAACTGTTTTGACAATCCCCAGTTATTGATAAAGTATAATCTAATAATGCCATTAATTACAAGTTATTGATAAGTTTAATCCAACATTAAGTTGGAGTTGTTTATTTAAAAAATTAGGTTCGCACCCTGAATTAGAAACATACAAAGTATTTCCACTAACTAAATAATCTAACCCATAGTTTATTAAATCAGGTAAATAATTATTAATAGCATTAACCCATGTAGTACTAGTTGGAACGTCTAACGCACCTAATCCAGTATAGAATTTTTCCTGTATTAAAATTTGAGAATCAAGTCTTAAATCCAAATACCAATCAGTTGATAACGTATTTGTATTACATCCAATTAAAGAATTATTAGAAATATAACTATTAAGTGTTTGATTCAATACATCTTTAAAATTTTGAATATTATTATATTTTGGATTATCCCAAGGATATAAATAACATTCAATAGTTTCATCAATACAATTATTAGGAAATATATTTCCTTTTAATGTACAAGGTATACAAGGAACCGCAACCAATTGACATCCTCTTTGAACTCTATATACAAATTTTTGTCTATGGAAAGCAGAATTTTCGTATTTTGTTCCCGCCAACCAAATTGTAGTTGCAGGTATCATTTGTTCTACAAGTCTAATCCAATAGTCACCCAAACCATTAACGTAATCCATCATAGTTTGATATGTAAAATTATCATTTGGTATTCCTACCGCTTGTTGAGAGTCTAAGTATTTCCAATATATTGATTGTAATGTTGGGTATCCGCTAGTTTTACCATCAGAAATTAATTGTCTATTTCTAACATTAATCATATTCTGATAAAATGTTTGTGCAAATTCAAAGAATGATTTTTTCTGAGGTTGTGGATTAATTGATGTTCTGTCTATTCCTCCAGGATGCGGATATGGTGTTGTTAATCCCGTACTTGGTATTGGATAGTTATATTTTCTCGACATATACCAAACATCATATAACAACCCTTGAGCGGGATTTAAAAATAAATCAACGTTTTTAACGTTCAATACTAATTTATCATTATCTGTATAATAATAAGCATTATAACCTACCTCACCATTTCCTCTTCTAAGATTAATATCAGTTGCTGGCCAACTCTTTTTGTTATCCGCAATTTTTGTTAATTTAAAACCTTCCTTCATGTATGGAAAGTATCTAAATCTATCAAGATATTTTTGACCATAAGTAAATTGTTCAAACTCAGTTTGAATACTAAAATTCATACCCGTAAACACACTAGAGTTTTTATTTATTCTTTGTGGACTTTGATGGTCTCTAACTAATTCAAACCATCCCGCACCTTTCTGAAAGAAAAAATCTTCAGTATCTGGTGGTGACTTAGGAAATCCATAATCATCAATAGGATAATCAGTTTTAGTTACATCTGCATCACCACTAATTAATTCTGTCGTGAATCCACTATATGTTTTACCGTGTACTTTGAATGTAATCTGACTACTATAAACAGGTAATTCTTCAATATAGGTACCCACAGATATTTGAGCATACCTTCTATCAAAATCACTCATATTAATTCTTTGTCCCGCAACATAAATGTGTTCGTTAAATTCAACTAACGCTTCTGGAGCACCTACCAATCGTAATAAAGCCTCAATAGATTTTCGAGTTCCTTTAGACTTAAATAGATACGCAGAATTTAGTATTAAATTTCTATAAAATTGATAATTTAATTCTGTTGGTGTTACCGCTCTTGAATAACCTGGGTATTGTATTTTATTATCATTCCCAAAGACAGATGTTAAAAAATCGTCATTAGTAATTGGTGATATATTAATTTTCCATCCAAGAGTTTCTGCCAAATTTTTAAGTAACTGTGATGGAATATCGTTTTTAACTGTATAGTTAACTGAATTCATATACGCCAAAGCGTCAATATATTTTTTAACATCATCGAAACTTCTACCATATAATGTCAATATTTTTTGAACCCTTTGGTCATCAGTATCAAATTCTTTAAATGCGTCTGTTGTTAAAAATCTTGTAATTAAGTTAGTCCTAAGTGAATCTAACGCACTTGCAATTTCATTTAAGTCACTTAAGTAGTTATCAAAAGACCCAGTTCTAATATCTAAATTCCATAGACCATCAAGAGGCCACGTTATTTTTGCATAATCAACATAAGATGTACCATCATCCGTAATTTTTGGTAATTGAAACGTTGCAGTATATTTTGGTACAATAAGTCTATTTAATAAAAACTGTTCAACCTCATCAAATGGTTCTATAAATGATTTATCAGAATAAAAACTATTAGGTCTTATAACCAAACTTTTTGTTGATTCTGATTTATTATTAAATGGATTACCACTTACTAATAATTGAACAACACCTGACATTACACTAAATGACGGCGTTAAGAATAAAATAGGGTATTCTTCTTCGTCAATAAATAAAGAATATTTTGAATATTCTAAAGTTAAATTTCTTAACGGTGAAACTTGATTTTCTTTAAGGTATAAATTTCTTGTTGAATTTATTGAAAAATCAATGTCAAAAGGATTTAACATTTTCTCAACATCAACATCTAAAGTTGTTGTATGCTCTATATCATCATAAACACAATTGGTTGCCGTATATCCTGTCGTGAAATCATAATTTAGTGAATAAATTTCAATAGCAGCAGGAAAGTAATTAATTATTTTTTGTATAGATGTTGAAAGTCTTTTGGTTAAAGAACCATATAAATTAAATCTTGTTATCTCACTTAAATCAAAATTTGGATAGACTCTAAACTCTTTTGAAATAATTGCTCTTGATTCTAAAACATTTTCAACATTTAATGTATCTAACGATATTGGCTCTGAGAACGCACCTATATGAAATTGTCTATTTGATTTTTCAACTATAGAAGTAGTGAACTCAAAATTACCTTGGGTTAACCCTCCTCCTTGCGTTAATTGAAACCCAACTAAATCATCGGAAAAAGTTCCAGCGCCGCTAGACGGTCTTGGTGGATATCTATAGAATTTTCTCGCCATTATTGTGCAATATTTGTAAAGTTTTTACTATAATCAATATTATTTCCTCGGTCTTCTCTAACTTCATATAATAATTTATTAAAATCATCTCTTACTTCATATAAATTGTATTGTTTGTATATGTTATTGTCTGAATCGTAAATTGTATATATTCCGTCATCAATAGATTTGGTTTGATTACCGTAAAGAGCAATTGCTAATGTTGAGATATCATGCTCAACTATTTCAATATCAATTGTTATAGGATTAAAAAAAGTATTTGTTATAATAATATTTTGTGCAGGTTGTCCAATAAATGGAGTAGCGTTTGGTTTGTTTGTTGGTGATGATGAAGGGGTAAGAGTACAAAACATTAAATTTGAAATCCCTTCAACATATCTATATCTAATAGCCTTCTGAGAAGTATTAGTTAGATTTTGTAATACTGGCTCACAAAAAAAGTTGGAGGTAACAATTCTATAAAAATTAGGTATTTTAGTACCGTCATCATTTAAGTATTCAACTCTAAACCCAACTAACCCTTGTGCAACAAATTTATTTTTATACTCAGGTGGTACACTATTTAAATCAATAACAATACCTTTAACATTTGGTAAAGCACTTAAAACACCACAATCAGTTATAGTTGTTCTTATTTGTGCGGGTCTAACATATAAAGTATAAATTCCAAGTTGATTGAACTCATTTGCTGGTAACTTTAAATTATATAATCCTCCTAATATTTCAATATCTGCATTTCCACCAGTACTTGCATTACTAAAATAAGGTCTAAGTATGTTAGAAGCATTTAATTTTTTTAATGTAAAATTATCGGTCACATCTCTCGATACCGTATAGTTTAATATGATTTCAACATCTTCAGGCGAAACGTCTGAAGGCCTTATGGTTCCGTATGTACCTATTGCCATTTTTTATTCTTTATTTAATAAATAGTTTATTACTCTTTTTTAAAAGTTATTTTGATTAACAAATTTAAAAAACTTATAACCGTACTCTTCCAGGTCTCCAATGTTGTCAACCTCTCCAAGTCTTTCAATTCTTTCTAACGCACTATTCTTACCTCTCTCAATAAAAATGTCCGATTGAACTTCAGGGTCACTAACTATATTAATTAAGGATTCTTGCTTTGTCATTGCAGATTGAACCATCCAATTAGATGTTAATCCTGAACTGTCAAAAAAGTATACTGTGTTTCCATCAGGTAGGTCTAAATATTGAGTACCTTCTATTGTGTATCCTGTATAAGAAGAACCAATAGTATTAACAACACCAAAAATATCCCCATTATTTATTATTGGAACATTCACTAAGTATTTATTAACCCCATACCTTTCAAGTTCATTTAATCTTGATGTGGTATATCCACTCACAATAAATGGTACTGAAACATAATTATTAGAAGTTTGTACTGATATTTTATTAACCGCATCCCCATCAAAAATAAAATCATAAGAGATTGGCGTCGCTGACCAAGAACCGACATTAGACGTAAAATAAGCGGTCCCATTTGGGTTTGGTATGGTTGTACCAGTAAATGGTACTACGACATTCTTCTTAACTGTATTGACCCCCCATGGGGTTGTTTGAGTTAATGTTATCAGATAGGTACCACTATTAGTATAATCATGAAATATAAAATTTGGTGATGTTGTGGTTATTATGTCTTTTGGTTTTCCATCTCCCCAATCCACATTATAAGTTGATAACTTTAAAAAAGTTTTTAATTCTTTTTGAGATGTATTATAAAAATAATATCTATTTGGTAATGTTGTGGTTGCTGAAAATACAAAGTTTTTAACTACATCCGCTTGTAATATCGCACCATCAAAAACTGAATAGTATCCCGCATCTACTGCCGTTTCTCTAAATAAAATTGGTATTGTTAAATCAGTTAATATTGAATTTCCATTAGTGCCCCCTGTAACAACTTGTGACATTGACAAATAAACATCTGTCATTCCTGTAACAAACACAGTACTACTAGATATTGATGAGACATAACAACATGTTCCAGTAACACCTGTTATAGTATACGAATACGCAGTATATGGATGATGATGTAAGTCATTTAAAATATTTTCATGACAAATTTTAATATAATATCTATCTTCGTTTACCATTAAGGATTTATATATTCATACCATTTTATGGGACTATAACTATCCCCAACTAATACATCAGTTCCAGTATTAATATCGTAAACGTTATATGTATAATTACTATAATCTAAAATTACTTTATAATAAAAATACTTTTCTTGATTAAAATTAAATTTATTTATTCCAGTTAAAGTAGATTGAGGTCTATTCATCATTTTTACAAAAACCCCTGTTTTGGCATCAAAAAATTTAGCGGTCATGTAAAACGTATTTACATTAATGAAATCTCTATTTTTTAACCAATAAACAAAAAACCCTTCTTTATCTCCCAAAAAATCTAATTTAAATACTGGTGTTTTTATTTGATTAGTTGTCCATCCTATTATTTGTGGTGTTGTTGCACCTTGTTGTGTAGGTAATATTATTGTAATATAATTTGTTTGGTCTTTTTGATTTGTTGAGTCATAAAAATCTAACTTAAAAAATGATTTTTTAAATGAATTTGCATAATAATAAACTTCTTTAGGTGTAAACCCCTGCCAAGTATATGACGTAACCCAATCTGTTGTTGTTGATGCCGAAGTAGCTCCAGATGGTAAAAAATAAAATTCGTAATTAATATCAGTCAAATATGGAGATAACGAATTAGGATTTGTTGCATGTTCAAATCTTGCAACTTCAAAATCTTTATCTTGATTTAATACTTCTTTAACTGTTTGTTTTTCATAACTAACAAGACTGTCACTTCTATCAAGTAAATCCCAATTAATTTCAATAGGAATATCAATATCCTTATCGGTAGTCGTTGGTAATAATATTTTATATCTATTCGCAATCATCTGTTATTGGTTGAGAAATTGTTGTTATGTTCTCTGTAATATTTCCTTCAGGAAATACTCTGAAAACAATTTTTGTTGATGGATAATGAGTACCATTTGCAAAAGGATAGTCAAGTCCGTAACCTTCATCATCTATAAATCCATACGTATATATATCCCTCCAAATTAAAGAATCTTTATAATTAGAGTAATACGAATAGTCTGGACTACCCTCTACATCTTTTATACTACCTTCCTCTAAATAAGTTGAGTATACTCTTAATGGCATTCTATGGTGTGGTTGATAGTAATATCCTTCAGGGTTCGGAATGATATTAATTAAATTTGCAGGATTTGCATTTAAAATATAATCTATAGTAAATAAATCATTATTAAAAACAAACTTATGAAACAGTTCTGAAATAATTCTTTCTTTTTGTTCAAACTGATTAAACTCACAATAGTCACCATCTATTGTGTCACCACTTTTTAAGTAATCATTATAATAAAATTTAAACGGTGTATTGTTAACAGTTCTAGTATAACTATTTGTTGGTATGTTTGTTTTATTAACCGATTCATTTAACACTGACCAATAAGGTGATACGGAATAGTCAATATTATAACTATATCCTTGTCTTAATGCTGGATACCCATTAATTGAAGGATTTAATGGTTTATTAAACCAACCAAAATAACCTTTATTAATTATCGTAATAAATAATTCCGTTATTGGTCTATTCACATTATCACGATATTGTGAAATATCAATATCTTTAGAAAAACTTAATAAATAAGATTGACATCCTTCTTTTTTTGCTATTCTTGCTGTAGTATCAGGAGTTAACGAACTATATTCATATTGTCTTTTATTATTAAATATATTTTGTTCAAATCCCGCATTTGTTAATATTGCTTCATTAACGTTTGTAATTATTTTATTTTTTCTAACGTAATATATTGATTTTGTTTCCGCAGAATTATTTATATCTATAATTCTTTTAAAGGTACCTTCAGACGAATTTGAAAACGATGTACCCGTAAATCCATTATTAAAAATATTAAAAATATATTTTTCAGAATTATAACCTTCATTACCTAAAGAATAAACTTGGAAAACTTTATTACCATTATATCCATTCCATCCTGTAATATCTAACTCAACAAATTCACCTTCACTTAAATTATGTTCAACAGGACAAACAAATGATATTAAACTTCTTCCATTCATAAAAAATGGATTAACAATATAAAAAGGTATCCCATCACCTGATTTCCATGTTACTGTGTTATTTTGAGTTCTATAATATTGTAAAGTTTTATTATAATCATTTTCAAACCCATAACTAACATATTGTCCCCAATTATATGTTGAGGCACTTTTATTATAAAAATCAACATGAGGTGATTGTAAATTTAAAGGTGAAGTATATCCTGACACATTATTATCATTTCTAATTAAATCAAATTCAAAATATTGTGGATATCCAGACCAATTTACACTACCAAAAGAATTTTCAGCGTTAACATAATACAATACATTTGTAAACGGAGTATAATTTAAATTACCTAAACTAGTTGTACCTGAATACGCATTAAAAAAAATTAAATCTATCTCAGCACTTAATCTAAATGTTGAGGATTCTTGTCTTTCATCATCAAAAACTTGAGCTAAATTAACAACTACATTTCTATCAAACTCATCTATTTCTTTTTGAGTCGCATCCAATGTAACATTAACCAATAAATCAGTATCTATTGAGCCTTGGTATTTTTTAGACCCTAAAACTATTTGTGTTTCTTTTCTATTACTCATTTAAATTTGTTTGTCCTACATATTTTTCAAAAAATCTGTTTAATGCAGTATTTCCTTTTGTCAATCCAAAATAAAAATACCATGGTGCCCCTGTCAAGGCCGCGTTTGGTGTTAGATATGGTTGTATTTGATAAACTGCTTGAGATTCTAATGTGGACCCATTAGTCCAAACTGATGGTGTTGTTCCTATCGCAGTGAATTGTATTCCTGTAGCATTTGAACTTGCTCCCACATTTGTAAAATTATCACCAATATTATAATCAGTAATTATATATATTCTACCAACAATTAACGTTCCACTTGTTACCGCAATTTCTTGTAACGTTTCACCAAACAAGTATCCCCTATAATCCCAATCATTAGTAATTGTACTACCTTTAGGATAATTACTAGATATTCTGTCCATAGACTGATACTTAATCGCCTCAATATCTGAAATGTTTGTTGCCCAATTATTATTTTCTAATCCAAAAATAGTAACACCTCCTGGTTGTATATACCATTTATAATGAGGCACTACTTGAGATTTAATTGGTTCATAGTCATATCTAAATAAACCTGAATTTGGATTATACCTTATTGTTCTTCCTGGTGAAATATAATCTCTAACTTGTAAATCATCCTCACTTGAATTAAAATAAACACCTAACATTGCATTAGACGTACCAACATTCGCAACAACAACACTGGGATTCGGATTTACTGATGTATAATATTCACCATCTAAAGGTACTACACCTATTTGGGTGTTAGCCGCAGATGTTTGAGCAAAATCAGCATCCACTTTTTGACCTGGTCTTGAAAATAAACTTTTTATATTACCTCCTGCCCCCAAGAACGCCAAAAAACCTTGATTTACCATTCTAGTTATTGCAAACAAATTTGTCACATCTGTTTGATTATTATATGTAGTATTAACTAATTTATCAACATTATATCCATTAAAATCACCATTTAGTGTTATTTCTTGTAAAAACAAACTTCTAGGTCCTAAGTTCATTATTGTTGTTGGATATTTTAAATTTCTATCATTAGCCCCGTTACTTGGACTTGAAATATATGGTGAACCTATAAATTGTCCTTGAGTTGTGTAAGGTGATGACCTATAATAAAAATTATTAGATTCATATTGTAACATAACAACTTTAGTTGGGAAAACTCTTTTTCTAACTTGATTTAACTTATTATAAAAAGTATTAACTTTAAATGGAAAAGCATATAAATTACCATTAATCCAATTATTATTAAACACATTACTTAACACTCCTTGACACAAGGCATAATAAAATTTGAACCTATAAATATATTCTGATAATTGTTTTAAATCCCCATTTTTTCCAAACAAACCAATTAGTGGTCTATCAACAAAAACATAACACCCATTAACCACCTTATCAGTTAAACATCCCTGGTCTACATAAAAACTAAGACCATCCGATTTATAACAAGACAAATCTCTCATCGCTTTACAACTAAATGAATTTAAAATATTAGAATCCAAACCCGTTGTGTCACCAGTATATGATGGGTCAATATCACTATTATAATGACCAATATTAGTGCCCAAAGTACCAGTCGTATCTACAATACCATTTGAAACATGATAAATAAGAGCATTACTATTTTTTTGTAATAAAGGAGTATTATCTCCTGACACAATAGTGTCACTACTTGGTAATCTGTCCCCTCTCATCACAATTCTAGATGAGCTAGACATTGTAGTTGTAATTGAGGGATAAATAGGACTAAATTGTGTTGAATTACCATTTGCATCCATAAACAAATAACTTCCCCCAACTAATGATTCATTTGGAATATATTTAGCATCATCTCTATTAAAAGACGTTAATAAATAAGTTTTAGGATTATTATCTGTTGAAATTGTTAAAGCATGGGATGTTGAATCGGTATTAATCGCAACAAACTTAATCACTATTCTATCTGTAGTTATCAATGTAGTTGATGGTGCCAATTGAGATAATACGTTTTCAGCCAATGAAGTGGTTATATGTACGTCATTAGATTGAAATATAAAAGTTTCGACATTAGATAAATCTTTCTTATATACCTCAAAATGAACATAACTGTCATTAGATGACGAAATGAAACTTAAATTCCAATTATTTGCGGGTATACTGATTTGGTTTGGGGAACCTGATGCTGTAGTATAAATCCCCATAGTAACATAACGAGATATCCTACTAAAATTATTCCATGTTATTGTTCCCCCTGTATATGTAAAAATAACTCCACTACTATTACTAGACGCCCCGCCTGGGATGAAGTTATCCCCTGAATTATATTGAACAATTTTATATTTTTGACCGATTGTTAAAGAACCTCCAATAGAATACCCTGGAATTGATTGTGATATAGCACCTGTCGATGTTGTTCTATTTAGACTTAAAGTATTTGATTGTGTTGTATTAAAATAAAATATTTTACCGTTATTATTTGTATTTCCAAAACCTAAATAAAATCCATTATTCACTTTAGAGGTTAAATCACTCGCACCATTTATTACTCCGACATTAACATAATTAATTAATGGATTTGAAGCAAATACAGGCGGTACTGAAATCGCAATTGATTTATCCAATCTTGAATAATATCTTAACTTATCTGTACTATACGACACATAATTTCCAGGTGTAAAAATATAAGATGGAAAAAACATATGTTTCCCATTATTTGGGGTTGAGTTGTTAGTCGCTAAGTCATTTTGAAAACATAAATCATCTCCTGTCACGCCACCTAAAATGGTGTCAATTCCTTGTATTGGTATGTTTAATCGATAATCCGAAGTTATTAAAACATCTGTTGTATTTTCATATCCGAAAATTTTTCCTAACCCAATTTGGGTATTATATAACGGTGAATATTGGTCCACACCTCTTTGCATTAAAACCACAAATTGTTTTGTGGTATCAATACAGTCAGAAAAATTCGCAACACTAAATATTGTAGTATTTGTAACACTATCGGTTTTATTAATATACACTTTACCTTTCATTATATCTGCCAAGGAACCATTTTTTGGAATTGCTTTTGAGCGATTAATAAAATCACTCATAGTCATTCCAGTTATTACTTGAAAATATTCGATATCCGATGGGAATGCATAAACTTTAACATCTGTAAAATTATTAGGTAGAGTATATATTGTTTGTAAATTACCAACTTTATTTAATGGATTAGAATATGTTATTGTTACTGTCGCAGGATATGTAGTGGTACCTGTAGTATTTTTAGTCCCATATAAATTACGAGTATTACCTGTAATATTCTTATCTGATGATGTCGTTAAATTAGTGAAACTAAAAATACTATTAGCACTAAAGTTTCCAGCCGTTTGAGCATTTGGTAATGGAATAACAACCGCAATAACATTATCATAATGTGAATTAGAATTAGATGAGTTACTTGGATTATATTTTACCGATATTTGATTTGTACCTCCGTTGTCATCATAATATTTTCCCTTATTATTAAACGCATTTATTCTTTCACTAAAAGGCAAGTCATTAGAACTATATGTTAAATTAGGGAATAAATAATGTGTTGGTCTAAAATTACTACCCGACACTATTTGTATTACAGGGTCACTATCTGTCGTTTGAAATCCAAGAAAAATTGATGGTACACCAGCACCTCCTCCATTATATAATGGAGTATATATACCAGGATTAAATCTACCCTGATAATCAAAGTTAGTGAAAAATCTACCAATTCCTGATGTATTATTTACTGGTAATGGTGTTGGTGGTACTGTTACCGCACCTTCTTCACTATCACTATCATCATTACAGTCACAAGCCTCACAATCGGGGTAATTTATCATTGGTAATGTTATCGGACCTAATGGTGGGTCATTATTATCACAATCTAACCCTATTCCTCTACACATCCATTCAAATGGACACCAATCAATAGGCCACCCAATACAAATACCACATATAGGGCATAAAATCCCACGAATAATTCTAAATAAAAGATTAATTACAAATGCAGCAATACTATAACTAATAAGAATTGGAAATAATAAAAAACCAATTACTGTTATTATAATATTATTAATAATCCAAGATAAAGTTGTATGAAAAACACCATCATTAACAGGATATCGGTTAGAAGTATCTTCACAGGTATCATCATCAATTCTTTTTATTCCTATAAACCTTTCTCTATTCTTTCTTCTTTTGTCTAAATCAATAAACTGAGATACGGTATATACTTTATTGTAATCGTATTCATAAAAATAATCCTCACAATTTATAATACTTAATATTTCAGGATTAGTTACACTAACCTGACTAGTGGTATATGCTGACCAATCTAAACTAAACGCATAAGATGTTTGTGCATCATAAAAAGCAGGAACACCTAACTGACCTGCCAATGGGTCATTACTTGGATTATTCGAATCCCAACCTTTTTCTTTAATATTTGGTACTAAATAATACCCTCTTTTATAATCTTCATTAATATTTTTACTTTGTTGCCACTTTATTTTAAATCTATATTTACCTTTGGTTGGAACCCCAACACTTGGGTCTTCTGATAATACCAAATCACCAAATTCATTTGTATACACGTAATCTAAATTCATTGGTATATCAAACAACCATGTTCCATCTCCATCTATAAGATGACCACCATTTGGTAAACTAGCTCGTTCTAAAACAGGTAATCCATTAGAGTCTTGATATATTGTTTGAGTAATTCCTATAATTTCTCCTGGTCCACTAATCATTTTACATAACTCACCTGTTGTTTTTTGAGCTCTTCCGTTTTGTTTCACACCAGATTTCTCATTTGAACTCATTAAAGAACCCATAAAAATAGAAGTAGGTTTTATATCAATATTGGCTTCCCCTGTTAAATCAAAATCAACTCTATTAATACCAATCTGACAAACTTCAGGTTGACCCCAAAATGGTAATATTTCAACCGTTTTATTTATTGTAATTATTTGTGGTAACTCATGAAAATTTGAAGATGACTTAAAATTAACACCATCAAATTGTTCTTCATTGGCAATACCCATCCTAATTAAATCCTGTGGTGATAATGAAAAAGGACCAATATCTGATAAATCAACATTCATTACTAATGTTTGAGTCCCTATTGGAACACCAAAAATTAAAAAATCGCCGCTGTCATTTGTTGAAACTGTAAATTTATAATATTTGTCATACAACTCAACTACAGTTTGATTTGTCAATGCGTCTACTCTAGTTGGAAAAGTTCCAGTTGGAACGTGTGTTGAATATGATGGTATATAAGGTAATAAATTATAAACATACCCATCTTCATTTCTTTGTTCTAAATTTTTGTACGGGTAAATTGCCGTGATTACTGGGTTTTCTTCATCTTCAGGTAATAAAGGAATAAATATTGAAATTCTAACATTTGGTATTCCGTATCCATTATTAGCAAACACTCTTCCTGCTATGACACCATAATCAGAACACATTCTTGTGTAAACATCTTGTTGTCTAATTTTTAAAGATAAAATCTCTAATTGTTCGAAATCTTGGTCAATTAATAATTGAATGTTTTTGTCTTGACCTGGTGTTGTTCTTATTCTATACGATTGACCCATTAATATTCTCTTTAAAAGATAAATAGTTGATGGTGCATTTTTGAGTGAGCAAATACACGTATTATAAACATAAACGTATTATCTAATAAATAAATTATTAACTAATAGATACCACTTGGAAATTTTTAACTTTAACCCGAATGTCTTTATTAGGAAACCTAATTTGATATATCTGATTGGGTAATGCAAATAAAGTTCCGTCTACTGGTTGTATTTCTTTAGTTGCTGAATCCTTATAAGCCATGGAAGTTTCTGAAGAAGAATACTGTCCACCAATATTATTAAAAACACTTAATGCCGTTATTGATAAAACGCCATTCTCTGATTGTACTATTCTATTTAATTCTGATAAATTAACATTCTGTCCTAATTGTCTTGTTAACGGATTAAAATAAGTATTAATCTTATCAATAACTGAAGCAATAACAACATTTTGATTTTGACTAGAATCTAAAACAATCGATAATTCAAATCCTAAATCAATAACCTCCGCAGTTTCAATTGAAATGTAATCATTAACCATTCTGTAATTAGACAGGTATTCGGCAATATTATTTATTAAGGTATTCGAAACTATTTGTGTTAAAGAACCTGAATTATCATAAGATAAAATCTTAACTCTTACTTTATTATCTTCTTCAACTATTGCAACTTTAGCTGGAGCCCCAAAGGTTGACGGCATTTTTCTAATTAATGCTTCATAATCACTAACAGTTACCGCCCTTTCTTGTGCTGCAAAATTAAATGAAACAAAATTTCTGATTTCTTCTAAAGTAGGTAATCCCGCACCACCAATTGCCGCTGTTACGTTTTCACAATATAAAGAATTTACAACTGATGTATTTGTTGCCTCAGACGGACCATTTACAAAAAATGAAACTGTACCAATTTGATTAATTACTTTAACACCTAAATTAGTACTTAATCCACCTCCAACTCTATATTGAATAAATAAAGTAGTATTTGGTTTTAAAGTACTACCCAAAGAAAAGTTATTTAAATAAGTTTGCATACTTTGGACATTTATCCCAGTTCTTGCAAATTCTCTAAGTTGGTCATCAGCAGATGTATTACCACCACCAAAAGTCATTTTTAAAAATCCTTGTGGTGTATATTCTGTAATAAATCTATCATTGGTCATAATATATTTACCAACCTTTACACCTGGCATATCCGAAGGTTTTGTTGGGTCTTCGATAAAAACTCTATCTTGAGCCAACGCATCGACTTCATACCATTTACCATTTGGTGTTAAAAATTCTTGAGCCGTAGGTACGTTTGAATAATTAGTACCGTCTTTTTGAATTACAGCCGTAACACCTAACACATTTTTTTCAGGTAAAAATAATTCAAAGAATGGTCTAACATCATTTGGAGTTATTGTTTGTTTGAAAACTTTTGTTAACCCATTAACAACTAATTCTCTTTTTGTTATTGTATAATTAGTTAATACATTATTACCATTAAAATTTGGTTTTTTAGTTCTATTTAAAAATCCTTGAGGATTATAAGGTGAGTTAAAATCAATATCATTTACCGTTTCAAATATTTGACCAGCTCCAACAACTTGACTTCCTCTCCTTAATATTCCTTCGTACCTTTCATCATCTTTATCTCCGTTAGCAGGTACCGTTATTGAAAAATCAACCAAAGAAACCGATGGTCTTTGGCCTGGTAATTTTAATCCATAAGTTCTAGCAATGTTAAAAATAGAAGACTTTTGTTGAGCATATTGTAATACTGTCTCCTGAATACTTCTATCAATATGATAATGTAAATTATCAGATATTGCAGCGTTTAAATCTAATAAAACAGAAAAAACTGAAGCATCATTAAAATTATCAATTAACTCAGGATAATAAAGTTTTGTGAAGTTTATTAATTCCGTTCTTAACGCTTGGAAATCTCTTACTGTATATGATATTCTTTTTTCTCCCATATTATTTAAATATTAAGTATTATAAAATCTTTAGACCCAAAAGCATCTTCGGTAACCGCATAATCAATTCTAACTATCGCAGTATACTCTTTGGTATTGGTACCAGGAACTCTATATATTCTATCATCTTTATTATCATTCTGAGTAATATATGTAGTTTTAGTACTTTCTTCTTCGTTAGCCGCTGCAGTAATTGAAATGTTAGTTATCTTTAATTGTGGTAAAAATTTCTCACAAGCCTCTTTAATATCTTCCTCAATATTATTAAAAGTAGGACTATCTAATGGTTCAAAAATAAACTCATACAATCTAGTACCAAACTCAGGTAAAAAATATCTAGACCCTCTTCTTGTTAATAATAAATGTATTAGGTCGGTCCTAATTTCATCATTAGCCGTCTGAGTTAACTTTAAATACTTACCTTCAGTTGAAGGATTGAAAGGAAACGCAATACCGTATGTTTTACCATCTGCCATAACAATAAATATAATGTATTACTCTTTTTTTAAGTTTGTCACACCTTTTGTGTGTTTTGGTTCGTAAGGACAATTTAAACATTTGTTTCCGCAACAATATCCTCTACTCAAATGATAGTCTTCAGTAAAAACTAATAAACCCTTTTCGTTAAAATAATAATAAGAAGGGAGAAGTTTATCCTTCTCCCTAATTTTTTGTTCTATGTTTTCCATATTACTTAATTTCAAATCTAAATTTCCAACCTTTATACAACCCCCTTTGGAAGGTCGTATTATTCCTACAATGTTCTCTAATAAGATGGGCGGTAACTACTAACTTTTTTGCAACATCTTTTGCTGTTTCATATTTAGTTTCATTACCTTCTAAATCGGTAACTATAACACTACCTAATGCCCTACCATTTTTATTTCCAATTTTACATTCACTCCATTTTTTTCTTAATTCTGGTGATTGTAATGCAAATTTTAATCCCTCACTTACATTTTTTCTATTAAGTTCTATGTTTTTAGAATTTGACTCCTTTGAAGCAATTGATAATTTTTTTCTAGTGATTTTTTTTAATTCATCTGATTTGTTAGTAAATGTATCACCACCTGTCCCTCCTTTGGTTATATTATATCCAAGTTCGACCGCTCTTGTCTCTAATATCCATTTTATTTCCAAATCATCAATTAAAGATACATCCGTTTTATCTACAACCTCAATTATAAAGTTCTCAACCCCATAATGTAAAATTGCATCATAAAACGGATGTCTTTTTTTACCGACCAAAGATTGATGTTCTTTCCATCTTCGTTCTATATTGGATGTCTTGCCTATATAAAACTTACCATTTTTTAGGTTAGTTATTTTGTATATATCCCATCTTAATTTATATTCTTTATATATAAATATAAGATTGTGAGGTTTTTTTATTACTTCACACTTATTTAATTTCACAAGAATTTCCAGAACAAGCAAGTTCACCACTTAAATCTGTATTATCCGTTAATTCCACAACTTTAGATAAATCAATTGAATGTAATTTTGAGAATAATTGTTCAAACTCTTCTTTAGTACAATCAGTGAAAGGTGCTTGAATATAAGAACCTCCATCATGTGGTAATACTGATAA
>Ga0315284_10004447_pt1 | contig 19906 bp, 11 predicted proteins | sample YL17G09_16_MG_FD_203696 | JGI IMG/M metagenome (GOLD analysis project Ga0315284, IMG submission 203696) | Sediment microbial communities from Yellowstone Lake, YNP, Wyoming, USA - YL17G09_16 | ecosystem: Environmental > Aquatic > Freshwater > Lake > Sediment | place: USA: Wyoming | collected... | reverse complement strand
GCCAGGACCGCGAGCGCCTGCGCCGCGGACATCAGGAGCGCGGCGACGGCGACGCGCGGGCTGAGCAGCGACGACCAGAGCGCCGCGGAGAGCGAGAATGAGAATTTCGGCGTCGACGCCATCGCCGACGAAACCGCCGCGAGCAGAAACGCCGCGGATCCGCAGGTCGCGACCAGCACCGCCGAGGCGTAGAGGCAGGCCCCAGCGAGGCGGAGGCGCTGTGCCTCTCGCCACTGGGCCTTGGGGCCGCCCGGAAAGGGAGGCGAGGGAGGACGCGGAGGCATCGTTCCTCCTCCTTTCTTTCGATTTTTTTTTTTCTCTCTCGTGATTTTTTTTGGGCGCCCCTCGAATCATTTCCTCTTGGCTTTAGAAAGAAACACAGAGGAGCGCGAAAAGAGAGAAGGCAACACTCCAGAACCCAGCGCGCTCTCTTTGCTCGCAAACACACCTTCGGAGGCGCCGGGGTTTTCTTTCCCCCCTCCTCCTGCTCTGCAGCCCCCCGCTCTCGCTTCGGGCTTCTGCGATTAAAAGAGAGGTTTCGGGACAAGGGAGGTTTAAGGGCGCCAATTTCACTTTTTTTCTATCTCCTTTTCCTCGCTTCGCCAAGGCAAAAAGAGCGAGCGACGACCCCTCTCGATAGACGAGAGACTGACATGCTCCCGCAGGCAGGCGGCTACGCCGCGTTCGGCGGCTACGGCAAGCTCGACGACGCGCGCGGGCTCAAGTAAGGCCTCTGTGTTTGGTTGAATGTGAATCGGATAAATGAGGAGAGAGGGAAGAGAGCAAGGATTTGGAAAGAAGAAGAAAGAAGAAGAAGAAAAGGAGGCGCCATTGGAGCCTTGCTTCTCTCTCTCTCTCTCTCTCTCTCTCTCTCTTGCTCGATTCTTTGCTCCTCTCTCGTCTCACCAGATGGTCCGTCGGAAGAGATGCCGTGGAGGCGTTCACCTTGGAGGAGTTGTTTTCGGGGTTTGGCGAAGAAGAGAGGATGAGCGGAGAGGGTCGAGGTCGAGGTCGATGGGAGGGTCGAGACGTCGAGCGGCGGTCATCGAAAAGAAAAAAAGTTCAACGCGCTGCACGACAGCTAGCCTTCCTTCCTTTTGCTCAATTCTCACTTCAGCGTTCGCAGTGTCGAGAATTGTCTCCACACAAGGCAGGGCGAGAGCATCTCGAACCCACGGAAGCGAGCAAAGGCCCGAGTCGGCCATCGTTGATACTGTTTTTCCGATGCAGTCAGTGAATGATTTGCATCGATTGAAGCGATCCCAAAAGAGACTCTGAGTGAGTTTTCTTCGCTTTTGCTCTACCTCGTCATTTCTCTTTCAGTCCTTCGGTCTCTGCTGGCTCTGTCTCCCTCGCTGCTTGCTGGCTGGCTCTGCCCCTCGCTGCTCGCTGGCTGGCTCTGCCCCTGTCCCTCACTGCTGCATCGCAGCCAGCCCGCAGCGATGAACGGCGACGGCAGCCTGGAGGTGCGGGCCACCCAGGAAACCATCTGCTCGATCTCTTTGGCGAGCCGACGACGTCGATGACCAGTCATTCCTTCTAACGCCGGCCTCTCTATTCCCACTCACACACACTCTCTCTCCTCCTCTTCTCAGGGCACGGAGATCTTCATCCGCGCCGCGACCGGATCGCTCGCGCAGATGCGCCACGTCGTGGGGCAGTTTCCTCTGGTAAGAAAGATTTTTTTCTTCGCTTTCATCGATGGCCGGCCGTCGAAATGTCGTGCTCTCTTTCTCGACCTCCACCCCACCTCCTCGACCTCCTCGCGCTTGCTCGCTCGCTCGCGCCCACTCTTTCGCTCCCTCCGTCCGATTCTCGGAGGGTGCGGCTGCGAGAGCAGCCGCTACCGATGGACGGACTCATCGTCGTCGCTTTCGGTCATTTATTTGGACGTCGTTCTTTCTCCGCCGTCGTCGTTGTCGTCGTTTTTGGCTCTTTCTCTCGACCTCTCCTCACTCTCTCGCGCGCGCGCGCCTTCTCGCTTCCCGCCCCTCCGAAGAGAGCCAGAGGAGCCAGTGGTCGTCGTCATCTTCGTCGTCGTCGCCGCTTTCGCTCTTGTTCCTTGCGACCTCTTCCAACTCACAATCGCTTCCCCCCTCCCACCTTCCGAAAACTCGGGGGGGGGGTAAACTCTCTCTCTCTTGCTCCCATTTTTCAGGGCGCGCCTTCCTTCCGCAAGAGGCCGAAATCCGCCACCTCGCATGCCCCTCCTCCTCCTCCTCCTCCCTCCGCCTCGTCTTGGCGCCTCGCAGCCCGCCCGGACCCCACAGCGCTGCCCCCACCCCCGCCCGTCCCGCGCGATAGGGGGGCCCTGATGACGAGCGACCCCTCTTCTTCTGCCGCCGCCGCCGCTCCTGCTCCTCCTCCCGCGCTGCTGCTGCGGGACACGCACCTCTCCACCCCGGAGGCCGGCCTGCTGTCCCGCGGGGGCTACTTCCTGCTCTTCCGGGACGATACCGCAGCGCGCCAGAACGATTCCACAACAAGCCTCGTCGCCGTCCCAGTGGAGGAGTGGCACACCTTCCGGCCGCCCCTCCGGCACGCCGTGCCCACGCTCGAAGAGGCCGAGGCCGCGATGGAGGCCCGCGCCCGCGGTGGCGCCGGGGGGGTCGGAGTCGCCGCGACGCACACGAGGCTCGCCGCCCTGCTGAACCGCGCGGACGAGATGGAGGCGGCTGCCATCAACGGTGGGAACTCTGCCGGTGGTGCTGCTGCTGCTCGCGGCAACGCCGGCGCCGGCGACGACGACGACGACGAAGGTGGCGGTTCCGACGTCGAGGAGCGCCGAGCGCAGCTGGGAAAAGGTGGCGCTGCGTCATCGTCCGCGGCTGCTCGCCGAAAGGCAGCAGCAGTGTCAGCAGCAGTAGGCGCGGCATCGTCAAAACCGAGACCCGCTACTGCTGCCGCCGACGACGCCATCAACGACAACGGAGGCGCGCCCGATGCCGCCGGAGCCGGGGCCGAGGACTGGGAGCACGAGGCGAACGCCGACGACGACGACCTCGACATGGGCGACGGCGCCGACGAGGACGGCGTCGGAGGCGGAGGCGGAGCCTTTGGCCCTTCAGGCCGCGGCGGCCGAAACGGCGGCGGCGCTCGCCCGTCGCTCTCGGGCGACAGCGGTGGCGGAATGTCCCCTCGCTCCAAGTACCACAGGCTGATGAAGGGGACAGCAGCGGGCATGACCTCTTCCGATGAGGAGTTTGGTGACGGCGACGACGACGACGACGACGACGATGTCAGCAAGATGGTCCGCAGGGACAAGCGGATGATCTTCGGGTCTAGCGGCGGAGGAAGCCGAAAGGGCAAGGAGAAGGTCGGCGTCGCAGCGACGGCAAAGACGACGCCGACTTCTGCAGCAGCAGGCAAGCGGAAATCCTCGCGCTCCCGCTCCCGTGGCCTCTCTACGGATGGAGACGACGACGACGACGACGATGATCTCCTGGACGACGACGAGGACCTCGACGACCTAGACGAGATGGCGGAGAAGACCAAGACCGAGGTGCTCGCCGCGAGGCCGAGCATGGAGGAGGAAGCGAAAGGAGCTGCTGCTGCTGCTGCTGGTGGCGGCATTGGCGTTGCTCCCGGTCGTGCGCCCAGCAGCAGGAGCGTCTCTCCTGCTGCTGCTGCTGCTGCTGCTGGTGCTGGTGCTGGTGCTGGTGCTGGAAAGCAGACAAAGCGCAAGGCCTCCGCCTCGCCTTCGCCGGGCGGCGGCGGCGGCGTGGGGAAGAAAAAGGCCAAGGCGCCCTCTGTCGCGCCGCCGCAACCGCCGCAACAGCTGCCCCCCTCTGCTGCTCCGTGTCCCTCCAGCCTCGGCCCTCCGACGGACGCAGAGATCGCCGCCGCGATCCGCGAGCGCGGTCCCATGGCCTCCTCCGCCCTGACGGCGATGTTCAAGGCCAGGCTGGCCGGAGCAGACGCGAAAAAGGCGTTCACCGCCGCCGTCAAGCGCGTCGCCAAGCTCGAGGAGCGCGACGGCACCAAGGTGATTGTGTTGAGGTAGAATAGATTTTCTTTCGCCCTTTTGAGTTTCCTGTTTTCCGTTTTTTTGTTCCTCTCTGTTGTGCAAACTTAAGCTTTATCTCCCATAGCATGAAACGTATCGGAAGAAGGAAGGGGGGCAGAGAGAACTGATCGTGCAATGGTGGGTCCAGAACGAGAGTCAAGAGTGGTCCTTGCTAACCCTTTTTGGGGTGCAGGGTTCTCGGCCAAAGCGAGAACAAAAAATCATTCTTTCGAGTTCCGAAGCTTCCTTCTTTCGATTGCGATCGCTTCGTCGCCTCTCCTTTCTCGCAGAGGTCCAGATGGCGCTCCTCGCTGGATTCTTGAGGCCGTCTGCGCTACTTGGTCCGCGGCGGCGGTATCTCGGAAGCAAAGGAGAGAGACCATCAGCAACAGATCGATCGCCGCAGCATCTCCTTGTATCTCCTCCTGCTGCTGCTTCTCTTTTTCTTCATCACAGTTGTCAACGCCACGGTCAGCGCACGTCCCTCCTCGTCACGCTCGCAGCAGCAGCTTCAGGAGCAGCAGCAGGAAGTGACAGCCAGGAACAACCACAACAAAAACCAACTTTCCAGCAACGGCTCGCCGCCGCCGCCCAGGCATCGTCGAAGAAGAGGAAGAAGAAGCCGCTTCCCGCCAGGCTTTTGTCTTCCTTCCTCGCGACGTCTTCGGTACCGTACAGGTGAGCGTCATTGGGGACTGCGCTCTGATTGGAATCGCGAGAAGAGAACCACTTAAAGGGTTGGAATTGAGTCGGCATTGAAAACGGGCGACGACGGTCGCCGAGCAAAGCTTGACCCCTTTCGCCTCGCGACCTCCTCGACCCCCTCGTCTTCCGACAGACTCACGCTCCCTCGCTCTGTCTCTCTCTCACCGCCCCCCTCGTCTTCTGACCGACTCACGCTCCCTCGCTCTGTCTCTCTCTCACCGCCCCCCTCGCCCCCCCACCCCCTTCCCGCCCTTCCTCACAACAATATAACAGCTCCTACGTCCCCGAACCGGCCACGCTCCTCCATAGGGTCCACGCCCGAGCAAAGCTCTTCCTCCTCCTGGCCACCCTCCTCCTCGCGGCGCGCTCGCCCCCGGGCGTCCGGGCGGCGCTCGCGGGTGCCGTCGCGGCCTCGACGCTCGTGATCCTGCCGGCGCGGCTCGCGCTGCCGCAGCTCCGCCGCGTCGTCATGATCGCAGGGTTTATCTTCTTCCTGACGGCGATAGGAGCAGAGTCCGTCCCCCCCCCCCTGCAGTCGAGGTGCCCGCCGGGGGTCGAGGCGGGGCTGGCCGCGTGCCCGCCTGCGATCGGTGGAGGCGGCGGCGGAGGTGTCTTGCTTGCTGCGGCTTCTTCTGCGGCTTCTTCTGCTGCTTCTGCTTCTGCCGCCGCCGCCGCCGCCGCTCCTTCTTCTCCTCCCTTTGGGATCGACTTCGCCGCATTCGCCCCCGCGGAAGACGGCGTCGCCTCCCAGGCCCGCAGCTACTCGTACGTCGTCTTCCACTTTCTGTTTGTCACCGTCACGCGCCGGTCGCTCCGGCTGGCGACGTCCGCGGCGGCGACCTGCCTGCTCGCGCTGCAGGGCTCGTCGCTGGTGCTGACGACGACGACGGCGGAGGACGCCGCCCTGGCGCTCTGCACGCTCCCGAGCTTGAAAAGAGAGAAGAGAGAGAGGAGGAGCGGCGACGGAACCACCGACGACGAAACCACCCCCTCGTCGTCGCCGTCGTTCATCGAAGTCATCCGTCGGCCTGCCAACCGAACGGCGCTGACCCTGCTCCTCTCCCTGCGCTTCCTGGCGCTGGTCTTCGACGAGGCGAGGGGCCTGGCTCTGGGGCTCGCGGCCCGCGGGATCGACTGGGAGGGGCTCGGGAGCGGCGGGGGCGTCACGGTCGGCCTGCGGCTCGTCACGAGGCTCTTTGGCAACCTGCAGGCCAGGGCCGGCGACGTCGCCGTCGCGATGACCGCTCGGGGGTTTGCCGGCCCCGGGCTCCACATCGTCCATCCCGCCGCGGTTCCGGAGGGAGCGGACGGCGCGAAGAAAGGTGCTCGGGTCTCTTTTGGAGCGACCCTGTGCGCGGTGCTGCTGGCGTGTGCGGCGCTGGCGCGGGCGGCGGTGTCGAGCCCGGCGTAAGGAAGAGGAGACTTTTTTTCCCCTTTTCTTTTGCAGTGTTGAGTTTTCATTATTTCAGTTTTTCTTATTCGATTGTATATAACGAAAGAAACGAAACAGAATTGCGCGGACTTGAAGTATTCAACAACGAGAGGAAAAATAGAAATGCAGGATGAGAGAGAGGGAGAGAAGATGAGGGTGAAAGAAGTGAGAGAGGGAGAGATGAGGAGGAATGAAGAAAGCAGGAAAAAACTCGCTCCTCTCTTTCCTTTCTTCAAACTCTCCTCTCCGCAATCGTCGTCGTCCTCTCGGCCGCCGCCTCCTTGGCGGCCGCGGCAGTAGTCTCCTCAGCTTCCTGTTCCTCCTCTTTCCTCTCCTCCTCCATCTGCACCGCGAATTTCTCCTTGGCCTCGGCTTCTCTCTTCCCTCGGCCCCCGCGCTCGAGCCACAGCTTTGCGGCGATGACCCCCAGCGCGAGGGCGAGCTCGACCGTGGTGAAGATCCACCCGACGAGCGCCTTCTCCAGCACCAGGTACGCCAGGTTAAAGGCAAGGCCCGCGGCGTAAGTCAGGGTGTAGTAGAGCGAGATGTCTGTATGGAGTCGTGTTGGATGGGTGGACGGACGGAGGTAGAGGGACGGGGGGAGGTGGTCGAGGTTGAGGAGAGGTGGTGGAGGTCGGGGACGAAGTTTCCCCGACGGATCAAAAAACCTTCACACTTCTCACCTGTCGTGCTCCTCGTCTTGTAGATGCGGTACAGCTGCGGCACCAGACAAATCGAGAGCAGGATGCCGCCGCTCGTCCCGAGCGCGTTGGCGGTAGGGCCGCCGGGGCTCGTTGAGGACGGTGCCATGCAATTCGTTTCCGAGTTCTTTTTTTTCCCTTCCTTTTCTTCGAGAGCGAAAAGTGCACCTCATTTTTTTTCTTTCCGAAAGCGAAATCCGCTTTTCTTCTTCTCCTTCTTCTCGGAGCTCTTTCCCTCTTCTCGGAGCTCTTTTCCTTCTTCTTCTCCCGATGGCGACCGCGCCTCCTCTGTAATCGCCCGGGTGTCTCTCGACATTGTGCCCTCGAGGTCTCGCCGGTAGAAGCCAGGACAGAAGAGAGGGGGAGAAAGGTCGCTCTTCTTGCCCTTCGTCTTGCTCCTTCTTCAGACTTCAATGGGAAACCAGCTCAGCGCCCCCTCGCGACCGGCGCACGACCTCGTGGCCGAAGTGCCCGGCCTCGTCTTCAAGGAAGCCCTCGGTGAGTAGAGAAGTTGGAGAAGAAGAAGAAGAAGTGGAAGAGAAGGAAGGCGAGAGGAGTCCTCCGTTCGACGCAGCCATCAATGCCTCTCTCTCTCTCTCTCAGCTGCTGACGTCGACGACGACGACGGCGGCGACGACCGCTCTCGACCTCCTCCTCTCTCTCTTCTCTCTATCTCTGACTCTCGCTCTCCCTCTTTCCGACTCTCGCTCTCCCTCTTTCTGGCCCCCTTTCCCTCTCGTCGACTCGCACTCTCCAGGCGGCGGCCGCCTCATGAAGTCTTGCCTCTGCGTGCACGACGACGCCGGGCTCGTCGTCGTCAAGGTTTGTTTGTCGGCGGGTGGTTTTTTTTTGTCTGCTTCCCTTTTTTTGTTTCCGCCGCCGCTTCTTCTCCTTTCTGAACAATCACCCCCCCCCCCCTTTCCCCTTTCCCCCTCTCCAGATCTACCAAAAGCGCAACCCGGACAGCAGCAGCGGCTCGCCTTCCCTCCGCCCCGTGGAGAAGCAGCTCCTGGACATCTCGGACAGGCTGGCGCGGAGGAGGCAGGCGGCGGCGGCAGAAGCGAGCTCCTCTCCCCCTGCTTCTGACTCTGCCGCTGCCTCCTCTCCCTCCCCTTCCCCTTCCTACCCTCACTTCCTGCCCGTCGCGCGAGCCCTCGAGACCCCTCGCGCGGCCTACCTCCTCCGCCCCTACGCCCAGACCTCTCTGCGCTCCCGCTGCGGCACCCGCCCCTTTCTGTCGGGCGCGGAGAAGGACTGGATCGCCTTCCAGCTGCTCTCCGCCGCCGCCGAGATGCACGCGGCCGGCGTCGTCCACGGCGACCTCAAGGCCGAGAACGTCCTGCTCACGAGCTGGGGCTGGCTGCTGCTGGCGGACTTCGCGCCCTTCAAGCCCGGGGCCCTGCCCGCGGACAACCCCGCTGACTTCACCGCCTTCTTCGACGACGCGGCCGGGTCGAGGAGGTGCTGCCTGGCGCCGGAGAGGTTTGTCGACGGCGGCAGCGGCGAGGGTGGGGGAGGCGGCGGCGGCGGCAACGATGCTGCCGCCTCCGCAACCGCGGCGGCGGCCCATGCCGCCGCCGTCCCGTTCCGCCCCCGCCACGCCCCGCTCGCTCTCACGGAGGCCATGGACGTCTTCTCGGCCGGGTGCGTGCTGGCCGAGCTGTACGCCGACGGGCGGCCGCTGTTCGACCTGTCGAGGCTGCTCGCGTTCCGCAAGAGCGGCGGCGGCGGCGCCGCGGGCGGAGGAAGCGCAGACGTCGGGAGGAACGGCGACTCCCTGCTGATGTCCACTTTGGCCGCCGTGCCTCCCGCGCTGCGCCCGCTCGTGCGCTCGATGGTCTCCGTCGACCCGAGGGCTCGCCCGACGGCGGCGGAGGCGCTGAGGCAAGCAGAGGCGTCGGCGCACTTCCCCCCTGCGTTTTTCGGTGCCGGGGCAGAGAAAGGTCCCGCTGGCTTTTCGCCTCCTCCTTCTCTGCACGACCTCTTCCGAGAGCAGCACTCGCTAGACGCCGACGGGCGCATCGCCGCGGTCCTCTTTGCCGCGCCTTTGTTTTTAAACGAGGGACGCGGCGGAAAGGGGAAGGGGAAGCGGAGGAAGAAGATAGAAAAGGAGGAGGAGACGACGGCGGCGCAAGAGCCGCAGAGCGCTGCCTCTGCCTCTGCCTCTGCTGCTTCATCTGCTGTCGCTCCTTCGATCGTGCGCGACGTCTCGAAGCTACTTTCGGCCACCGAAGGGCTCCTGGCGAGGCTGAGCACGAACGAAGCCGAAGGAGGAGGAGGAGGAGGAGGAGATGACGGCGACGAAGACGAAGGCGACGTCGTCGTCGAGCGCGTCGACGAGGTCGAGTTCCGGGCGCCGGCGCAGCCGATGTCTTCGTTGCCACTGGCGCTTTCGTCGTCGACGTCGTCTTCCGCTGCTGCTCCCATCGGTGCGGCTGCTGCTGCCTCGGCCTCCTCCTCCTCCCCTCGCTGGGTCCCCGCCGACCCGGCAGCAGCGGGCCTGACCCCGGCCCTCGACGGCGTCGCCTCGGGCTCCCGGAGGACCAAGGAGCAGGTCCGCCTCCCTCCTCGTCCCCCGCCGTCTCCTTCTTTTCCTTCCTCCTCCCGCTCCCCCAGGCGGGCGGGCAGCAGGGGCGGATGGGTCTGGGCCTCGGAATGGGCGCTGGACACCGCCGCTGCGCCTGCTGCCGACGCGCAGGGGTGGTCTTACAGCGGGGGGGGAGGGCGTGGAGCTGGCAGCAAGCCCCTCGCTGCCGCCGCCGCGGGAGGAGACTCCGACGACGGCGACAACGAGGCGGGCATCTTCGCCGCGGCCGCGGCCTCGTCGGCGGACTGGACCGCGGACCCCTCCCCGGACGCCTGTTGGAGGAGGAGGCAGTGGGTGCGCGTGCGCAGGAGGGTCGTCGTGGGAGTCGATTCTGTTGCTGCTGCTGCTGCTGCTGTCGATGCTGCTGCTGCTGCTGCTGCCAGCGACGACAGCGAAAGTGGATCCGACGACGACGCCGAAACCGAAACCACTCGCCGCCCTTCCTCCTCCTCAAGCAACAACCCGCACCACGATGTCGTCGTCGCGACGGTGCTCACGGGCCTGCTCGCCTCGCTCCTCCGCGGCGCCCCCTCCCCGGACGCCCGCGCCTCGGGCGCGAGCTGCCTCGCGCACGTCGCCGCGGCGGCCGACGACGCGGCCAGGCTCGACCGCGCGCTGCCCTACCTCGTCGCGCTGCTGACGTCGGACGACGCGCCGAGGGTGCGCGCGGCGGCCGTCCGGGCGCTGGTGGTGCTGATGCGGGCCGTGGGCAGCCTGGGTGGCGGCGGCGGAGGAGGAGGAGGCGCTGCTGCTGCTGCTGCGGGAGCTCCTTCCTCGCGCTCGGCGACATCCTTCTCCGCCGCTGCCGCCGGGACGCTCTCGGCCTACCTCTGGCCCTCACTGGGGCAGGCCGCGGCCTCGGACGGCGACGAGGGCGTCCGCGTCGCGCTGGCGGGTGCCCTGGCGCCGCTGGCGTGCGCCGCAGCGAGGCTGCTGAGGAGAGAAGGAAGTGGAGGAGGAGAAGAGGAAGAAGAAGAGGAAGGAGGAGGCGACGACGACGACAAAGGAAAAGGCGACGGCGGCAGCGACGGCGACGACGAGCGAAAAGAAAGCAAAACCGCCGCTCCCTCCGACTCCGACTCCGATTCGGGATCCGAAGACGAGTCCGAGTCCCTCGAGCTCGTGCGCTTCGTCGAGCGCGCCCTCCACGACCTCTCCGTCGGCGCCTCCTCCTCCTCGGCGACGCGCCTCGCCCTGCTCCCGGGGCTCGGGAGCCTCGCGGCGCTGCTCGGCCGGGCCGAGGCCAACGACCTGGTGCTGCCCGCGGCGATTACCTTCCTGAACGACAGGGACCCGCAGGTCCGCGCCGCGTTCTTCAGGCACGCGGGAAGCGGGCTCGCCGCGGCCGCCGGCCCCGGCGGGCTCGAGGCCTTTCTGCTCCCGTGCCTCGAGCAGGCGCTGGCCGACGAGTCCCCCGCGGTCGCGGCGGCGGCGCTCTCGTTCCTGGCCGACGCCTGCGCGGCAGGGGAGGACGCGGGGCGGCCGGCCCCCTCCGGCTCGGCCGCTCCCCGTCGGGACCCGCGGACAGCGCCCGGCCCGGCGCTCCCCCTCCTGCGCCGCGGGCCGATGCTCGGGGCGGCGCGGCGGGCGCTGCCCCGGGCGCTGTCCGCGGGCTCGCCGGCCGCCGTCCAGGCCGCGGCGGCGGGGTTCGCCGCGGCCGCCGCGGGGGCCCTCCCCTCTGCCGCCGAGGCGTTTGCTCTGATCTCTCCGCTGCTGAGGGGGGCCTGCGAGCGCGACCCCGCGGATCTGACGGACGCGGCGTCGATCGCGGCGGTGCTGCTGAAGAGGAGGGAGGGGAAGAGGAGAAAGGAGGCTGCCGGCGACGACTGCGGCGGCCCCGACTCCCCGAGTCCCGTCGGCATCCCTCCCCTGCTCGAGCTCGCCACCAGCGCGCCTCTGCTGGTCCTCCCCGCCGCCGCGGCCTCTTCTTCGTCGTCGGATGCGCTGCATCCCGGCGCTTCAGCTCTGGACTGCGCTCTCGCCGCGGCGGGGATGTCGCTGGAGGAGGAGGAGGAGCAGGGAGGAGAAGAAGGAGGCCGCAGCAGCGACAGCAGCAACGCGCTCTTCCGCCGCCCGGCGACCAAGGAGCTCATCTCCCGCGCCGCGAGGCGCGTCTTGCCCGGAGGTGGAGGAGGAGCTTCCAGTTCGTCGTCGTCTCGTACTGCTGCTGCTGCTGCTTCTGCTCCTTCTGCTGCTGCGGACCTCGCCCTGCTGGGAGCCGAGGCCGACGGGGAGGCCTCCTTCTACGGCGTGCCCGCCGCGGCCGTCGCCGCCGCCAACGCCGAGGCGGCCATCGCCGTCGCGGCTTCGAGCTCGCTGCTCGGAGCTTCCTCTTCCGCTGCTGCTCCTTTCCCGTCGCCAACTTCGCCTTCTCGCTCGACCGCCGCTCTGCTCCTCCCCTCCTCGGGCCCGCCCCCCTGCTCGCTCGACCGCGCCCCCTGGCGCCCGCGAGGCTCGCTCGTCGCGCACCTGGCCGAGCACTCCCGCGCCGTCAACGCCGTCGCCGTCCCTGTTTCGGGTCGCTTCTTCGCCACGGCCTCCTCGGATGGCGTTTCCCGCGTCTGGGACGCCGCGGGACTGGAGAGGGACGCGAGCGCGAGGTCGAGGGCTGCCTACGCGGGCCAGGCCGCGGCCGGCGCGGCCAGGCTCTTGTGCGCCTGCTCCGCCGCCGCCGCGTCCTCGGCAGACGCCGTCGCGACGGGGTGTTCCGCCGGCACCGTCCACGTCTGGCGGGTCGGGTATGCTCCCGCGGGGGGCCGCGCCGGGGCTCCTGAGCGCGTCGCGGGGATCTTTGTCGGGAGCGGAAGCGGAGGAAGTGGAAGCGGCGCTGTTCGAGCCGGAGTCGGCAGCAGCATCGGCAACAACAGCGCGCTGCCGTCGATCTCGTCCGCCGCGGTCGCGGCGTCGGCCGCCGCGGCGACGGTGGCTGCCCCCGGGGAGGGCGCGGTCTACTCCCTCGTCGACTGGCATCCGAGCTCGGTCGCCCCTGCTTCAGGCCAAGGGTTGCTCCTTTACTCGACCGCGCGAGGGGGGGTGCACGGCTGGGACCTGCGGCAGCGAGGAAGCGGAGGCGGTGGAGGCGCAAGCGGAAGGAAACCCCGCTCTTTTTCTTCCTCCTCTTCTCGAGACGACGCCTGGGTCCTGACCCCCCCAGCCTGCGAGGGCTCCATCGGCGCGATCGCGGCAGACCCCCTGGGCTCCTCCTGGGTCTTCACGGGCTCCTCGCGCGGCGTGCTGTCCCTCTGGGACGCGAGGCTGTTGATCCGCGTGGCGGCGTGGAGGCTGCCTGGGGCGCCCAGCGTCGACGCGCTGGCGGTCGCGGCAGCGCCGTGGGAGAGAATCGGAGGAGGTTCTGCTGCTGCTGCTGCCGCTGCTACTGCAGACGCTTCTTCTTCTCTGCCGCCGCCCTCCGGCCCTCTGGTCTGGTGCGCAGCGGGAGGGGAGGCCTCGCTGTGGGAGATCTCCAAGGGGGCGCCCAGGCTCGTGCTGCGGTCGTCGTCGTCGTCCTCCGGTTCGGCGGAAGCGGTGCCGGTGTCGTTGCGAGGGTTTTCGCCGCCCTCGACCTCTTCTTCTTCGCAACCTCCTCCGCTGCCGACCGACCTCTCCTCGACCAGTATCGCTTCGCGCTCCCGCGGCGCTGTCCGCTCCTTGCTCTCCACGGGCGCAGGACCCCTGATCACGGGAGGAGGCGACGGCGTCCTCAGGCTCTGGGACTGCGCGAGGCCCGACGACAGCTATGTCGTTGCCGGGTTCCCCCCGGACGACAGCGACAGCGAAGAAGACGAGAGGTCTCCTCTCGCTTCTTCTTCCTCCGCCGCCGCCGCCAACAGCAACCCGCTGCCCCGCCCGCCGCCGCCGCCGCAGCGCCTGCGCCCTAGAGGACCCCGGGTCTACTCTCGCCGCGTCGTCGAGGGCGGGCTCGTGGTCGTGGAAGAAGCGAAAGCGGCGGCGACGGCAAGAGTAGCGACGGCAGCGAGGGCAGCACCCGCCGGTGCTGCCGCCGCCGCCGCCGCCGGCGGCGGAAACAAAGACTGGTGCTCGTCGTCGTCGCCGTCGTCCCTCATCGACCCCTTCAGCGTCGAGTCCACTGCCGCGAGCCTCGCGCACAGGGACTCGATCACGGCCCTGGCGTCGATCGTGGGCCAGGGAGGCGTGAGGCTGCTGCTCTCGGCGGGCAGGGACGGGGTCGTCAAGGCGTGGCGGTAGAGAATAAGAAAATTTCCATTTTGTAACAAAAAAAACTAGCATGCATTTTACATTTCATCATTTTCATTCCTTTCGGTCCCTTGTTTCTTCTCAACTCACCTTCGCTCGAGACCTCACCCGCCGGCGCGGCCCGCGGCAGCTGCAGCAGCGGCGAGGTCCTCGGCGTCGGTGCGAGGCCTCGCTCTTGCCCCCTCCCCCGTCGCCGCAGCCGCAGGAGCTGCCGCCACCGGGAACAGCGCCTCGTCCTTCCTCTCCCACCCGAAGAGGCACGCCGAGAGCCACTCCGGGGAGACGCAATGGATCAGCGGCGAAGCTGCCGCCGCCGCCGCCGCAGCAGCAGCAGCAGCAGCAGCAGCAGCAGCAGAGACCGCTCCAGCTGCCTCCGCGGCCTCCGTTACTGCAGCTGCTGCCGCGGCGGCTGCGGCCAAGGAGACGTTGTGCGCCCTCGCCCCGCTGACCTTGGCGGTGCCGTCGGCGGCGGCGACAACGTGCGTCGTCCGGCCGGGAGCGAGGCGCTCCTCGACGACGGCCCCGAGCGCGCGGGCCGTCCTCGCGGCCGGGACGGCGGCGAGCGGGGTGCCCAAGGGCGCCAGCCCGGAGAGCACCAAGAAGCAGCCGCGGAGGACGGAGGAGCGCAGGGCGTGGAGGTGCTTGCGGACGTCGGCCGTACTCTTTGCTGCTGCTCCTGCCGTCATTTCGCCGCCGCCGCCGACGTCGCCGCTTCCGCTTCCGCTTCCGCCTTGGCGTTTCTTCTCCCTCGCTTCCTCCTCGTCGAGCTCCCGGAAATAGGACTCGTGCACCGAGTCGAGCACCCTCGCCGCGACGGAGAGCATCCCGGTCCCCAGGTCCTCGTCCCGGCTCTTTTCGAGCCAAGAGAGGTGCCGCTGCTCCGCTATTCCTCCTCCTCCTCCTCCTCCTGCTTCGCCGCCGCCGCCGCCGCCGCCGCCACCGCCCGGCGGCAGCGGAGAAAACCTGCCCGCGCACGCCGGGAAGAAGATGTACCGGTCGACCAGCAGCAGGTTCCCCTCGTGCTGCGGCCACACGGCCCGCGTGTCGTCCAGCACGACAGTCGTCAGGTCCGACCCGAGCACCACGTCGAGCGACTTGTGGTGCGCGCGCGTCGAGTCGCCCTGGCTGATGACGCGCCCGCCGAAGAGCTCGCCGGTCGGGTCGAGCAGCGCGGCCATCGCCGCGGCGTAGGCCCTGTCGCCGTGGGTGTAGACTGCGAGCTCGTACCTCTCGGAGGCCTTCCGCAGGAAGGCGCGGGCGCCGGGGCGGAGCTTGGTCCAGAGGTTGATCGCGGGGAGGTAGAAGAGCGAGCGCGAGGGGTGCGGCGGGAACTCCGGGAGCGACTGGAAGGGGAACGGCTTCGCGGCGGCGGCGGCGGCGGCGGCGGCGGCGGCCCCCGCCCCCGCTGCTCCGGCTCCCCCTCCGCCGCTCCCCCCCTCCCCCCTCGCCGCCTCGGCGTCCTCGGCGGCGATGAGCGCGTCCATGGCCCCGCCGCAGCTGTCCCCGGGGATCTCGTCGAGGCGCGTCGAGTTGAGCAGCGTGTGATCGAGGTCGAGCACCAGGTGCAGCCTCCGCGCGGCCCTCGAGGCCGCGTCCGAGGCCTCGCGGAGCCGGGCCGCCTCCGCGCCCGAGACGCGCAGGCCCGCGTGGATGTAGCGCAGCGCGACCTGGTCCTCGGGTGTCTGTCGTTGCTGGTCGTTGTTGGCCGCTGCTGCCGCTGCTGCTGCTGCTGCTGCTGCCGCTGCCGCTCCTGCCGATGCTGTTGGTGTTGCTGCTCCTGCCGCTCCAGCAGCAGCTTGCCTCTCTCGGTGTCGCTCTTGCTTCTCCTGCCTCCTCCGCTGCCGCTCCTCGGCCTCCGTCTCGTGCGACGACGCTGCCCCTGGCCCCTCGGAAGACGACACGTGGATGCCGCAGACGACGCAGATGCCTCCCATCGTCGCAGGATGGGCGCAGGCGGGGGCGGCGGCGGCGGCGGAAGCGGCAGCAGGAGGCTGAGCAGAGGCAGGAACGTTGTCCGTCGTCGTCGCCGCCGCCGCTGCTGTCGCCTTCTCGTCGACTCTCCTCCGCTTCGAGGCGCCGCCGTCGCCGTCGATCCCTTGCTCCGGCTCCGAGGACACTCCCTCGAGCTCGAGCTCGAGCGCCGCGGCGATGTCCGCGGAGTCGTCGTCGGACGAAAAAGAAGTCATGTTGGATCGATGGAACGATCGAATGCGATACGGCGTCCTCTCTTTTCCCTCGCGCTGTTTGTGTCTGTGTGTGCGCACTTTTACCGATCCTGCTCTACTGAAGATGAGAGAGGGAAAGAGAGAGATACAGCCGGTGCAGCGTGCCAGAGCCGCGGAGGGGGGGCGAGAGAGGCGAGGCTCTCAGGAGAGGCGAGGCATCGTGCAAGGGAGGGAGAGACAGAAAGAGTTTTTTCTCTCTTTTTTTCCCCCTCTTTCTGATTTTTCTTCTCCCCCTCTTTTTTTCCTTGCATCTCGAACCTCTTTTCTCTTCTCTCTCGTCTTCTTTCCTCAACAAGAGAATTTCTAAAAAAAATCACGAGGGCCCCCCCTCTGCTCTTTCTTGCTCCCACTTTTTCTTTCCTTTTTTCTACTTGTGTTCACGTTTCCCTGGCTCTCTTTTCATCCCACCTCTCTCTTCCGCCGTGATGCCGCGCGGAACGGACATTTTGATGGCCGCCATGGAGCCCTCTGTGAGCGCTGAGTTCGGGAATGAGGCGGCGAAGCTCGGAGGAGGCAGCGAGGTGCGTTGGGGAATTGAGTTTTTTTCCCCTCGGCGGCGGTGATCACCGCACGAAACCTAATCGCGGCGATTCGAGCATCTTCTCGAGGCTTTCTGCTCGATCCACGCATGGTTTTGCATTGAGGTTTTTGCGATGCCTCACGCGCCTTGAAAAGAAGGAGCAATCCGACTCGATTCATAGCTCATCGAGGGACCTGCTCAGAATGTTCAAGTCGCCGTCGTCGCCGTCGACGCTCAGAAGCCACTCGCTACCGACGCTCGCTCGCTCGCTTGCTCGCTCTCTCTCGCTCACTCCCCTCTCTCTCCCGCCGGCTCCTCTTGCCTCGACCCCTTGCTCTGTTCACGCGTTTTCAAACAAAAAAAACAGGTCCCTCCCCCCCTCCGCCCGCCGACCCCGCTCGGCACCACACCGGTCGCCGTCGCCGCGATCGACGCCGCCGCGGCGGACGCCTCGCGGCCCCCGGTCCCTTCCTTCGCCTCCTCGGCGATGGGAGCCCCCGCCGAGCCCGCCGCCGCAGGGATCGCGGCCGCGGCGCCCGAGCCCCTGCAGGCAGACGCGGGGACCAGGGACGCGTGGGTCCCGCGGGACGCCCGGATGCTCCGACTCACGGGCAGGCATCCCTTCAACAGCGAGGCCCCCCTCGACGACCTGATGGCCTCGGGGTTCGTCACCAAGACCGCTCTGCACTTTGTGAGGAACCACGGCGCTGTCCCCCGCAGGGAGTGGGGCACGCACACGGTGACGGTCGACGTCGGCGACGACGCCTCGGCGTCCGCTTCTCCCGATGCTGCTCCTCCCGCTCCTCCTTCTTCTTCTTCTTCCCCCAAGAAGCGGCCCCTGGTCCTCTGCATGGACCAGATCGTCGCCCTCCCGGCCCGCACCCTGACCGTCACCATGGCCTGCGCGGGCAACCGCCGCAAGGAGCAGAACATGCACAGGAAGTCGCAGGGCTTCAACTGGGGCGCCGCGGGCGTGTCGACCGCGATGTGGACCGGGGTGCCCCTCCGCGACCTGCTGCTGCTCGCGGGCCTCGACGAGTCGGACCCGCTCAACGCCACGAGGCACCTGCGCTTCTGCGGCCCCGCCGGGGAGCTCCCCAAGGGCGGCGACGGGCGCTACGGCTCGAGCATCGCGCTCCCCTACGCGCTCAACCCCGCCCACGACGTGCTGGTGGCCTACAAGCAGAACGGGCGCTGGCTGGCCCCGGACCACGGGTTCCCGGTCAGGCTGATCCTGCCCGGGTTCATCGGGGGGCGCACCGTCAAGTGGCTCGAGAGGATCGAGGTCTCGGACTCGGAGTCGGACAACTGGTACCACCTGCACGACAACAGGGTGCTGCCGCCGCACGTGCGCACGCCCGAGGACGCCGAGGCGGGGGGCTTCTGGAGGAACCCGGACTACGTCATCAACCACCTCAACATCAACTCGGCCATCTCCAGCCCCTCGCACGACGCGGTTGTCCCCCTGAGGCTGGGCGGCCGGGCCAAGGTGCCCTTCCGGGGGTACGCCTACTCCGGCGGGGGCCGGAAGGTCACGCGCGTCGAGCTGTCGCTCGACGGCGGCAGGAGCTGGCCCTACCCCGCGCTGATCCACAGGGGCGAGCCCCCGACGAGGCACGGCATGCACTGGGCCTGGGTAAGGGGCGAGAGGAGAGAGAGTTCTTCTTCTTCTCCTTCGGGCTTTTTTTCCCCTTCTCTCACATTCTTCTTCTCTCCCTCTCCTTCTCTTCCTCTCTTCTTCCCAAAAGGTGCAATGGTCGGTCGAAATCGCCTTGGGGGACCTGCTGGCGGCCTCGAAGGTCTCAGGAGACGGAGTCCTCCGGGAAGATGGCGAGGTCGCGGCGCCCGAGATCGCGCTCCGCGCCGCCGACGCGTCGATGAACTGCCAGCCCGGGAGCCTGACCTGGTCGCTGCTGGGCATGATGGGCAACCAGCACTACCGCGTCAAGATGCACGCCCACGAGGACGCGGAGAGGGGCGGGGAGCTGGGTATCCGGTTCCAGCACCCGGCGCCGATCGTGGTCGGTCCCCTGGGGAACGTCGGGTGGAGGGAGGAGGCGCAGGCGCGGGCGGGCCTGGCCTCTGCTGCTGCTGCTGGCAGCGGCGGCGACGCTGGGCCCAACACGCCGCCCGCTTCCGAGTCTGGCGCAGCAGCAGCGGCGGCAAAGGCTCCTCCCTCTTCTTCCTCGGGCCTCCGCAAGGTCACGCAGAGGGAGCTGGCCGAGCACGCCTCGGAGGAGTCCGCGTGGTTCTCCTACCGCGGCCGCGTCTTTGACGGCACCAGGTTCCTCGAGGCGCACCCGGGAGGCGCGGAGTCGATCCTGATCTCGGCCGGGATGGACGCGACCGAGGACTTTGACGCCATCCACTCTGCCAAGGCCAAGAGCATGCTCGAGGACTATTTGGTCGGCGAGCTGGTGGAAGGCGACGGAGAGGCGGAGGAGGAAGGGGAGAAGAATGGTGCTGCCGCCGGAGCCGCCGGAGCAGCTGATGCCGCCGCAGACGGGAGAAACTCGCCTCCGGTCGCCCTCGACCCGCGCCAGAAGCGCGCCTTCCCGCTCGTGCTCAAGGAGCGCCTGTCCGAGAACACCCGCCTGTTCCGCTTCGCCCTGCCCACGCCTGCCCACGTCCTAGGCCTGCCCGTGGGAAAGCACGTCTTCCTCTACGGCGCGGCGCAGCAGCACGGCGGCAATGAGATCATGCGGGCCTACACCCCGATCTCGTCCGACGCCGACGCGGGCAAGCTCGAGCTGGTCGTCAAAGTCTATGACGACAAGCTGGGAGGTGGGATGATGTCCCGCTGGCTCGATTCGCTCTCCGTCGGCGACTCGGTGAATGTGAAGGGGCCCGTCGGGCATTTCGTGTACGAGGGCAACGGGGTCTGCTCGGTGCACCGCCGGCGGGTCGTCGCGCGCGCGATGACGTTCATCGCCGCAGGTACCGGGATCACCCCCTGCTTCGCCGTGCTCCGCGCGGCCATCGACGGCGTTCCCGGGGATGAAGCTGCCGGCAGCAACGACGCCACGAGGCTGCGCCTGATCTACGCCAACCGCCACGAGGAGGACGTCTTGCTGAAGGCCGACCTCGAGGCGCTGGCGGCGAGGAGCGATGGGAGGCTCGAAGTCGTCTACACGATCTCGAGGCCGAGCAGGGAAGCGGGGACGTGGCCGTACCGCGTCGGGAGGATCGACGAGGCCATGCTGCGGGAGTGCGCCCTCGCTCCCTCTGGGGCAGCAGAGGCGGGAGCGGGAGCGGGAGCGGGAGCGGAAAAAGAAATCGAGGGAGAGTGCCTCGCGCTGATGTGCGGGCCGCACGCGCTGCTCGAGGACGTCTGCGCGCCCGCGCTGGAGAGGATCGGGTTCTCCAAGGCCAACATCATCACTTTTTAATTGGTCTTTGGGAGTTTGAGAGAGCGTTGGAGAGAGAGAGAGAGAGAGAGAGAGAGAGAGAGAGAGAGAGAGAGAGAGAGAGAGAGAGAGAGAGAGAGAGAGAGAGAGAGAGAGAGAGAGAGAGTG
>Ga0315284_10004445_pt1 | contig 19911 bp, 14 predicted proteins | sample YL17G09_16_MG_FD_203696 | JGI IMG/M metagenome (GOLD analysis project Ga0315284, IMG submission 203696) | Sediment microbial communities from Yellowstone Lake, YNP, Wyoming, USA - YL17G09_16 | ecosystem: Environmental > Aquatic > Freshwater > Lake > Sediment | place: USA: Wyoming | collected... | reverse complement strand
ATGGAGCCGTCCGGGTCTGTTCTGTTCGTAGGATTGTCGCCGCAGTAGTTGTACATGTCATGGAACTGCGGTACAGGATCAACTGATGTCCAGCGGGCAATTTCGGGGTCATAGTATCTCCGTCCGAAATACGCCAGCTTCATGCCCTGCGGCACATGGTAATCTGTCTGTATCGTATGCTCGACATAACAAGTGGGATTAGATTCTTCGCTTGCACCGAGTGTCAATGCTGCAATAGGATGTGGCGCGAAGCGAATCACCATCCGCTCGCCCTCCTTGATTTCCCATCCGCTGGGCCAACTCGTGGCAGCATGAGCGCGGTAGATATAGACAACCTGCCCGCCGATACGGGTCCAGATACGGTGAATGGTCTTGGGCTTATCGAGTTTGATCACCGTCTTGAGCGTTGCAGTGCTGCTCTCCCAGGTGTAGTACTCCCGCGCATAATCGCTGCCCGAAGGGTCGCCGAAATCGATATGGAAATAGTGATAATCATTACCTGGATTATTGACCCCGGTGACTTTCAGATCGAGCTCAATTTCGCATACGGCATGTTGCCCCTCCCCATCCAACTCCTTCCCCGTAAATTTCGGCTTCGTATTCTCCGCCCCTGCCCGGTAGATGGGGGTAACTGCTCCATAGGCATCATACATGGCCGCCTCGATCACCTGGGCATTTTCATCGACAACAACCCGGGTAGAGCCCAGGTGGTCTTTCATATAATAGTTGTAGCCACCAGTCTGGTTCACCACCCCGCCGTTGACGAACACGTGGCGTCCCTCGACGCCCAGGCCGGAGATGTTCTGATAGGAGTACTCGGTATTGCGGGTCTCGTCGTCCTCGAAGACCACATCATCGATATACGCATCATTCGAGCTGATGGCGAGGGATTTAGGTTTGGGCGCAAAGAAGATTTCGAACCATTCGAAATTGGCGATGCCGCCATTGCCACGCGAGACCAGGTACAGGTCATGCACCCCATTGGCGTTCAGCATTTCGTCGCCATTGAGGTAGGTGGACTGAGTGACTGCTTTGTCCACCCACCATCCGCCGGTGCGCATGACGTTGAGTGTACCCAGGAGAGGACCGGTTGGAGAGTCGAGGCGGAGTTCGATGTTACCGGCGTAGCCTGCGCCATCGCTGGCGATGCGGGCGGAGAACTTGATGGCGCCGCCGCGGAAGTTGATCAAGCTATACTTGAGGTAGTCGCCGTTGTCCAGGCCGCCGATGTATTGCCACTGGGAATTGAAGTCGAAGAACATGCCCTGCATCCCATCACACAAGACGGCGGCGCGATGGAGGTAGGCGTCGTTGATGGGTGTGAGCTCGAACCAGTCCAGGTTGCAGATGCCGTTAGAGCAACCGTTGGCGGCTTTGAAGACGAGATAGAGATCGTGCACACCTTGTGCTCCGTCAACAAGATCTCCGTAGAGGGTAGTGTATTGTTCGGTCCAGGACTCCGGTCCGGCACCAGTGAAACGAACGGTCATTTCGCCGATTTTGGGGCCGGTTATGCGATCAACGTGGAACTCGATGATGCCGCCGAGCTGGCCGACCGTGCCATCGCGTGCGATGCGGCTCTTGAAATGGATGAGGCCTTGCTTCATGTCTATGCCGGGGTAGACTGCGTAGTCACCATTGTCGATGCCGCTGATGTAGCGAACGTTGTTGCCCCCCTGGACAATCAAGAGTTCCTGCCCACGAGGATCGGTTGCGTCGGCCTGTCGGAGGATTGGAACGACTTCCTGGTAGGTGATCTCAAAAAAATCGAGTTTGGCTGCTGGAACCGGGGCGGCGCCATGCTTCAGCACCAGGGACAGATCAACCGACCCATCGCCGCCGCCGCTGAGGGCGATTTCCTGGGAAAGGAAGGTACACTCACCGCCAGTGCCTTTGACGTCGAGAATGCCGAGGAGTTCTCCACCAACCCGGACTTCAATCTGCACGCCGGATGAAACGCCAAGGGGCATATTGCAGGCAACACCTGCACGGAGGCGAACGGCGCCCTGACCCAAGTACACGCGATACCGCGCCCACGAACCACTGGCGCCGGCGAGGTCCAGGTAGCTGACCTGACCACCGTATCCATCCGTGCAAGAGCCGGGGTGCATGCCCTCCGCCCAGGTATACCATTCTGCAACGCAGAAACTGGTTTTGGTGGTGGGAGCAGGATAGTCAACGCTTGCATAGGAGACCGCGAAAACCGCGATCACGATTGCCAGGGAGGTGATGAGTCGATTCATTGGTGTTCTCTGAAAGAAGTGAGCTGTGATCGGTGAACTGTGAACAGTGCAAGCGAAATCCGTCGCATTCTCTGCAAGCTTCCACGTGTTTGGCGTCCGACGGTTGACATATACATCACATCAAGCTCATGCTTCGACAAGCTCAACACGAGCGGACCTGTCGCTGCTAAATGAGTGCTGCCGCACAAGCCCCATTCCCTCTCTCCACCAGATCCGCAAGAATCCGTCACATCCGTACTACTGCCGGGCAGTTTGTTGTCTTATTGCGCATATTCTGAGTGGCGTCCCAGGGTAACCAACGGCTTGCCTGACCGCTGACTGCTGCCCGCTGAGTGTCGCGCCACAGCGAAGCAGGGGTGCGACGGCTCTCGCATCGCCCGAGCGAGGCGTGGGCAGCGGCCCCACCGCGCCCATTCTTCGCTTGTCATCAGGAACCAGGGGCAGGGATCGATCTCTTTGACAACTCAGTCTTCAGCACCCGGTTTCCGCCGGCGTCATACATCATGCGGACTTCGGAGACCTGGGAATTCGGATCGAGTTTCTTAACGTTGAACCTGCTCAATGGCTGTCCGTCAACAGTCGCGGGAAGTGTCTGATAGAATTTGAACGACACTGGCATATTGAGCCAGTCGTATTCGGTTACCATGTTCTTCGAGCGATCCACAATCTGGTTTCCGCGCGCATCGTAGACGTAGTTGGCATTGCCGGACTTGGTGGGGTGCGTGGTGATCTTCTCCAACTGGTTGGAGATGCCCGATCCATATCCATAGGCGTAGCTGTAGATGTACTCGTCTAATGTGCTTGGAGTGGTGGTGCCTCGTGACTTGCTCTTGATGCGACCGTCGGCGTGGTAGGCGAATGCCTCATCCAATTGCGAGCCACCGGTGAGGTCGACACTGGTGAGGCGGTTGGTCTTGTCGTAGGTGTAGGAGTAGATACCAGTGCCAGTGGTGAACCCGGCGGGATACTGGGCCCCTGTGAAGTTGGCGTAGGTGATGGCTGAGGTGGCGATGTTGCCGTTGTACTGGTTGAGATAGGAGAGATCCTGCGTGAACAGCGGCGAACCCGGGGTGAGCGTGCCTCTCACACCATTGATCTTCTCGACCCACCCGCGCACGTTGTACTGGTACTCCACGCGCCCAATCTTGCCGGCGTAGTCGGCAGGGGCTGTTGAGGACGGATAGAACGACTTGTCCGTCATCGTGCCAGTTCCATCGTAGGAGTAGCGAACAAGTTTCTTCCCCGATCCAATCGCCCCATCCCATACGCACTTCAGGCGAGCCATCTCGTCGTACTCATACTGCTTTATGCGAATCTTGCGGGCCCACGTGGCTGGCTTGGTGATGTCTTCTTCGTAGGTTTCGGCAGTGATTCGGCCCTGAAAGTCATAGGTGTAGGAGAACTTCTGCACGCCCTTGGTGGGCACGATCTTGTACTTGGCCTCCACCTGCCCGTCGTCGTTGTACGACAGCAAGTCAACAACTCGATGAAGGGCGGACTTGTCGGCGCTCTGATCGTAGGAGATGGCCGCAACCAATCGACCGGTCAGATTGTGCAGATTGTTCAGAATAGTGGCAGGCACGCCGGTGGCATCCTGAACGCCGTCGATGGTGTCGTAGAAATTGCGAATGCGGACCTTGGTCTGGTCAGCGACAGGCGGATTGTTCGGAGTCTGCGAGATTGCTGCAAAATTGGGCATGCGGGAACAGGTATAGGTAGAGCGCCCGAAAACGTCGTAATAGTACACAATACACGAATCGCCGAGGCTGCCGTTGTCGTTGAGGTAGTCTTCCTGCACCTGCGTGAACACCAGCCTGCCGGCGTCGTCATAGATGTAGAGATTTCTGGATCCGGTCTCGGGCGTTGTTTTGCCCACGAGCTGACCGAGTGTGTTGTAGCGGTATGTGGTGGATGCCACTCGCGCACTCGTGGCATCGTCAGCCGGCGGGATTTCTTCGAGCAGGTTGCCCTGAATGTCGTAGACGTACTGCGCGATGATAGCCTTTGTGCCCGTGTGCGACCAGGTCTTGACAGTGCGACCGAACGCATCTTTGAGTTCCTGCGAATACCCGCCATTGGGGTCGCGTGTGACCGTGAGGAAGAAGTGCGGGTCGTTCTGAGTCCCATTGGCAGTGCCCGCGTCCAGCGCAGCCAGAATGGTAGTGCTGGCCGGATCGATGTCGATGAAATCGGCATTGTTTCGCGAGAAATACCACACGCGCGCGGGGTGTCCGTCGAGGGAGTATGGCAATCCAGGCGCGCCTTGCTTGGTCACGCGGGAGAGAGGATCGTCGCTGTACACAGACTCGCTGTACGGGCGGCCTGCGGGGTCTCGTTTGGCAGTGGAACGCAACCACGTATCAGCCTCGGTGGTAATCGCGGTGAAGTCCGCATCCACATACGCGGGCACAGCACCACTAGCTAGGGCGCGGTAATACGGCACCAGCGACTTCACCGGCCTTCCCGCATCGTCGTATGCGGTAGCCGAGATGATGATCCCCGCAGGACTGCTCGCCTTGTACGTCTGTGACTGGATTCCACGCCCCAGTCCGTCGGCATAGGAGATGGATATGACATTCAGATTGTTGGGATAATATGTAGTAGTCTTGACGTAGTTGGGCTCATTGGCCACCACGCTCACGGCAGCAATCAGGAGTGCGAGGGCGCCGAGGACTCGGGCATGTGTACGGTGGGTATTCGTCATGGGTTAATCGTCCTTCTCTGCGTCTGACTGGACACGAAGATCTGCAAACCAGTCACTGAAATTAACTAATGCGCAATTTTCTGTCAACAACTTTCCTCAAAACCCGAAATGGTTGTTCACATCAGGGCCTTCTGCTCCTGCAACCGCGCACCAGAATATGTTGCTGCGTTTTGTGTGTCAAGGTTCCGCGTCACGAACTGTCCCCAAATTGGGGTCACTTTCTGCGCCTCCGACTTGACAGCCATGGTTGCGGAATGAGGTGCGGTATGCGCAGCTCTGGGCGGGCCGCACTTATCCAACGTGGGTTCAGACGCAGACGTGGCGGCTATGCAGCCACGGGAACGAGGCGGTACACCCTTGCGTGACGCTTGGCTTCGAGGAGATCGCCGCGCCGCAGAGCATCTCTCACTTTGTCGAGCTTGGTGGCCTCCTCAAGCGACAAGTAGGGCGACCAACCACCCTCTTCCTCGATGAGGACGGTATCTACCTCTGCAACGTAGTCGCCCTCGTGGACTAACTTAGTGTGACGTCGGGTGTTCATCCGAGTCTCCTTGTGAAGTCTTGATTCCACTTCGTCGGGGCAGGTCGGTCGGCCTGCACGTCAAGCAAAGACGGGCATCAGTCCCAACGAAGCAGTGGTTCCTGCTCGCCGGGCACGATGCTCGCGGGTGTCGCGCACCGGGTGATTCAAACTACCACCGAACCATGACGCGCCATACCTCGACTCCGCTCGGCACGGCGCCCGGCTTTGCCACCCAACACGTCCCGCTCCTTCATGTGGCCGATTTCTGCATCCCAGAGATGAACCGCGTTAACTTGACGCGCATGCTCGCTGCGACACACCAGTTCACGGATCTGGGTCGAGCAAGCTGCCCATCGAGCACCTTCTCCCCTGTGCCACAATATACTACCCAGTCGCTGCCCAGGCGTAGTTCCCTCGACACTCCCGGGATAGATTTCTACGGTGACCGCGGATCGCCCTTTTCAGCTCACGACACCGGCTTGCCCACGAGCACCCCATGTATTTTCCGTGGTCACCCACTGACCCTCAATCTCCCAGAAACAGGAACACACCCCCATGCCCTCACCCAACCTCTCCGTCTCCCAGATCCTCCACGGTTTCCAGGTCACACGCATCGAAGAGATCCCCGAGCTGCGGTCACACGCAGTGATTCTCGAACATCTCAAGACCAAGGCGCGCGCGCTCCACCTTGTCAACGACGACCCGAACAACATGTTCGCAATTGCCTTTCGAACTCCGGTGCACGACAACACCGGTGTTGCGCACATTCTCGAGCACTCGGTGCTGTGCGGATCGCGCAAGTTTCCGGCGAAGGACCCGTTTCAGGAACTGCTCAAGGGGTCGCTTCAGACGTTTCTCAATGCATTGACATACCCGGACAAGACCGTGTACCCCGTCTCCTCGCAGGTCGAGAAGGACTTCTACAACCTCGTCGACATCTACTGCGATGCGGTGTTTCACCCGTTGCTGAGCGCAAACACGTTTCTGCAAGAGGGCTGGCACTTTGACGTGGAGAAGCCCGCCGACCCCATTGGCATCAAGGGTATCGTGTACAACGAAATGAAGGGCGTGTTCTCCGACTTCGATGCGCATGTCGGCCGCCGCACGATCTCTGCACTCTTCCCCGATACCACATACTTCTTCGAAAGCGGCGGCGAACCCGAGCACATCACCGATCTCACGTGGGAAGCGCTGCGTGCGTTCCATGCGCGGTACTACCATCCGTCAAACTCATTCATTTACCTCTACGGCAACCTGCCGTCGGAGAAGACGCTCGCGTTCCTCGACCAGGCCTATCTGCGGGAGTACGACCACCTCGACGTGCCATCGGCCATTGCGCCGCAGCCGAAGTGGAGCGCGGGACGGACAGTGGCCTTCGAGGCGCCGGCTGCCAGGCAGGACGACGGGACCGCGACGGTCGCGTTATCGTGGCTCCTGGGCCCGGCAACTGACCCGGTGCGCGTGCTTCTCGGATCCATTCTCTTCCGGTATTTGGTGGGCGCAGAGAGCTCGCCGTTGCGCCGTGCTCTCATTGACAGTGGGTTGGGAGAAGACCTCGACGACATCACCGGCTTCTCGCCCGACTTTGCCCAGGCGGTCTTTGCCGTGGGCCTGCGCAAGACGCGGCCCGAACATGCGCAGAAGGTGCGCGACCTCATCTACCAGACACTGCGGCATCAGGCGGAGGGCGGCGTTGACTCCGAACTGCTCGAAGGGTGCATCCGGCAGGCGGAATTCCGGTTGCGTGAAGTGGGCGGCGGAGCGCGTTTCCCCTACAGCCTGCAACTGGCCGACCGATGCTTCTGGTCGTGGCTGTACGACGGCGACCCGCTGGTGCATCTCAAGTTCGATGCACCACTGTCGGCGATCAAGGCGTCGGTGGCCAATGATCCGAACTACGTCGCACGCACGATCAAAGAGCTGCTCGTTGACAACACGCACAACCTGCTCTCGGTGGTCACGGCCTCATCCAGCATGGCGGCGCGCATCGAAAAGCAGACCGATCAGCGAGTCACCGAGCTGACCCACGGCTTTGGCGACGCAGAGAAGCGCGCCTGCCACGAGCAGACGACCAATCTCCTCGACGAGCAGAAGCGACCGTCGACACCCGAGGCTCTGGCAACAATACCCAAGCTACGCGTGGCGGACCTTCCGCGCGAAGGACAACGTGTGCCCGCCGAGAGAACGGAGATTGCCGGAGTCCATGCGTACCTGCACCCGGTGTTTACATCAGGCATTGTCTATCTCGACATTGCTTTCGACTTCGGCGCCATTCCCGACGAACTACGACCGTGGCTGCCGCTCTATGCAGAGTATCTCACGCGGTGCGGGGCCGCAGGCATGTCGTACGAGGAGATGTCCAGGCGCACCACGCTGTCCACCGGTGGCATCCACGCATCGCTGTCCTGCCACGCCATGGCGCACCCCGATCTCAGCCCTGTGCTCAAGCTGTTTGTGCAAGGAAAGGCACTTCCCCAGCGGTGCCGTGAAATGACCGGCATCATCGCGGACCTGCTGCTGAAACCCGACCTGGCCAACGAGAAGCAGTTGCGCGATATTGTTCGCGAAATGCGCAATGACATGAACGCATCGGTGATCGGCTCCGGCAACTCCTATGCAATGACACACGCTTCGTCGCGACTCTCCCGGCTCGCGCGCATCGACGAGACGCTCACCGGCATCACGCAACTGCGGTTTCTCGACGATCTCTCCAAGCTTGCCGACTACAGCAAGGTGGTTGCCACCATCTGCGTAGTGCACCGCGTCCTCACCTCCCGCACCGGCTGCGTGGTCTCGGTAACGGCCGACGATCCCTCGGCCCACACCGATGCTGTTGCCGAGCTGCTGGCTCGACTGCCCGAGGGCGTGCCGTCGGTGAGCGCGGCGCCTCCTCTGACGCCGGACATGCGCACGCACGGAATCGAGATCGCTGCATCAGTCAACTTCGTTGCGCGTGTCCGCAAGATCGCAATGGCCGACGCGGCAACCACGGGTCGGCTCTTCCTCCTGGCCCGGCACCTGTCAACGGGCTACTTGTGGGACAAGGTGCGGGTTGAAGGTGGCGCCTACGGTGCGTCTGCCACTTTCTCCAGCAGCGACCCGATCTTCGCATGTACCTCATACCGCGACCCCAATGTCAGCCGCACCCTGGGCGAGTTTGACGCGAGCCTGCAGCGCATCGCATCGACACTGACGCCTGCGACTCTCGAACAGAGCATTGTCGGCGCCATCGGCAAGATCGACGCGCCCAAGACCCCGCACGAAAAGGGCCTCAGCGAAACCGTTGCGCTCATGACGGGGCGTACGTGTGAGTATCGTCAAGCGATTCGGGAGGCGGTACTTGGAGCGACCGTAGATGCGCTCAATGCGCAGGCCGCACAGGTCCTGGCCGGGAAGTCGTCGGCAGCCACACTCCTGGCCGGAGCATCGGCTCTTGACGAAGCGGAGAAGCAGGGCGTGTCGATGGTGCGAAGCACGCTGCTGAAATGAGGCGAAGCCCTCACGCGACTGCTCGAACAGCAAGGCCGTCGGTGGCGACCACGCTGCCCGCCCAACATCCCTGCCCGCAAACGAAAAACGGGACATGCGCCGCACTGCGCCATGTCCCGGCTCATGACTCCCCTGCACTGACTGAACCTCGAAATACCAAATCTATGCAGTGACGTCAGTCTCACCGCGGCGAGCAGCCTTCTGCTGGGTCTGCGCCGCAGTTTCCTGTGCACGCGACTTCTCCTGATCAGCCTTCTGAGCGCGTGCGCGTCGCTGATCTTCCGACACCCGGGCATCCTGCGCTGCGGGCGCCGGTCTGTCGACTTTGCCAACTGCCATACAAGCCTCCCTTGTGAGGACACGGACGGACTCTTCCCTTATGAGTATCGGCCGGCAGTGGAGTAACTTGAGGTATTTGTTCTCGTCGCGTCCGCGATGCGTCTGAAGCCAATGCCTTTCGGAGAATCCCCCGCTCGTCGAGTGATCCCGCCGAGAGTAGGGATCGGCTGGCCAGGCCTCACTCTCCCTGCAGCCTGACCATCTTCGATCGCGCAGGTCCCATGCACTGTGATGCGCAACACCTCATGGCGCGGGGATCGCTTGGCGCCGCGTCCAAATATGCGGTGTGCCCGTCAACGAGTCCATCGCCGTCAACAATCCGGGTGCTGAGCGCTCGAACCACGCCCGACTCACTCATCGACGAGGCACCCGAGCTGCTGACCGACATCACGACCAGCTCGCGGCTTTCGCCGTTGGTGCGCAGTGCATCGAGATCGCTGGTCGCCCGCTGGTGCGCGGGAGAGCCCAATGCCAGAAAGACCGCAACTCCTGCGCACAGAAGTGTCGATCCTGCCAAAGCAGTCCGGACTGTGAATTTCTCCCTGAGCCACATCGTACCACCCTCCTCTTGCCTGACACGACCAAGGCGGTACAAAGAAGCAAAGGGTATACCATCGGGAGGCGAATGCGGCCAGGGACCGGTGAGGGACGGTGCGGGGCAGAGAGAGGAAATCAGGCCTCAGCGTCGATCAGAAGGCCTTCGATGTGGGAGATGTCGTCGATCCAGTGCTCGAAATCGTCATCGGTGATGTTTCGTCGGACCGTCTTCTGCACCTTGCCTGCAGCATCGAGTTTCACAATGTCGAGAAACACCAGGCTACCCTGTTCGTAGACGCAGAAGCGCAGAGGAACGTCCTTGTGCACAAGCTGCTCGTTTGAGGCTTCAGCCGCCTTGGCCAGTGTGCGGAAGTAGTCGTGCATGCGTCTGGGGTCGTGCTGATGACCATACCCGCCCCTGCGGTCTCCCCGGCTGTCCACCGCATCTGAGTGCTGATCGAGCCCGGAGAACGGGGTTATGTTACGGACCTGGATGAGTTCTTCGTCTGCCATGATTTGATCCTCCCTGTCCTTGGTAATATTATCGGTTTCTGGGTGCTGAACATTGCACAGTTTGTTGGATTTCGGGTCGCGGAGGCTGCCGGGGAGTACTTGTCTGTATTGGTATACATGCGGGGAATGCCCCCCGGTGATGGCAACGCGTGGGGCAGGGACAGTTCCTTGAGCCCTTGGGAATGATCGTTGCTGCTCTTACAGATGCATTGAGGACTCGGTGCGACTCACTAAGTGGGCTACAAAGTAGCACGTGTCCACAACCAAGGAGGATTTCATGCTCAATCCAGGCGACAAGGCGCCGGCCTTCACACTCAAAGACAGCCACGGAAAGAATGTGTCGCTCTCCGACTTCGCAGGTAGGTGGGTCGTGGTATATTTCTATCCCAAGGACGACACCCCCGGTTGTACCATCGAGGCCAAGGAATTCTCTGACCTCGCCGCTGAGTACGCGAAGAAGCGCATCACGGTGCTGGGCATCTCCAGGGATTCGGTTGAGTCGCACGACAAGTTCGTGTGCAAGTACGATCTGGGCATCACTTTGCTGTCCGATCCTGAGCACGAGGTGATCGAGGCATACGGCGCATGGCAGGAGAAGCTTCGCTTCGGCGCCAAGTCCATGGGCGTGGCCCGGTCAACGGTACTGATTGACACCGAGGGAACTGTGACGCGTGTGTGGCCCGACGTGAAACCAGCGGGACATGCCAAGGAAGTGTTGGCGTCGGTGTAGCAGCTATATCGCACCACCAGGAGTCGAAGCAGTGATATCTCCACGAGCAACCATTCGCATACACAATCTGTCGCTGCGCACGATTATCGGCGCAAACCCCTGGGAGCGCACCTCGCCGCAGGACGTGATCATCAACCTGGCAGTGGAGTTTGACCCCACGCAGGCCATTGCCACCGATGCTCTTGACAGCACGCTCAACTACAAGGCACTGAAGCGCGCACTCATCGAGATGGTCGAGAAGTCGTCGTTCAACCTGGTGGAAAGGCTCACCTCGGAGATCCTTCGCGTTGTGATGGCAGATCCGCGCGCTCTCAGGGCAACGGTCAAGGTTGACAAGCCGCATGCCCTCAGATTCGCCGACTCGGTGTCAGTTGAGATGAGCGCGGAGCGTGCTGCGTGAACCGTGTCGTTGTGCTGGTGGGATCCAACATCGAGCCCGAGAAGAGCATCGCGGCGGCGCGTGCCCTGATCTCCGAGCGCTGCGTGATCGTGGACGAATCATCGTGGGTACGCACCGCCCCGCTCGGGTTCGCCCAGCAGCCGGACTTCACCAACGGGGCGTGGCTGGTCGAGACGGGACTGGAGCGCGACGCACTCAAGGCATTCCTGCGATCGGTCGAGGATCAACTGGGCCGTGTCCGCACCGCCAACAAGAGCGGGCCTCGAACCATCGACCTTGACGTTGGCGTGTGGAACGGGGAGATCGTCGACCCGACCTACCACTCACGGGACTTCGTTCGAAGCGCGATGTCAGAGGTCCTGGGCGCACCAACGCACTCTCGCCCGCAGCAGACGGAGGCACACCACCCATGAGAGCCGCAGCAACCACGCTTGTCACTGTCGACACGCTGCTTCCCTCGGCACCCGTGGCCGGTGACATGCCCGACTAACCCCAATGCCTCTCGGAAATTCACTCCCCCTGGACCGACTGCTTCACCAGCTCGTCTCGATACGCCTCAGCCGGTCGCCGAGTGGCCCGTCGGCTGAGACGGGCTGTACCTGCACCGAGCCTTGTCGAAGTGTCGAGGCGCCCGGCTGAGGCACTCGACGAGCAGGAGAATCCCCGATAGGCATTGCGACTAACCCATCGCATCGCCTTATTTTACAGTCTGTTACCATATCAGTCCCTGATTTAGGTACTAATTATGTATATTTGGTACCAGCATCAGGGACCAAACGCAATCCCAGGAATTCGCATGGGCAAACCGGATCGAGAGACAATTCGCGGTATCTTGCAGGACTTCCGTGATGCATACCCAATGCCGCTCACCCGACGTGAAGGGGAGATCCTTCCGTTCAAGCATGTTGCGCTCTCCGTTGTCGGCGCTCGACGTAGCGGGAAGACCTACCGAACCTACCAATGCATCGATGATTTCATCGCTGGCGGGGCCGACCTTCAGCATGTTTGCCGCATCCAGTTCCACGACCACCGCTTGAGTGGACTTGCAGCATCCGACCTCAGTATCATCGACGACACGCACCGGTCGATGAATCCCCGGTCGTCAAACGGCGCACCCACGCTGTTCATCTTCGATGAGATCCATCGCATTGAGGGCTGGGAGGACTATGTGCTCTCCCTGCTTGACAATCCACTTAACCGGGTGGTGATTACCGGATCCACCTCCAAGCTCCTGCGAGGCGACATCGCCGGGGGATTGCGCGGAAAAAACCTGTCGTCGGAACTGCTCCCATTCTCGTTCAGGGAGTTTCTTCGTCACCATGGTATTGAGCCGGAGGCAACGTCGAGCAAGGGCAGAGCTGCTGTTGTCGGCGCATTCGACCGTTACTTGACGCAGGGCGGATTTCCCGGACTCCTCGACCAGCATCCGCGACTACATCTTGACATCCTGCAAAACTACTGGGACACGATGGTTCTCAAGGACATCATTGAGGCACATCCCGAAGAACGAATCAACATCTCAACGTTCAATCATTTTGCACTGGGCTTGATCTCGCGCGTGGGCAGGCCACTGTCGATATCGAGACTCAATACCGATCTTCGCGAGGCAGGGCTGTCGTTCTCCACCGACACGCTCTATCGGTTCTTCGACTATCTCCAGGACGCCTTCATGGTATTCCCCGTAGCCTTCCACAGCCCCTCCCCGCGCGTGCGGAACCGCAATTATGTCAAAGTCTATGCGGTTGACTGGGCGCTCGCCGACGCAATAACTCCGGGAGGAGGGATTGACGAATCGAGACGGCTGGAGAATCTCGTGTACCTTCACCTGAGACGTTTGGGGCATCTGGTGTCGTACTACCGGACCCGAAAAGGCCACAAGATCGATTTTGTCGCGCTGCCCGCCAAGCCCCGCGCGTCCAAGGGCACACTCGTGCAGGTCTGCCTGCGCATCGATGCGCCCGACACGCTTGAGCGTGAGCTGCGGGGTATACCGGAGACAATGCGATTTCTGGATCTCGATGCAGCCCTTGTCATCACCCGAGACCACGAAGAAACCATCATAGCCGACGGCGTTTCGGTGAGGGTGATTCCAGCCTGGAAGTGGATGCTGGAGGCGTGAGGAGGCGGGCACAGAGCCACGGTCGAGGGCGATCGTGGCACACGTTGCAGGGGGGGGGGGGGCATCCCGAACATCGCGCGTTCGCGGCGTCAGGGGTTGTGGAGCCGCGCGCGCGCGTTCGCCCGCAACAGATGCAAGCATTCCAAATTTGCCTCAACCCAGGACCGTGCACCCGGTCGTCAGTGCAGACGCAGGAACGAGTCGAGCCCGCTTGCGAAATCAGCGATGACTGTCAAGGAAAGCATTGCCACTGAAAATGACGAAAAAAGAATCCGGAAGTGACTTGGCCGGAATTATATTATCGCAAATCAATCTGACATCGCTTGCGTTGGACGCAACCTGGCAACCGCACGCAGTGCCCTCGACGACCAACGTGGATAGGCCAGGAACTTCGAAAAAGCGCGTTCCCAGGCGCACGTTCCGCATGAATGGATCCGCACCGACTCCACCGAATTTTTGCCGAAAGGATCGCGAAACATGAAGAAGATTCTCGCTGCACTCCTCATGGCTCAAGCAGTAGTAATGTTGTCACACGCTCCGGTACTGGGTGGGATCAGCATCACCAAGAGTGACGTTGCCAGTTGGACCGGCGGCAAGTATCTACGGTACACATACCAGAACATATTACCGGGGAGGTTGTCGTTCAAGATCGCAGATGGTGCAGTCTGGGATTTTAGGGATTTTCCCTTTCTGGACACAATTAAAACAACTGTCAGGCAAGCAACATCCGCTGACCATGTTGTCTTTCCGGGAGCTACGCATATTGATATTGGGACTCCCACCTCCCTGAGCAGATTTATACTTGCCGAACCATTCGCTCAGGCGCTCCGTTTGGAGAATGACAAGTTGAGTCTAATTGGTTATCAAGTGGGGATGGCAGGCCCATACCGACCGGACACAGGATGGATTCCATGTATAGCTTCAATTCTTGACACTCCTCTCAAACTCCCCATGGCACGCGGCATGGCTTGGAGTTCGACGTTCCAGATGGCACCGAATGGTTTGAGCAATGCGTGCGAAATTCGTAACCCGCTCTACCGATCAATCAATGCAGAAGGACGGATCGTGCTCCCCGGCAATGACACCTTGATGGCCATCGGCATGAGAGTTATCGGCAGCTTTTCCAGCACGACGATAACCGTAATCGACCAGTCATACATCTGGTTCACCAAGGAGTATGGCATCACCGCACGTATTGACGTTGAGACCGATCGACAAGCCCCTGACACGACATCCTTTCTCACCGACAGCACGGTGGATTTCAGCGGGTATGACAAATCCGTCCGCCAGTTCATTCTGAGAATTCCTAGTCCTGGCTCCAGCCATAATGTAAACCCATCGACATACAGATATGCTGCAGGGGCACCCAAGCGCAGTGGAGAGAGTTCCCGAAGTTCGTATAATGCGCAAGGACGGCGTCTTTGGGATGTGGGGTTGTCTTCGGCGCAATGGATCGCCAGCGTGTGGGTCGCGATGACAAATAACGCGCAGCATTCGGTATCGGGTGAGGAGCGAAGAGTTTATCCGCTGCGGGCTCAAGCGCACGATTGAGGAGCGAAAAAAGCTTAGTAACAGGGAACTTGACTTGGAGCATTTGAGTGCGCAAGATCGCATGCTTTCCATTTCTAAGAATTAGGGCCAATTCCTGTGCCAGGTTCCTGATGACGAGTCTCGGTGTGGGAGTTATTTGTATGAGTCAATAGCGATTAATCGTCACCGACCATGAATCGGTGTGGAGGGCGAGATATGAAATTTAGAGCTGAGAAAGACCGCTTACGTGAAAGTCTGAAGTGTCTGTCACGTATGCACCAGAATAATGTCGCGGCGCAGACGGTTGTCCTTACGGTAGTGCTTTCTCTTTTCGTTTCGTTTGTCGGCTGCAACTCTAAGAGCTGCTATGTTGACTGCTTCGAGAAAACAAAGGATGGAATCATAACCAAGACCCCATGCAGCTGGGTGCAAGGGTCTATATGCGAGAGGTGCCCCAAGGAGTGCGCTGGCTCCGGAATTACACCATTCTACGAAGAAAATACGTACGAAGATAAAACTACAGGAACCAAGAGGTCTTGCGCAGATTATGAGTTCTGCAACTGCGAGACTGTTCCCGATGAGTGCAAGACCAAAACGCCCAATCCGCCCACACCCCCCAAGCAGGTGACGATATCTGATCTGAGCTTCTGTTATGTTAAAACCGTTGAAGAGCAAGGGCGATACGCCACAGGCTCGTATGTGAAGATGACAATCCGGTATAGCTCCACAGATGCTATGACCCCACTCCTGGCTGTAAGCTTAAAGCGGGGAACGGGATCCTTTGAGGCTTTGGAGGTTGCGGCCGTCGAAGCTGCGGGCGTGCTTGAGTTCTCTTACTTGTACGGTCTTGCTGATACAGACAACCAGCTTACCCTCAAGATACAAGTATCGCTGACGAGTGACGCATTAAAAAGTGACAGTCGCGAGCAGATTTTGCCTTCAAGCATTCCCAGTTCACCGGCATGCTGTTCATGCGAGGGTCAAAGCGGCAACGGCCTGGCGAAACAACACATTATGAGACAGATTGATCCGCCGGTTGATCTATCAGCATCTATTCTCCGGACGGAGACCGGAGCGGAGGCGACGGTTACCTTCAGATGTCCCTATCGCGATCGAACTGTGCTGGCCAAGGTGCAGAACGGAGAGATTGTCGACGTCGAGGCGCTTAAGCCAGACTACTTCGTCATTGGCTGGGATTTCAAGGAGAACCGGGGTATTAGAAGCAACGCCCAATGGCTTGATGAACTTCAGATGAACGGTTCAGCGAGCATTTTTGTCGGGCAGTATCAATACGATGCTCGTACCCCCACGTATCAATCAGTGCAAGCAAGAAACCTGTTGCCGAATAGAGAGTATGTCTTTCTCGCAAAGTCCATGAATGGACCGGGTTCGGGCCTGTCTAAAGCAGCCGGTTCGATACTTTGTGACAACGCATCCACATGTGTTCTCTCAGGTGGCACGGACGGCGTTGTGGCGATCTACAGAAATGTCGTTCTTAAGGTTTCCCATATCCCCCAAGGGGAGTTCGGTGAAGGTTGCTGGGCTGCGGCGGCTGCAATGGTGCTGAAATGGTATTCACCTACATACTCAAACTACAACCCAGATAGCCCACAGCCAGGCACCACACCATTCCCCTTGACCGTTGGCGACCTGTTCAACTGGACTTGGAACAGCAATTCCTCCGGCGGGCAAGCTCCTGGGGCACATGGGCTTCCGATGCATAACAAAATCGGAAGCTATAATGTGCTCTCGTCAAAAGCTCAGCCCAATGACCCTGCCATCCCGGGCAGCCGATGCGGGGAGTGTCAGACCGAGTTGTGCGTAGCACCCTTGCCAGAGTGCCATGGTTTCTGCTACGAGCAAGAACCAAGTATCTTCGTCGCCTACGACCCTTCTTGCCATACATGCTGCGATACACGAGGCATGGATAGTCCCTCCGATTGGTACGTTGGGTATGATGGGAAGCAAGAGATGTGCGACAACCGCGTTGTGCTTGGGAACGACAACACTCATGCGTCCTACAACTGGGGAGTCAATTGCATGCTGATGCTTGCAAAAAACAAGTTCACAAGCGCAACCGGGCTTGTATCTGTTCCAACAGTTCTATTGGGTGGAGCAGAGGAGAGCGACCTTATCGACGACAAGTATCAGATCTCGTCACGTGAGCTCGTTGACTATATTTCATCGGGAAGGGCGATTATAGTTCAACACGGCGCTGTCGCCTTAGGGGCCAACAGTCACAACGTGGTGATCTACGGATATGAATTGTCGTCGAGTGGTCGGGCTGACGAAGATATGGTCGTTCTCTACATTGATCCGGCTGAGACGGTTACACGTATCGCCATGAAGCACGCGGCATTCTCGGATTTCAAGCGCGCAATTATTGGCTTGGGCCCGTGGACGCAAACTCTTGTTCCGATCGTTACCCCATAGATGACGGTCGGAAATGTCACAGTCCGCTGAACCTGACCAACAGGAGGAGAATGACATGTTTGAATTCAAACACAAATGGGGGACCGCACTCTCTGGGTGTTTGCTCTTTAACCTCGTCTCTGCACCGCTGATAGCGAAGGAGAATTGCTTCAAGGCGCCAGACAGCGTGTACGACGTAGCTAAGCTCGCAGCAAAAGAGAAGCTTGGCATGAAGGTGCGGTCATTCGATGAGGCGATATTTTCACCGATCATTGATGAATTTGTGATCATGGGATGGGATTCGGGAAGCCTGCGGGGTTCGATTTACGGACTTCTTGATTCCTTACTGGTAACACGGTCGTTTTGGCTGGTTCCTCTGAGCGTGAATGGAGCGCTGAAAGGTTTTTTGGAGGTGAGATTAGACAGAGCCCCTGGGACCTATAGGTGCTCAAACACATTTATGTTAGACTCTGCTTTTGGTAGCGATGCCGTTTACTTCAGCGAGATTCTTCGAGCTTGGCCTTTGAAAAAGGGGTTCCACCCAGTCATCATTCGCACCTTCCAATTGCTAATCCTCCATGTTCCAGAGCGTGGAGCCGACAATCTGACATGTGTGTACAGGTCGGACGCTCGACGTTGGAGAGACTACTCCGGTTTTGGCATCAGCTATCTGGATAGTTCGTCCGCTGCGTGGAATCTTTCGACGGTGGAAGAATTCCACCGATTCTCAGTGATCCACCAGAAGGAGATCGATGCGGCAAGTCCGTATCGGCGACTCTTCTCGTTTGAAGAGACTATTAAGCAGCTACGTAAGACAGCGTACTATAAACGAAACTACGGGCCACCACCGGCAGAGAGCACAAAAACGCTGCCACCGCGATAGGAACGCAGCGAATCTTGATTCGATTGGTTCTTTGGCGCCTGTGCCAGAGAAGAAACCGGTGGTGCCGATGGCCATCGTGGAAGGAATGGCGATTTGCCGCTAAAAAAAAGCCGGTAGGGGTCAGCAAAGCATTCAACAGGGGCTCAACAATGCAGGCATACCGATTGAAAAAAGGCGCACATGTGACCATCATGGTTGCAGTGTTTGCCTGTTCGTCTTTGCTCGAGGGCGAATACCTGGGCAACATCCCGGGTGCGCTGACGGGTGAATCGTTTTCCGAAATCGATCCTACAGGAACATTCCAGAGCAGCTGCATTTCTCCTAAATCTCTCCAGGAAGGTGTTCGGGCTCTCAAAGCGCGAGCCGAGCGGGATGCGGGGCTTTTAGAGCTTTTCCTGCGGATCTTCGGCATTCCTTCAATCAACGAGAGCGTACCTGATGACTATCTCTCCCGGAAGATCTTCTCTTTGTGGAGCGTTTGTTTTGCCAATGCTGAAAACAATCCCTTTGGTGCCAACAATCTATTGGTATATACAGACCCGGAGAAGGGAGAGGTCGGTGCGATCGATTTCCTTCACACCTGGACACCGGGGCAAGACCAGATGGTTCTCATTAGAAAGATTTTTGGCGACATTCGGTTGCCTACTCAGGTGTTTCTGCGAACTTATGTGGATGGTGCCGGACGGGAAGTGAGATTCGGCAAACCTCATGGAATCACAACAGATGGCGCAGGAACCTTTTGGATCTCGGACAGGGCAGAACACCGAATCATCCAAGTCCGCTACCGGCCAGACTTGCGGCAGTTCGCATATTCGGGGTCAGTTCTCGATCTGGATGATCCCGGTGATCTCAGGTTCTATCGATACAGAGACGGCCATAGCATGCTCTTTGCGACAAACCAATTCGGAAACTTCGTCACGATATTTGGTGATCCTATGTTTGAGGGGGAGAAAAGCCTCCACTATTTCCAAGCGAGTCAAGCGGCCTCAGCCTACAAAATCGGTGACCGATATATCACTCGGCCGACGGCAATTGCCCCAAGTGATTTTTCAGAAGGCAAAGGCCTTTATGTCGTCCATGATGGCAGCATGGTCAGCAAGTGCTTGGTTCAAAGCGATCTCTCACTGACGATGTTGGTTGAGCGTCAGTTCGAGCCCGAGTTCAGCCAGATTCTCAGCATTGACGCAGATTCAAGAGCGAACCTGTACTTCGTGGATGTCGGAAGAGGCACTATCGGCAAGTGCGATCGGGATCTGAACCTATTGTACACCACTGGCGGAGCATCGAGCGGAGAGACTCCTGGTGAAACGGGCTATAACCAGCCACGCAGCATCTATATTGACAAAAAGGACAACAGAATCTACATATCCGAGCGTTGGTATGAATATAGGCCTCGTCAGAAGAATTCGTGGGTGAATTTCGGCACCGGAAGCGCTCCGATCTTGTGATATAGGGCGTATTCGAGCGTTTCGTATTGACGGAAGCCATA
>Ga0315284_10004443_pt1 | contig 19912 bp, 21 predicted proteins | sample YL17G09_16_MG_FD_203696 | JGI IMG/M metagenome (GOLD analysis project Ga0315284, IMG submission 203696) | Sediment microbial communities from Yellowstone Lake, YNP, Wyoming, USA - YL17G09_16 | ecosystem: Environmental > Aquatic > Freshwater > Lake > Sediment | place: USA: Wyoming | collected... | reverse complement strand
GAAATTGTTTTGTTTCGACTTCATCAACTTGCCCGTTCTTTCCTATACATGCGTTCTGAACTTCCTGTGCCTCTTTCCTAGTTTCTATTTTCTCTTTTTCATATTGTGCTTCAAAGATTTGCCCATCCATTTCGATGTGTGCTCTTATCCGCCAATAGGGCGTGGGCACGAAACTTTTGATGCGTCTTTCTCTTTCAGCTATGAACTTTAGGGCTGGCCCTTGTACTCGGCCAGTGCTCAGCGTGGCGTATTTTCCACTGTATTTTTTTGCGGCCGTCGTGAGTGCACGTGAGAGATTTATACCATATAGCCAGTCAACTTCATGTCTAGCAAGTCCCGCTTCGATGAGTGCAAAATCCAAATGCGGCAGAAGAGTGTTGTACGATTTTTCAAGTTCCTCTTTCGTGAGCGTTGAATACTTCATCCGTTTTGCTTCTCGCTCTTTGCCGCCGCATGCGTACTTGAGAATGTTGTAGCCAATTATGCTTCCTTCTATGTCATAATCACATGCGTCAATAAACTCGTCTGCATTCTGCGCTAGCTTCGAAATGGCTTCAAGCCAAGCTCTGATCTGATGTGCATTTTTTTCCGCTAGATGCCTTGGAACCCATCTATAGTTAAATGTAGGATACTGGCTTCTCTCGTTCTTCTCTGGCGCCACAGTGTAAAGATGTCCCAAGGCCGGAACAACAACGATTTCTCTTTCCCTTCTAGCCACATAGTACGGCATTCGATTCTCTGTCAATCTCTGAGGCTTTTCCTCTACATCTAGAGCTAAGGCTATTCTTCGAGCAGCATCCGGTTTTTCAGTAATAACAAACGTATGTTTCTCCAAATCCGACGGCCTGAGCTAACAGTCTCTAAACTCACAAATGGCATCATTTCTCATATATGCTTTAGATTATGTATCAAGGCTTGCACTTTTCGACATTCCCCCCTCTACAGTACACCCCCAACGAAAAGGTGAAAAGGTATGGTGTTTTGCCTAGCAACCATTTGGCTTTCGCCAAACTCCCAACAATCCGAGCAAAGGCTGTTTACAAAGACTCACCCTGTCACATATGCTCGCTGACTTGTCTAGTTTACAGCTACTTTGCCTTGACCATAGTGAAACTCTTATTAGAAGATTCTTCCAGATTAAAGGTTGGGTAGGGAGAACGATGGTCTTGGTAACTGGTTTGCAGTCAGTATATAAGCAAATTGACTCGGTTTTTACTGATAAGGCAAGCAATTTCTATTTACAAATCCCCTCAGATTTGCTTTCTGAACCTTACGACCTATTAGACGGAGATGTGGTTAGAGGAGAGGTTTCGAGATTGGTTGATTTCGGCTTCGAACGAAACGAGTTCATTGACATGCCTATAACTCTCATTCTACGGAGATCAACTGCTTTCGACCATCTTTACATTTCAAAGAAAGAATGGCAGACCCAGTTCAGAGATCGCGGTCTAGTCCGCCCCACTTACCAACTCAACCTAAGGCTCATAGACGTAGTCAAAGCCGATGGAAAAAGCATTAGGCTCTACCCCGAAACCACAGTGGGGCCTGTCTCTTAATGAGTCAGACAGATAAAGTCTTAATAGAAATCCAAAAAAATAGAATTGAGGAAGCGCATCTTTTCTCCAACTTTGACAAATACTATAATATAAAAGACAATGTAAAAGCCAGCGAATTCATTTGGGGATCAATCAGCAAAATTGCATATCTACTAGGTCTTCTATTTGGACAGAAGCTCGGGAAGCATAAAGATCTTATAGCCTTTTTGCGAAACCTTGCTAGACAAGAAAACCGACTTGAAATCATCGATTGGATAAATGCGGCTGAATCTCTTCATTCGAATTTCTACCATAACTGGATGGAAAATGAAGTGTTTGTAGAATACATCCAGAAAGTAGTTCGTCTCAGAATGTGGCTCTTGGAGATTTTCGAGAGAAAGCTAGAGGAAACCTATCGTGTCCGTAGCATTTCGTAAGGCGGATGTCTGCAGAACAGCATTTATATGTAAGGACGTTTTTACCTGTAATGGGTATATCATATACTACTAAAAGCTGACTATTAATACGGACTTCGGGAGACATCTCCAGCTGGTGGGGATCCAAATCCCACATCGCACCATCGGCAAATAGGTTGCGCGCGGCGAGAACGTTTTGTTTGAAGATTTGGATAGCGCTTGCGTGCTTCTTGAGAAAGAATTGAGAAGGTTGAGTCAACATGATTCCGATCAAATATCGACTTGTTTTCGAACAAAGTCTACCATTTTCTCTGCCCAAAGTTCCAGATATTCTTCTCCTTTGCCAACTTCTGCTTTGCGGGGATCTCCAAGTACACCATTCTTCGTTAGAGACTTTATGCCTTGACTCCACACAAGATCTATCTTGTCTTCGATACTTCCCATGAAACCTTCTTCGGCATGCTCCATATCGACCAAGTCTTTGCGTATAGCCAGAACCATTGATGTTTCGGATTCACCTGCGTGAGCTCCTGACTCATTCGCTGAAATTCCATGTTTTGATGAAAACTCAGCAAGGAATCTCAAGAGGCCTTTCAGATCCGTATAAGCTACGACATTGACTTCTGCAAGACTTTGATTGAGTTCATTGACTACCTCTCGCACAGCATCGAAATTTCCGCCGTGAGATGGAAGTATGATGATGTTTTTGAATCCATGTTTTGCCAAGCTAACGCAATAGTCGTGGATCAAGCTTTTCAGTGTTTCAGGTTTAAGGCTGATAGTACCAGGGAGCGCCATATGATGTTCGGAGCATCCAACGTTTATGGAAGGCGCCTGAAGGGTGTTGCCAAGTTTCCCAGCCACTTTGTTGGCCAACGCCTCACCAATCAATGAATCCGTGCTGGTAGGCAGATGAGGGCCATGCTGCTCATTTGAGCCCACGGCGAATACAACGGTGCTAGAACCTCTATCGAGGGCTTTTTGGATATCGACCCAACTCATCTCAGAGATTTGAATCTTGACCATTTGTGCTTCCTCTCCAAATTCCAACATATAGTCTCTTTTCTAATACCATGTATAAATGCCCGATTTACTTTTAAGACATATTTCAAAACAACTCTTCGATCTTGCGGAAAAGCATGCGCTTTCCGAGCGTGGATTAGAAAAAGAGGGGTTGCGCGGGAGACATCTCCACTTGCTGTCGTGGTTAAGTGGTGTTCAGGGATTGCGGTGAGTCTTTTTAGCTGAGGATTGTCTATATCTCTTCTGGTAAGTACCTTTGGTTGGATAAAACTTTACCCTTGTGTGTGTATATATCAACCTAGAATTTCTGTGTACTAGACTGATACACAGAGATGTAACTTCACTTCATAATCTTTATCTTTCGTAAGCATCAAGATACACTAGGTAATAAAGAGGTGTGGACAAAAGGAAAGCAAGGATATCTCCGTATTCCTGTCTAACAAAGTCGCTGAACCAAAGAAATGATTATTAGAGTAAGCCATCCAATTCCTATAAGAAACATTGCCCAATGAGTGAGCCGCAAGGCGCCTATCTTCTCATACCAATGTAATCTGCGAAATCTAATCTCATTGTTAAATAGCTCTAATGCATTTTTCCTTTCTTTGACAATTCGTTCTATCTCAAAGATATTGAAATCACTCCTTATGAGAATGCCTGAGTCCACCAATTGTCTTTCATGCCGTAGACCTGCCAAAAACCAATTCTCTCTCCGCATGTTAGCTCTATATCGAATTAGACACCATCCAAAACTTGAAAACAGGCCTGCCAGTGATAGAAAGAGAAATCTCAGATTTCCCATGTTAAAGGGAGCCACAGCCAGGAGAACTGCAACTGCAGACGCTAGCCCTGTCTGAATGACTATGTAAATCGATACCAATTCCCAAGATATTCTGCCTTCGCTTTGAAGGAGGTCAATCAGTTTTTCATATTCCAAGAGAAGGGCATCTTGTGTCAAGCTTGCTCACTATTCAAAGCCAGAGATGCTTCTGGTTAATGAAACTATATAGAACTCTTTTCTATTGTCAAATGAAACAGCGATGACTACGTCTCAGGTTGGTTGAGGTAAAGCTATATCTCATGTGTGTTTCTACTACTCGTGTAAAAGGTTCTTCCCACATTTCCAGCATTTCTCTTGGTCTGACCGATTCTGCGTACCACAATTCCAGCAATAACAAAGTTTTTGTGTCGCTTCTTTCTCCCGCTCTGTCTTCACTTTTTCTGAAGGAGACATCGAGATGACAATATTCTCGAGCCACCTTATGTTCCCACCGTCCTTGTAAATCCAATAACTCATGAAGAGGAGTGCAAGACCCAAGAGGACGGCATATGCAGACAACCAGTACAGTCCAGTAAAGTCGGGTAGGTCAATATGATACAACGTTCCGTAGCCTGGAAGAGTCTCCAGAAAACTTCTAATCTGGTTTACGGTACCAGTCAATGAAGAGGCAGTCTGCGCCACCTGAGCTGCTGCCACAAGGACTACAAGCAAATTGAAAAGCATGAATAGTAGAATCAGTATCCTGCTGAAATCCCGCCGAACAGATTCAATACCGCTCAAGAAGCACTCCTCATTTTCCTAGGCACCAGCTTTCGCATATGGGCACACGTATTAATATTCATGCTTTATAGCTTTAATGGCAAAGCCCTTTTTCAGGCGTCATACATGCAATTCCTCGTACCTAGGCTTTTCGCAAAGGTCTTCCAGTTTCCTTGCCCTGCCTTTCCTGCCCTAGGAATCGCCCTTGTCTGTGGTTGGTTGGGGCAAAGTTTAATTCACACCAAACACGAGAGCAAAACTATGTAACAGAAACCCAAAAAGCTTTGCCAAAAAGCCGATATTCAATATGTTTTGACAACATGTCATTTCCAGTCTCGTCTATGTTCATTGTTGAACTATTTGGAGATTAGTTAGGAACGAACAAAGCTTCTACGTAATACTGAGACTGAGCTTTACCAAACTCCGAAACCCTGTCAATTCTGTAATTATGTTTCTTCAGGAAGGCTTTGACTTTTGACATGTTCTGCGACCAAACCTCAACAAACAGCGTTGGCCTAAACCTGGTGAGTGTTTCCTCAAGCCCAAGCATAACTTCGTATTCGGCTCCCTCGACATCAATCTTTATCCAATCTACACGTTTGAGACCAATATTGTCTAAAAGCAGTTTGTCTGGTCTCTCTGCTTGAGCTTTGACGTTTCCAAAGCCGTAGTCGTGTCTGTTTATGTTTGCATTTGCGGAAGTTGACCCTTTGAAAAACTTCAGCTCACATCTGCGGTTCCATGCTGCAATATTGAAGGAAATTATGTTCTTGAGTTTGTTGAGTTCGATGTTTTTCTTTAATGAAGTGAAATTGGCTGGAATTGCTTCCATGGCTATGACTTGCCCTTCGCTGCCAACGAGTTTCGAGACTGCAATAGCGTGCTTTCCAAGGTGTGCCCCAATATCTACGAAAACTTCACCTGCTTTGGGTTGAAGCCACTGCAGCAAGAAAGGCTCAAACTCGTGACTTAGGATGCGTAAGCTTTCAGCATCGCGGATTGTATAAATAATGTCATCCAACTTTATGGTAAGCTTGGCGCATAGATGGTCTGCAAGACTGCTCGCGAATAGGTCAAGCGCACTGTTCCTCTTTCGTATGGGAGTGGGAATTGAGTCCAAGAATGCTAGTTCAATCAATTTTAGTTTGTCTGATAATTTGTAGCCGATTGAATATTTCTTAGCTTTCTTTAACCATTCTTTAGCATAGCGATGGATGCGCTGAAGTTGGCTTTGTTCTTGCCTGGCTTGTTCGGTCTTGTGTTCAATGCAGGCGTTTTTCAATAGATATTGTTCGAGAGCCTTTTCAATATCTATTTCCACTTTTGCGCTCTCTTTCCATTGCCTCAACCTAACCCCTTGTTTGTACATCTACGCTAGAGGAGTATATATGAAATAAGCAGCTGGCTTTCTGCAAACAACAATGCTTTTAAAACACACGTCTTGTTCTTAGACTACGTGTGTAGCGTGACTCTTGGTTTCGGTCGGTATCCACATTTCTTGAATGGCTTTGTCCTGCAATCTGAGAATACAACTCAAACGCAACCCGTCATTGGTTGGTTGGGGGTAAAGTTTTATCCCATTTCCCAAGTTGTCCTTGTCAGTATTTTTGGTTCTTTCCATTCTTCTCTAAGAATGCTATACATACAGTCATCTCTCCATTTTCCTCTGCAGTAGAAGGTTCTTCTTAGGACACCTTCTCTCTTGAATCCAGCCTTCTCAAGAGCTTTCCATGATGCTATGTTTTCTGGGTCAGCCTTCGCTTGAATCCTCACAGCGTCTTTTGAGAGGAACAAGTAGTCAACGATTATCCTGATGGCTTCGCCAACATAACCCTTGCTTCGTTCAGCTGGCACAATAAAATACCCAAGCTCTATTTCCCCTGCTGCTAGAAAGTGAGCCATGTAGCCAATTCTAGTTCCATCCTTCTTCTCTACAAAAAACCACTGGGCATCTTTGAGATTGTCGTAAGTCCTTTCTAAATCCGTTCTAGTCTCTTGTCTAAGAGGCTCATATTCACCCATAAACTCAGGATTGTTATCCCATCCCTGTAATACTGGCAAATCTTCTTTCTCCATGATTCGCAGATTCACGTTCTTGCCTTCAAGCAATTCAATTCACCAATCCACACAGTGACTTTCGGTTCAGCTATAACTTTTCCGCAAAACCAAAAACCGGCTTAAAAAGAGTGATAGAAGAGTTCTCTAACTAGAATTAATAGCGGTGGGTCAGTTTGTGCTCCTCCAGTTCTTCAATTTCTAGCGCACGCCACCTATTCAGCATCAAACCCTCTAGGCCTCTTCCTCACCCCAAACTTCCATAGCAAAACCAGTCAAAGCCCAATGCCAACCACGCTTCTCAACAAGCCGTTCGCCGATCTCCTTCCCAAGCTTACGATTCATCCGAATGATCCTGCGGCTCACCTGATGCCTTCTAACCTTATACGCGGACAACCGTTCATCCAGATCGTTTCAATGCCAGGTTGTCAAGTTTTGTCCATGTTATGAAGCCGAGATTGGCCGCTAATTGTTCCAGTCTGTTTCTAATATCGCTCCTATGTGGCAGTCTCTCCGTTATCTTGTTGGGATTGTCTCGATAGAGGTTCAGCCGCCCTATTGATTTCCAGCTTTTCGAGGGAGCAAGAAGGATGAAGTAGAAATCCATTCCCCTTTTCCAAGCATAATAGGTTCCAACGTCAATGTTTCGTATTATCTGATCTCTGCTGCTAGAGTTGGATGTGTGCAAAGCGATTTCCGAGCGGTACTTTGCTTCAATAAAAATCATCGCCTTCGGTGACTGGATGCTTAAGTCCACTTCGGTGTTTCCTTCCGCATAGCCAAGATTTCGAGGAGGTTCGTAGAAAGGACTCACTTTTCTTCCCCTCCAAAACATGATCTCAGCTTCCGTCAGTGATTCAGCAACATTTAGATGAGGTCTAGCCCCGTAGGTCTCTTCAAGAAAGACCTGAAGCCAACTCCCTCTTTCCTTTCCTGTCTTTTCAAGAAGTGGACTGAAATATTTCCACGTCAAGGCATCCTCGCTGTGTTCAGAACATATCCTTGGAAGCCCTTTAGCGGGCCCTGCGTTCTTGCTGAATAGCTCCTTTGCTTTGCGGGTGAAATCTGGATATAATAGGTTAGTTCCTTTCAAGATCGGACTGAATTCTGGTTTGAGGTAAACCCTGATGCCAGTCTTTGAACATAGAAAAAGACTGCTTCTGTTCATGTGAGCTCCCTGTCAATTGATAGTGCGTGTGCTTTCTAGTTGCACTTTGTCCAATTGTATTCGTCTATAATCTTTGCGCATGATTTTCCATATAGCCTCTGAAGAGCACCTATAGGTGACTTCAGTTTCTTTAGCCAAGTCTGCATATTGACTAGAAATCTAACGTACTCTGCCCCACTTTCTTTGAACACGTAATGATTTCTAATCGCTCTATCCCAAATGATGAATAGGTTCGGGGCAACTAAATGAAGTGCTTTTGAAGCTGCTGTAGGTCCGACTCTCTTTGCTTTGCCCTTCTCGGACTTCCATCTAGTATTCATAATCTCATCATAAATATCTACAAACTCGCTTGACATTCGATCTAGATCTACTGTTGAAAGGGTTTCTTGTCTTAACTTTGTCAATTGAAGATCCATTTCTCGAAGTTTATCACCTATTCTCTTGCAGCCTTTGAGTCCCAACACTCTTCCCATTTTGCCCCATTTCAGCAAATATGGACGCAAAATAGATTCAACGTCAGAATAGTTCAAGTTACTGAGTTTTTTGTTTTCGAAAAGTTGGAGGGTGGTTACATAGATGCTCTCAAGGTTTTTGTATCTAGATTCGTACAGATCTACAAGGTTGGAAAATTCTTCAGGAACTGGTACCCCAACAAACTTGGTCATTCACATCTCGTAGTGTATATCCCGTTCAGTTCTTATAAAATAGCGCGCGCCGAACGAACGTTAAGAACAAGGCTGAATAACAGCCAAGCTCTCGTCAGAGCACGTTATAGTTGTGCTTGATTTCTGCAATTCCTTAAGACGATTCTCAACAGCCTTGCATATGCTCATTCTGATGTCAGTGCAATCTGCAGGAGAGATCTTCTCTAGTTTCCTAGCAAGTTTAGAATCACCCAAACTTTTTTCGACCCAGTTTTGAAAGTCTCCTCTCTGAAGATGGAATGCTAAACTGTCTGACTTAACGGCTTTCACCTTTTCAAGAAAATCTGAGAGATTTTTGGCCCTTTCACCTGTTGATTTTCCAACCGCTTCGTAGAAATAGAAAGCTTCTTCATCCTTTACCATTTTCAATGTTTTTGTGGCTTCTGCAGCGACTGCTAGACTTCGTGTTCTTTTGTTGTTCTTCGATTGCATAATTTTTTTCATTGTTGGTTCACCATCGAAAGCGATAACATACATCCCAGAACTTAATAAAGATTCTTCCCGAAGTGTAGAACTCAAAGACAGTGACTGCTGATCGCGCGCATAGTACCATCGCCATCACCAAGATTGATAGTTGCTTAATGTTGACACTGTGAGGCCAGGGGGTTTTTGCGGAAGCTGGTTTTGTGCGGTGTAAAAGTCTCTATATTTGGGGTGCAAGAGCTCCCCCCTCCCAGAAAATTTTTTGTAAAAGTGCAAACGTTTGCGGAAAAATCGACAAAGTTTATGACTAACACTTAAGCATGGCGGTGGAACTGGGCATGAACGGTTGGACTGAAATAGATAAGGAATTGCTTGAAGAGAAACGAAACCTGTTGAGCAGATCTAATTCGCAGAAGGCTGACGTTTGACGCTTCACTCGACTTCACAGGCTCGTTATGGTAATGACTCGGCCGTTTGGCTCCACTTCCCGTAAATTCTGTTGTACATTTTGGCGGTTCTGATATTGAACAGTTTAAACAAGGCGTAGTGGATGTACTCATGCGTCAACGTGTCCTCGATGCATTCTTCGACGTCGTCAGAGTGAACTTCATTTCCCAGGTAAATCGTGGAGAAGAGGAGTTTTTAAGGCTTCGTAGCTTTCATCTTTGATGTTTAATGTTGTTCGGTGTCACGTTTCAGTCGGGTAGTAGGTTAGCATGCTTTCGTAGTTTGGATCTGGTCCTGTTTCTTTCATAGTGTTTTCTACTGCTTGTTTTATTGTCTGTTTTTCTGTGATCAAGTGGTGGAGTAGGCATGTTGTCGCTGTGTCTGTGTGGCTTGCTGATACTGATCCGTTCCAACCTATGTAGACTTTGGCCCCTTTTTCAATTAGGGTACTTGCCAAGCTTTCAGTTTCGAGCCCCCTACATCCCATCAAGATTATTACTGTGTCGTTGAATCGGCCTTTGGCGCATTCTTTGATGAATTTAGGTAGCACTGCGAAGTATAGTGGCCTTTCGCTGGCGTGGATATCATACGTCACTGCGTTAACCTGGTCGTTGAGTTGCTCTCCGACGTATCCCGTTTTGCTGTAAGGTTCAGAAGTGAACATGAATATAGTGTTTCTGTCCGGTGCTAGCCCTGAATGGACTCTGAAGATTATCAGCTTATATCCACTTTCGGGCAAGCTTTTGTAGAAGTTGACTGTCACTTTTTCACCGCTGAAGTAGTCCACTGTATAATTGACTTGAGTGAGGATGTTTGCAGCCGCCTGTACGAATGTTTCGTTGGGGAAAGTGAGGCTCAGATGATCAACTATCGCAGCTTTGAGTTCAGATTTGGAATTTACTGGTTTGAACTGCAATGTAGGCTGGGGAAGGTTCTCCTCTTCTGAGGACGAAAACAGTATTGAATGAATAAGAAATCCGGAAACCAAAAGGATGACTGTCAATAGTATAACCGTAACAACTAGAGATATGCGTCTCTCGTGCTCTTTGAGGGCTCTTATCTGAGCCTTTGTTCCACCACTCTTTCCTTTGGCCTTCATGGTTGGCAACTCTTAATCTTCAAAACGAAAGAAAAAAGGGAAATTAAAGACAGCAAAGGATGGCGTTCATTGCTTTTCCTTCTTACGCTTAACACGTTTGACGTAGACTGCTGCTGCAACTGTTACGGCTAGGGTTGTTGAGGCTAAACCAACGTAAGGAGCAAGCAAACCTAGCTTGTCAACAGGAATGGCTATGCCCCCAACGGGTGCTTCGACTTTGTGCCTAGTAGCCAGCATTGCCCCTACGATGTTTTCCAGCTCGTCTTTCAGATAGATGATTTCTGGGCGCTCATAGGTCGATCCCAAAGGAGGAATACGGTAGATTACGGCGGTCATGTTTTTCGGGTCGTCGTTATGAAGGGTTCCAAGCGGAAAAGGTAGCCCACTCTTTATCTCAATAAACACGTCAAAGAAGCTATCTGCAGGAAAGTCTACTCCAGCAGCCTGCTGCTTTATTGCTCCAGTCGATGCTTTAGATGAACTCTCAATCACCGTTATTGGCCCTACATAAAAACTGTTTCCCACAAGGTTCATGAGAACGATTTCAGTGTCAATCATAATGCGCCCATCGCCAGGATCGTATGGATCTGACCTGCTAACGGTGGTTGGGCCTGTTGCCGTTATCTTTTCGTAGAACCCAGATGGTCCATATATCTGCAGTTCTATGGTGGCAGTCGTGCGCTCCATGTAATCGGAACCAGCAGGCGGATAACACAAAGCGTTTGGAACACTTGCAATCGCTAGCACAAATGTACAAGTCATTACGAAGAGGCAGGTTCTTTTCGCTACTCTAGTGTTACATTTCATGTTGTTTTTCTCCTTTCTCCTTTTTTATATTATATATATTTGTTCATTGCACATTGCACTTCTTTTGGTGTTCTTGAAGGGTGCAAACCATTTTGGAAAATCCTGTTCATCGGCTTCGGGGATGCTCTCCGCAGAAGCCAATCAAGATAATATAAAAGTCTGCCTCTCCCTTCACTAAACGATTGTCTTCATAATCGCCTTATAAGACTTGTGAAACTTTGTTTCATCGAAAACAGAAGTACCTCCCGCAATCATCGTTCAACACGATGGATAGGCAAAATGTTGCATTCAATTCATCGCGCGCGCAGCTAGTCTCTTTTTCTGTCACGTTCCAAGCATCATTAGCGAAGCCCAACCGATTTTTCACAGTGAATCTTATCAACCGAAGACTTAGCAGAATCCGATAATACTGTTTAAAGGTTAACACCATCACTGCCAAGTATCCGGACCCTCTTCACCCTGCTTTTCCGTCTCATCCCAAACCTCGTTCCCGAAACCCGTCAAAGCCCAATGCCAACCACGCTTCTCAACAAGCCGTTCGCCGATCTCCTTCTCAAGCTTACGATTCATCCGCAAGATCCGGCGGCTCACCTGATGCCTCCTAACCTTGTACGCGGATAACCGTGCAGCCAGATCCTTCGGCAACAAGCCCACGCCGCCAGCCTCGCGGAGCAGCTCCAGGATCTCCTCATCAACCTCGTCCCCACAGGCTATGCGCTGAATCATCGGCTTCTTTTCTGTGGCCTTCACACCTAGCTGGAATAGTTTTCTTGCGTCATGCTTGTATTTGCTTTCTGCAACCTCTTGAGCAATCCAGAACCTTGTTTCATCATCCATCAGCGCGAAGAGATACTTCATGTCGCCTTTTATCTTCACATAAAGCTCGTCGGCTCTCCAAGTGTCGCTCACGTTTGGAATAATCTTCTCAACGTATGTCTGCATTAATCCAACGTATTTCTTTATCCACATAAAAACGGTTTTGTGCGAAACTTCCACGCCTAGCAATCTGAGAGATTTCATCGTATTTCTCAAAGACTCTCCACTGAAGTAGAGTTGCATTGCAGAAGTGATGGCTTGAGGATTATGCTTCATTCTCTCAAAGCCGATGTTTACGCTGAAAGTCTTTCCGCAATCACGGCATAGAAAACGCTGAATGTTTCCACTCTTGTTTTGTCTAACCCCAAATCGCTTGACATTTGAGGAGTGACAGAAAATGCAGTCAGAGATCGTTACTTCTTCTATGATTACATTCTTTCTTACCTGTTCTCTCAGTTTGAGGCTGAACTCAACCGCAAAAATGTGTTTACATTTGACACCGCGAAACTTGTGATCTGGACATTCGCAACGCCATTCATCTTCAGAAAAGCAGACAACATATTTGCTGTTTCCGCTTTGAGAATGAACGCTGTAAGTAGCGAAGTCTATTCGACTGATTTGGCTTTCCTTTGCTTTCGCAATCTCTAGACCTTTTGTTCTCTGAGGTTTTCAGCCATATTCATTGGTGCATTCACCGATAAACACATCAGTACACATACACTGATAAAGTTATCGGTGAATGTATAGATAAGCTTATACATACATCCATCCATAAATACACCAATGCGTGAGTCCATGAACACAAAAGACAAATTGACCGAATCATTAATTAAGATAATCAATGATGCAAAAGAGCCGCTGGAAACAAAGGAGATAGAAGCAAGACTGCCAGCGGAAACGAGAAACAAAATTGTCTATCGCTTGAGGGACTTGGCGGTTAAAGGTGAAATCAAAGGGAAAATGGTCGGTGCTGGCAAAGGAACATGGATTTGGTGGAAAAAGGATGCCTTCACAAAGGGTGATTGAGTCTAATGTCAATGGACTATAAAACCAAAAGTCAAGCTTCCTTTGAGCATGTTTGTTCATTGTTGGATTTCTCACAAGACAATGGACTAGTCACTGCCGAACACGGTACCGAGGATACGTATCTTAGGCATGTTCTTACAGACGCGATTAAGAAGTTGAGGATAGATGCCATATTCTTCCTTAAGCCTGAGAAGGGTGGACCTTCTATTCCTCTAATATACTTCAAGTTAATGGAGTCTCCGACCTCGTCTGAAATAGCAGAGTTGCACAAACTATCTTGGAACATAGGTCAAGCCCCCCTTCTTTTCATTGTTCTACCTGACGCCGTTCTGGTGTATAACAATCTTAAACCGCCAAGAAAAGGAGACGACAAAGCCGGTCTAATCGAGGAACTGAAGGTTTTTTCACAGGCCGAGGAAAAGAGAAGAGCACTTAAAAACTACGAAAGAGCAGAACTCGAGACGGGCAACTATTGGAAAAGGAATGTCAGTATCTTCAAAACTGACAACGGCATATTCAGGATGTTGTTAAAGAACCTCGACTATATGAGGCGAAGCCTCATAAACAAAGGGCTGCCATCTAATATTGTCCATTCAATTCTTGTTCGCTCAATATTCATCAAATATCTAGAGGATAGGCGAGACAGACAGGGTAATGGTGTCTTCCCAAGCGGCTTCTTTAGCCAGTTCCTCAAAGGTGCGACTTGCTTCACTGATCTGCTTGAAGCAAAGAAAGCGACATACGCTTTCTTCAGGTGCTTAAGCGACAGATTCAATGGAGACATTCTTGTAGTTGACCAAGAAGAAGAAGACACTATCAGACAAGATCACCTAGATCTCCTTCGAAGGATGTTGAAAGGCGAACAGCATCTTGATACTCGTCAAATGGTTCTATGGCCGCTATACTCTTTTGACGTAATACCCATCGAGCTGATAAGCAGCATCTATGAACAGTTCTTAACGCTCAAGGCCGAGACAATGGAAGTACTGCCGAAAGGCATTCACTACACGCCTTATCATCTAGTTGCCTTTTTGATGGATCAAGTCTTGCCTTTTGCAGATACCAACCTCGATATGAGAATAATCGATCCCGCCTGCGGTTCTGGAATTTTTCTTGTTGAAAGCTACCGAAGGTTGGTGGCTAGATGGCTGAAATCCAACCACTACCAAAACCCAAATGCCTCAGAACTTCTCAGAATACTCAAGAAAAATATCTTTGGCGTCGATCTGGACGAAAAAGCAATCAGAGTTGCGGCGCTGAGTCTTTACCTCACTATATGCGACTATCTGGAGCCCAAGACTATTTGGGACGAGGTCAAGTTTGAAAGATTGGTAAATAGTAATCTTTTTGCTGCTGATTTCTTTGACAACATCGACAAACTTACTGCTGAGAAATTTGATCTAGTTGTGGGAAATCCGCCTTGGGAAAGTAAGCTTTCAAGGTTGGCAGAGAAATATGTCACTTCTCACAGCAAACATATTGGAGACCGCCAGATATGTCAAGTGTTCCTCTGGAAGAGTGCTGACATCTGCAAGCCCGATGGAAAAGTCTGCATGATCATGTCCAGCAAGGCATTGCTTTTCAATCGTTCGGCTCCAAATTCGAAATTCCGCAAAGCTTTCTTTTCAAAATACAGTATCAAAGCGATATTCAACTTTTCTGCGCTCCGGCACGCACTTTTCTCTCATGCCGCAGGTCCAGGTGCAGCGATAATATTTTCACCCGTTTCACCTCCTGATGGAGAAGAAATTCGATATTATTCCCCAAAACCTAGCTTCACTCTTCAGGATGATCTGACTTTTATCATCGAGCCACAAGATATTAGTAGCATACCGTTAAGTGAAGCACTCAAATCTGAAGTGGTTTGGAAAATAGCTATGTGGGGATCGCCACGAGATTATGAGTTGATAAAGAAACTATCCTCGCACCCATCTTTAAAGGAGATTGCAAAGAAGCGTAATTGGGTATTTTCAGACGGGTTTATCGTCGGGAATCAAAAATGCTTTACGAATGAACTCTTCGGGAAACCTGAGGTTTTGCCAGAAAATGTTCACAAATACATTATTGACGTCGGCTCGCTGAAATGCCACGACAAATGTCATTACGAAAGGTGGAGAAGTACAAAGAGGCAAATATACAAAGGCCCCCATATACTAATAAAACAAAGCCCTGATTCAGACGGAATTGTTTCTGCTTTGATGATTGAAGACTCGGTATTTTCGTCAAGAATACTCGGTATCCACGGCGATAAAGAGAATCTTAGCGATCTGGTAACCACGTGCGAGGCAATAAACTCTGACGTATCACTGTATTTTGCCATGCTCACGACTAGCAGCTGGCTTGTTGAGAGAGACGATTTAATAAATGAAGAAACGATGAGCATTCCTATTCCAAAAGATGCCTTTAATGATAAAGTCAATGGCGTGGATTTACTTGATAAACTTGCCAAAGACGAAGTTTTTCGGAAGTCTGAAAATAGTCGACTGATGAATTTATATGGTTTGGATGATTCGGAAAAAGCACTCGTGGAAGATACTATCAGATTCACCTTGGATTATTTCCGCAATAAGGGGAAGTCTGAGGCTATCCAAATTGCTGAAGAAAAAGACGTAAGAGAATACATGGAAACTCTATGTGTCATTCTTAATACTCAATTCTCGCCTTCTGTTCAGCGCTTCTTCGGAACCACTTATGTTACAAAAGGGCCCCTTCGCATGGTCTCCTTCAAACTGGTAGCCGAAAGTGAGGAACCAGGCAACATACCATGCAGCGAACAGAAAGAAGAAGAAGAAATGGGCCAAGTGTTAAAGCAACTTGATCAAGAGTTAATTGAGAAGAAGGAAGGAAGTATATACCTTCGTAGGCATATCTGGCGTTACTCCAAAGATTCCGTTCATATAATCAAGCCTAATCAAATGAGATATTGGTCAATATCATCAGCTATCTCAGACGCAGATAGGATTTATGCCGACATCATGAGTTCATGGAGGAACTATTGTTGATGCCCTCCGACCGTTTCCAAGAAAGCTACAGGATTGGCGACCCTTATGACCTTGCCGAACAGATAGGTGAAGATGGTATCGCAAAACTCCTTGCATTGGTCTGTGACGCGTACGATACGCTATACAAGCATAAGATTGTCAAACTGGGAATGTCTGAAGATGAGATCACTGAAGAACTCTTTAAAGAGATACAAATTGTTTGGCGCGTATCCAGTATCCCCCAGACCATTGTTCCGATAAATCAGAAGATTGACAAATACTTAGCTAAGGATAAAGGGAAACCACCAACTATTGATTTTTGCTTCAGGGATCGTTGGGTGAAAGAAGCGTTTTTTGGTTTCGAATGTAAACTGTTGGCCGAAGACGATATTAGATTATACAAAGAATACATCGAGAACGGCTTATACCGCTATCTTCAGGGAAAATATTGCGCAAAAGGTTCAGCAGGGTCACTAATTGGCTATGTTAACTCAGGAAACATTTCCATAGTGATTCGAGAGGTCAAGACCCGAGTTGACAAAGAGAATATGTTGAGCGCTATGGTTTTGGCACGTTCTATTTCTGCGTTCAAAGAACATTACATCTCTACGCATTTAAGAGAAAGAGGGCTCCCTTCATTCTGCGTACATCATCTATTCTTTAGATTCACTGCACTTAACTGAGCAAATAGCTCAAGATTGAGCTACAAGTCATCAACCGAAGAGGTACCAGAACCAAAAGCAGGAATGTTTAGGTCAACCATGTGATGCTTGCGGCCGTCCAGTTGGCGGAGGCGTTCATCACTGTCCGAAATGCAACATTTCCTTCTGTTTCTACTGTGTGACAGTGCTCATTCGGAAAGGTTTTGATTCTCCCATAAAATGCCCTATGTGCGGCGGAAAATTCGAATAACGTCGCTTCTAAAGCAAATAGACGCACGCTAACACCGAAAGACTCAACAGAACCCACATGAAAAACAGTTAATAGCAAGCTATTCTGTAATTCTCTAGAGAATCAACAATGGTTTCCAACGGTGGCAAGACCAAAAGTGTTGTCAAAAGCTTCTATGCGTTATTTGCGAATCCTGTAGCTGTTTTCATCTACTCTCTTCTCTTTGCTTTGTTATCGTTGGAATTAATCGAGAAGGACCTGCGTCCGTATGGAATTGTGGGCGTTGGCATCGTCTATGTAATGGGCAGTGTCGCCTTTGCAGTATGGAATGAGAAGATTTCAGCAAAAAAAGCATTGGAGGACAACCAGAATCTAAAGAGAAGGGTAAGCGAACTCGAAACGGAAAAGGAAGCATTAACGAAGGAAAAAAATGCGCTCGAAAATGAAGTCCCCAAAGCGATCGAATACAGCAACGTCAGAAAATATATTGAACTAAAAGATGCCGATGGCAATGCATGCTTCAAAATGTCCTATGAAGGTAAAAGTCTCAGTGAGAGTCCTGTTGACAAGGTTCGGCATTTTCTGACAACAGAACAGAAAGTCATGATGGAAAAGTTGACCAACACCAAGTTCAACAATGAAGATATACTTCCAAAAATTGAATATACTGAATGTATCAAAAACGGGAAAACAACTTGGCGAAATGAAATCTATTTTGAAACGAGTGAACCCGTTCAAATTGGCAAGCCACTAGACACAAGTTACGACGCAGAACTTGGAAAGGAGTATTCTGAAGCTTTCAAGGGTGGAACTTCTATCACCCAGCACGAAGTTTCAGTTAAGACCGACCGTTTCTTGATTGAAATAGTAGCTCCCGAAGGGTTCTATTTTAAGAATCCAGTGTTTGACGTTAGAGATGTGTTCAGTGACATTGAGATTCATCATGAAAAATCGAGAATACGTGACGATTGCATGCCAATACCGAAGCAAGAAAGAAAGAAAATTGTTTGGGATATACTATATCCAAAACTATCCTACAGATATGTCCTAAAATTCAGTCTTGAAAAAGCATAGAAAAAATAGGTAAGAATTAACCATCGGTTCCTTCTTGAGCAAACATTTTCATCGTCCTCTTTTCAATTGCCGATTTTGTTCTATTCACTATCTTATATAAACTTTGCCACAGAAACCAAGAACAACAGATAATCTGATGTCTTGTCATAGGTCTCTGTTTTCCATCGTGATACTGAGTTGTCACTGTATTTGAACCTTCTGAAACATTGTTCCTGTTCTGACTTCTAGATTATTGTTCCAGATCAGTGAGATTCGGGGTATGTTCAAGTTAAACACTTGTGTGTACCCTCATAATATGACACACTGCAAAAATGCCTATTTATGGTTGTTTCTGGAACTGTTGCACAAAACTACGCAATGAAGATTCTAACGGTGTTTTTTACTTGCGTTTTGAAACAGTGTCATCCATTTGTTCTTTCCTTCAATTTTGATTCCGCAAGCTTCGGCAGGAGTCTTTACCTCTAAGTCTTCATGTGTCTGACAAAGTTGTGAAACAGTTGGTAGCCCTTTGGGATTAGTATATCCTCTTTCTTGAGTCCTCTCATAACCTTCTCCCTGTCTCGCCTTTCAACTCTCCCTCCTGCCAAGGCGCAGAAACCTTCTCAGTCTCATCCCAAACCTCGTTCCCGAAACCAGTCAAGGCCCAGTGCCAGCCACGCTTCTCAACCAGCCGTTCACCGATCTCCTTCTCAAGCTTACGATTCATCCGAATGATCCTGCGGCTCACCTGATGCCTTCTAACCTTATACGTGGACAACCGTGCAGCCAGATCCTTAATGAATTGTGCATCGTTTCTGCACATCGGCAACCCGTTAAGCCTCCTTGGCTTTTTGCAGTTCTTCGAGGCGTAGTCTGACTGCTTCGCCAACGAATTGTGAGTTGCTGCTGTATTTTCCTTCTTTGACGAGCTCTTCTACCGCGTCAACGAGGTTCTTTGGCAACGAAACACACCGATAACCCTTCGTCGTCATATACCACACCGATGCTTCATTTATGCTTCAAGGAACAAATTTAAGCCCTGTGACATGTATGAAGTACAATCCAAACATCATGCGAAAACCAAGAGTCAGTAATTTTTGTATATTCTTGTACAATAGTGTAGTATAGGTAAAGTATGCCGAAGGGAAAGTATAGGGGCGTAAGCCTCTTAGCGGAACAAATAGAAGCAATCGAGAAATTCATCAAGGAAAACCCAGAGCAAAACTACACGAGCATAGCAGACTTCATTGGCGACGCAGTGAGAAGAAGACTTGAGGAGAAAAGATTTGAGATTTTTAATCATGACGTTACTGGAGTGAAAATCACAGACCGCAAGCTAAGAAGAATAGCTCAAATCTACTTTAAACCTGAAGGAATATGGTGCGACCTTGACGGAAACGCAAAATGCGAGCACATCGACTTCGCACTAAAGCAACAGGACATCCAAGAAATCATACGAAAGAAACGAAAGGAAGGTTGGAGGCTGCCAGATGTCTAAACTTTATGATTACAGTCAACCTGTTTTCATGAATCTTATTGACTGATTTTCAAGAGTAATGTCGTAAATCTGGTTAACGTCGAACTCTATGCCCATACTCTCGTATTCTTGCTCGGTTAGGAACAGGATGATCTTTGGAATCGCAAGCTGGGTTCTAGGCTGGAACATTGGCATCTGCTGCTGCAAAGCCTGAAGAACATCCTGAACCACCTGTGCTTCTTCTGTCTGCGGTCTGACTGCAAAACGTGGAATCTCCCTCTCCTCAAGCAGTTCTATGCGTTTTCCAAGGTTGCCGTCTAGGTCGCAAATAGATTCGATCTTGTTCACTCTGACGCGAAACATGGCTTGATCAACAGTGTAGAAGCGCGAACATTCTTAAGGCTTTCTTGATAGAGGCCGCCTACTCCATTTCTATCGTTGCCGGCGGCTTCGG
>Ga0315284_10004441_pt1 | contig 19914 bp, 12 predicted proteins | sample YL17G09_16_MG_FD_203696 | JGI IMG/M metagenome (GOLD analysis project Ga0315284, IMG submission 203696) | Sediment microbial communities from Yellowstone Lake, YNP, Wyoming, USA - YL17G09_16 | ecosystem: Environmental > Aquatic > Freshwater > Lake > Sediment | place: USA: Wyoming | collected... | reverse complement strand
ATTCGCGAACCAGGCAATTGAGGATGAGCAGATCCTCCATGAAGTCGGTGGCGCCCATGATGCCGTCGCAACCGGGCGCCAGGAGCACGCGCAGCGCGCGCGCCAGGTAGGAATGGCGGTCGCCCATACCGAGGGGGGCGCCGGGAATCGCGGTCACCCGCCGGCCCGGATGATCGGTGGCCAGGATCACCAGGCGGCCGTCGAGCGTCAAACGCCCGCGCCGGCGGCGGCGCACGGACTCCGCGACCACCAGCTCCGGGTTCTCGACCCGCACCTCGGTGATGGCCTCAAAAAGACGCTGCGGCAAATACTCGGCCGGCGCAAAGCAATAATCGCCAAGTTGGTATTCCATGTCGCGCTCCTTGACCATGGCCCGTTTCGCCACGTTTACAATAATCGATGTTGTGAAAGCGATGTCTCGGTTTTTAGCATCGCCCTAGACGGCTGTCAAAGGGGAAAACGTCTTTCGGAGTCCGGCGAATCAAGGAGCGTATCGAGGCGGTTGTGGATCCGTTGCGCAAGCCGTAGCCGGCGCGGCAAATGACACCCTCCGGCTTCACTGGAAGCGCATCATGATCTGCACGGCGCGGACAGCCGCCGTCGCCACATCAGTATCGCCGTCATTCACCAGCGGTTTTACCTGCGGAAGCGCGGCAGGATTGGCGAGCGCTCCAAAGACTTCGCACAGGTAGCGGCGCACATTGGCCTTTTCCGAACGCAGGTAGGGATAGTAGGAGGGCAGGCGTGTGGCATCGCGGCCCAGCTCGATCAAATAAGCCCGGCCATACCCGCGGTACAGGCTGGAATCGAGCGAGTCCATGAGTCCGGAGAGGAACTCGCCCTGGCCGCGGGCCACCAGTGCGAACGCCAGAGCCAGGCGCACGCGGGCGCCTTTCTCCGCCGTGTGCCGGGAGCGCAAGGTGCGGTCGAGATCAGCCTTCGGCTCGGCCTGTGGCAGCCGACCGAGCGCGTCGGCGGAGAACTCGCGAAGGCGCTCGTCCTTATCCTGGAGAAATCCCGCGAACCAGGCGGCCTGCTCCGGGGCGGGCATCAGCGAAAGGGCCTCGAAGGCGCTGCGGCGCACGGAGCGGTCGCGGTCGGCTTCGAACAGTTTGCGGAGCGCGGGCCATTGCTGGCGCGCGCCCAACAGTCCCAGCGTGTAGGCGGCCTGGCCGCGAATGTCGCGGTCGCCGCTGCCAAGCAATCCGGCGATCTGGGGCGCCGGCTGCGGATCGCGGATCTTCTGGAAGGCCCGCAGCAGCTCCGTCTGTACCTCGCGGGGCGCCGATGCCAGCGCGTTGGACATGGCCGGCAGGGCGGCGCGGCTGCGCAAGACGCCCAGCGCTCGCGCGGCGCTCTTGGCGGCCTGCCCATCCGGGTCAGTGAGGGCGTTGGCCAGAGCCTCCACGGCGCGCGGGTCCACCACCGTGCCCGGAGCCACGACCAGGTCTTCGTCGCTGTGGCGAAACAGATCGGCAGCCCGGTTGAAGAAGCCGCGCAGCCCGCCGGAGTCTTGCGGACCGACATAAACGGTCACCAGCCCTTCGATGGCGGTCTGCTTGACTCGGCCCGAGGGGTCGCGAAGCGCAGTGCTGAGAAAAGGGACGGTGTCCGGCGCGAACATCTTGGCCAGGGCTTCGACGGCGCGAAACCGGGTCTCCTCGTCAAGGTCCTTCACCAGCCCTCCCAGGGCGGGAATGGCTCGCCGGTCTCCCAGTTCGCCAAGTTGCTCGGCGGATTCCCGGCGGACTTTCGGATCAGGGCTTCCCAGGCGCTGGATCAGCAGTTCGTAGCCGACCTGCTGCGCTGCGACAACGCCGGTCAGGAGCATGCACAGAAGCAAACGCATGGTGTAAGCCTATAGCACCGTGCCGGAAGTTTTCCAGCGGCCTCGTGGCCCTGGCCCTCGACAACCGCCTTCCCAGGTGGTCGAAGGCCGAGGCCGCCGCGCTTCACACCCTTTTGGGATAAGACATTGTTCTTGCGGCGGTCATTGGCCGGGTCAGAACGTTCTGGAGATGGTGAAGCGGAAGACGCGCGGCGGCTCAAACCAGGCCACGTGGGGGCTGCTGGCCACCGCCAGGTAATAGGTGGCCAGGTTCGGGAACATGCTGCGGTCCAGCAGCAGCGGGGTCGCCAGGTTCTGCCGCAGGCGGGTGGGATTGTAAGCCCAGTAAAGGCGGAAGGGCGCCTGCACGATGGGCAGGATCACCTGCAACTCCAACCCCGTCGAGGTGCGCACCTGGCGGTTGGTCCCCGGGAGCAGTTGCAGGCGGTCCGGTAACACCAGGCCGGGGAACTGACCCAGCAGTTCATTCCCCCGCGAGGCGCTCATGGCCAACTGGCTGCGCCGCAGAATGGTGTTCAGGCCGGCATCGAAGAAGGCGGCCAGCGTCACCGGCCCGAAAATGGGGATGCGGTATTCGACGTTGCCGATCCCCATTGTGTCGCCGCCCGGGAAAATGATGCGGTTCACCGGGAAGGTCACCGTCTGGCTCACGTTCGTCAGTTGCCCGTCGCCGCCGATCACCGGGATCGTCCGCGCGGTGCCATCCGCGTTCAGCACGTTGGTGGTGGCCGCGTCGGGAATCATGGCCATGGGGCTGATGGTGCGGATGTCATAGCCGCGCACGTCGGTCTCGCCGCCGATGTAGAAACGCTCGAAGGGCGGCGCCACGATGCCCCCGTACCCGCTCATGAACGACCCCATCAGGCGCATGCCGAGCACGTTGCGCTTCTTCTGCACCGGCCGGAACATGGTGAAGGAAACCGTGGGCCGGTACATGCGCACGTTGCCACCCAGGCCCGCCAGCTCCAGCCCCAGGAACAGGCTCCGGCCGGTGTGCGGGTTCATGGGATTGTCCACGGTGTTGAAGGTGTAGGTGGGGATGATCTTGCTGGTCTTGATGCCCTCCAGCGCGCTGGGGCCGCTGACCCCGCGGAAGTTCAGGAACTGGAAGTACTGCTGGGAAGCGGCGCCGAAGGTGGTGATGCTGGAGTTGTCGTAGCCGAAGGTCAGGCCCACCCGGGCGAAGCCGCCCCCGCTCAAGAAGCCGCGCCGCAGCGGATAGCTGGCGAAGCTCGTAAAGCCGATGCTGGCCTGGCGATAGTCCAGGATGTTGTCGCTGCCCAGTTGCTGGAACAGCGGGATCAGGTTCTGCCCGGTCAGGATCGAGGCCTCCCGCCCCTGGTTGTAGTTGAAGCGGCGGGCGAACACCGTGAACCCGCTCTGCAGCGGCCGGTCGAACAGAAACGGCTCGGTGAAACCGAACAAAATGTTCCGCTCCCGGCTGCCCAGTTCCACGGAGAAGGTCAGCGTCTCGCCCAGGCCCATGAAGTTGTTGGTCGAATAGTTGAGGCCGATGAAGCTGCCGGCGATGCCACTGACCCCGCCCGTCAACCCAATGGTGTTTTTCCCCTTTTCCTTCACCTTCAGGGCGATGTCCACCTGCCCGGCCTTGTTATCGGTCTTGATGTTGGCGGCCTCGGGCTTGAGCTGCTCGAAGAAACCGAGCTGGTTGAGGCGCAGCAGGCTCACCTCCCACAACCGGTTGTTGAACATGTCGCCTTCGTCCAGCAACAACTCGCGGCGGATCACCTTGTCGCGCGTGGTGGTGTTGCCGCTGAACTCGATGCGCCGCACGAAGAACTGCTTGTCCTCCTCGATGTTCAGCGTCAGGTTGATGACCTTCTTGTCCTTGTCGATGTCGGTGTCCGGAGAGGTGACCTCGCTGATGAAGCCGAACTCCCCGTACAGCTTCTTGATGTTCTCCAGCCCCTTGCGCACCTTGGTGGCGCTGAAGATGTCGCCTTCCTGCATCTGGAACATGGGGCGCATCAGGGCATCCGGCTGGCGGAAAAATTTCACCCCGGCGAAGGTCAGCTTGCCCATCCGGTACTGGTCGCCCTCCTGCACCGGAATGGTCATGTCCACGCGCTTGCCGGGTTTGTTGGGGTAGAACAGCGGCAGGCGAAAGCCGCCGCCGCCGCCTACCGAGCGCAACTGCTGGTCCGGCTCCAGCACCAGCGCCGTAAAGTATCCCCGGTCCTGATACTTGCCGCGCACCAGTTCCAGGTCTTCGGCCAGCTTCGACTCGTCGTAGCTGCGGCTGAACAGGCTCTCCAGCAGCCAGGAGCGCGGGATGCCGATGGGCTTCAGGTGCTTCATAGCCGAGCGCAGGGCCCGGTCGCCGAGCACCTGGTTGCCGGTGAACTCGATGAGGCCCACCTTCACCTTGGGGCCTTCGTCGACATTGAAGGTGAGGATCACGGAGTTGGGCGGCACGCGCTTGGGCTCGGCCTTCACCGAGGCGAACTGCCGGCCCCGCTCCCCCAGCAACTCCTGCAGCACCACCTCGGCGCGCCGCACCTTGGTGGGGTCGTACTGGCTCTCGGTGGTGATCCCCACCTTGCGCTCCTTGAAGCGGTCCAGGATCTCCGAGTTGGTGACCGACTTGTTGCCCTTGTATTCGATGGTCCGGATGGTGGGCTTCTCCCGCACGTGGAAGGTGACCTTCTTGCCCTCCGGGCTGTCTTCCACCTCCAGCCGGATGTCCTCGAAGAAGCCGGAGTTCCACAAGGACATGAAATCCCGGCGCAGCGCCTCCGGATCGTAGACGTCGCCCCGCTTGCTAAAAACCCGGGAACGAAGCGTTTGCTCGGGGATGCGCCGGCTGCCCAGGAAGCGCACTGAATCGATCAGGGCCTGCTTTTGCGCCTGCTGAGCGGGAGGCGCGGCGCCCGCCGCGCAAGCGTACGCTCCCCCGAGCAGCAGCAGCAAGGAGGATAGAATGAAGACCAACCGTCGGGTTCCAGAACGAATCAAGCGCGCTCGCTCCCGGGACGCGGATTCCCCACCAAGCACCTTGTTCCCGGTGGGAACCCCATATTGTACTACGTGATCCAGCCTACGCCATTGTACTTGGCGCTTGCCCATTTCGCAACCGGCATAGCGGACGGATAGGTCTTGGACGGCAGGCCGCGGCCCCGCGTTTCGGGAAAATCAAGCTGTGGGCTGTAGGCTGTGGGTTGTGGGCTGTAGGCTATAGGCCAAACGTCGTGGGCCCCGGCATCCGCCGCCTCCCGCCTCCGGCCTCCAGCCCGCAGCCTCCAGCCTCATGAAACGCTGGCCGGTGGCCACGCATCCAGTAAAAAAGGACTATTATTAGCAGTGGGGAGAAGTGCCTCGTATGCGCAAGATCGTTGTCGGATTAGCGATTCTGGTTCTGGCGTGTGGCGCCGCCTGGCTGGCGTTTTCGCAATCGAACCCGCCGGCGCAGAATCCGGCACCGCAGAAACCGGCGGAGCAGAAACCGCAGACGCAATCGAGCGGGCCACAGCGACCGGTGGACGAAACGGTGGTGCCGTCGCGCAAACGCAAGGCCGCCGAGCCGCCACCGGAGCAGCAACCGCCTGCTCCGCCGCAGATGCCGCCGGCGCAGCCCAGCAACGCGCAACAGCAACCTCCGGCCCAGCAGCCCCGACCGGTGGACATCACCGGGCCGGAGCGGCCCGTGGGCGAGACCGTTTCCATTCCGCGCCGTCCTCCCCAGAAACCGAAGCGCCGGCCGGCCGGCGAAGCCGCCCAGCCCGGCGAGGTGCCGTACGCCATCTCGGTCAACGTGGACCTGGTCAGCGTGGATGTGAGCGTGCAGGACAGGCAGGGCCAGTTCCTCCCCGGCTTGGGCAAGAAGAACTTCCGCGTGCTGGAAGACGGCATGCCCCAGAACATCCAGACCTTCGAGGCCACCGAGGCGCCCATGACCGTGGTCATGGTGATTGAGTTCAACAATCTTTACCAGCGATTCTGGAGCGAAACCTGGTATCAGACGCTCACCGCCAGCCATGGGTTCCTGGAAACCTTGCGCCTGGGCAATTGCGCTTCTCCGGACATGGCGGCGCGGCCCGGCAGCAACGCCCAGACCTGCGACTGGGTGGCCGTCGTGGCCTACGATATGAGGCCCGAGATCCTGCAGGATTTCACCCAGAGCCGGGAAGCGGCCATCGGCGCGCTCCAGCGCCTGCGCTTTCCCGCCTTTTCCGAGGCCAACCTCTACGATACGTTGGACGACACGCTGAGCCGCCTGAAAGACGTCAGCGGCAAGAAAGGCATCGTGCTCATTTCCACGGGCATCGATACCTTCAGCAAGCTCACCTACGATAAGATTCTGAAGATCATCCAGTCGAACGAGGTGCCCATCTATCCCATCGGGCTGATGCAGATGATCCGCGAGCTGGCCGACGCCCGCGGCGGGATGGGGCCGATCGCGCGCATGGATTTCCTGCAGGCCGACAACGCCATGCGCACTTTCGCCCAGTACTCCGGCGGCCGCGCGTTCTTCCCGCGCTTTTACGGCGAATTCCCTGGGATCTTTTCCACCGTCTCCGCGCTGCTGCGCCACCAGTACACACTGGGCTACGCGCCGACCAATACCACCCGCGACGGCAAATTCCGCAAGCTGAAGGTGGAGCTGATGGACGACACCGGCAAGCCGCTGAAGATCGTCGATCAGAAGGGCAAGGAAGTGAAGTACGTGGTTTCGGCCAAGAACGGCTATTACGCTCCGAAGGGCGAGGAGACCGTGCAATAGGCTGTGGGCTGTAGGCTCCAGGCTGTGGGAGTGAGGAGTGATCGCCTGACCTCGCCGGGCGTTGACGGGCCGGCGAGCGGCCGGCGCTGGAACGGCAACCGCTGTGAGCCGGCAGCCGGCAGCCCGTCACTTGTTAGTCACGTTGACAGCCGCGCCGCGCGTCTGTTAGTATCCCGCGTTCCCCTCGAGAAAACATGGCTCGCATCCTCTGCATCGACGACAACCAGCATGGGTGTTTCGTCCGGCAATCAGTGCTGGAAGGACAGGGCCACACGGTGGCCACGGCCCGCAGCGGCAAGGAGGGCCTGGAGAAATTCCACGCCGAGAAGTTCGATCTGGTGGTTGTCGATTACCTGATGCCGGGCATGAACGGCGGGGAGGTGATTGCCAAGATCCGCGAAACGCATCCCCGCCTGCCCATCATTCTCCATTCCGGCTTTACCGATCGACTGGCCCTCGACCGGAAAATCACCCAGGCCGATGCGGTGTTGCAGAAAGGCGCCCGCGAGGTCAAGGAGCTGCTGGAAACGGTGAGCCGGTTGCTGTACAGGCCTGCCCGCAAACCGGCGGCGCGCGTGCAGGCGCACAAGCGCAAGGGACGCGCGGCCTCCCACTGAGTGTTCTCCCAGCCCAAGATCTACGGCAGCCGGCCCGCGCCGGCGGCGTTTGACGCCCCCCGCGGGCAGCCATAGAATGAAGAGTTATGGATACCCCACTGAAGATAGCGGACCGGGAGTTTGGCTCGCGGCTGATCGTGGGCTCCGGAAAATACGCCAGCTTCCAGCAGATGGCGCGTTGCTGGGAAGCCAGCGGCGCGGAGATGGTGACGGTCGCCGTGCGGCGCGTGAACCTGACCGACCGTTCGCGCGAATCGCTGCTCGATTATGCAGACCCTAAGAAGTACTTCATCCTGCCCAACACCGCCGGCTGTTACACCGCCGAAGAGGCCGTCCGCACGGCGCGGCTGGCCCGCGAAGTGGGGTTGTCGAACTGGATCAAGCTGGAAGTGATCGGAGACGAAAAGACCCTGTTCCCGGACAACATCGGGCTGCTGGAGGCCACCCGGGTGCTGGCCGGGGAAGGCTTTGTGGTGCTGCCGTACACCAATGACGACGTGGTGACGGCGCGAAAGCTGATCGAGGCGGGCGCGGCCGCCATCATGCCGCTGGGCGCCCCGATCGGCTCGGGCCTGGGCATCCAGAACATTTCCAACCTGCGCATTTTGCGGGAGATGATCACCGAGGTCCCGCTCATTCTGGACGCCGGGGTGGGCACCGCCTCGGATGCCGCGGTGGCCATGGAACTGGGCGCCGACGCGGTGCTGATGAACAGCGGCATCGCGCTGGCCACGCAACCGGAAGTCATGGCGCGGGCCATGAAGCTGGCCGTGGAGGCCGGACGACTTGCCTGTCTGGCCGGGCGGATGCCCCGCCGGCTCTATGCCAGCGCCAGCAGCCCCATGGAAGGCGTAGTCCGTTAATCAAGAGCCGGAAGGCGGTAAGCAGAAAGCAGAAGGCAGCAAGCCCACCGCCTTCTGCCTTCCGCCTTCTGCCTTCTGCCTACTGCCCACCGGCAACGCGGCCGGCAATCGCTGACCGAATCCGCTCCAACTCCTGCTCCTGTTCCGGCAACAGCCGGCAGCCCGCCGGCACAGCGCCGGTGGCGATGGCTTCCTTGAACCGGCCGCCGTCGGCCAGCGCGGCCATCAGGTTGCGCCGCGAATTATAGAAACAGGGAGAGAGGCTGAGGGCGCGACGATAGGCCTCGATGGCCTTGTCCTGTTGGCCGAGCATGGAATACGCGGCGCCGGCGTTGTTCCAGGCTTCCGGCGTTTCGCGCCCCAGTTCGATGGCTCGCTTGAAATGCGGCAAGGCCTCCCGGGCGTTTCCCTCCTCGAGCAGCATCACGCCCAGGTTCATCCGCAGGTCGCGGTTGTCCGGCTCCGCCTGTAGGCCGCGTTCCAGCGCCCGGCGCGCCTCAACCGGCCGGTTGTCTTGCGCCAACCCTCGGGACAGTCCGATGTAGGGCCGACCCTTGACCGGCGACTTGGCGACGACATCGCGCCACAAGCTCAGCTCATCGGCCCATACCCGGTTGCGGGCCACGGTGAACGCCGAGAGCGCCGCCAGCAGCGCCACGGCGGCCGCGGCCCGGGCGCTCCGCGCGCCGAGCCGCTCCAGGGCGCGCCAGAGCAGCGACCCCAGGGCCACCGCCATGCCGGTCATCGGCAGGTAGGTGCGGTGCTCGTAGATCACGTCGCTCTGCGCCACGATGCTCGAAGAGGGCGCCAGCAGGATGAAGTAAGCGAGCATCCAGAACGGCCACCGAGCGGAGGTGTCCGCGGCGCCGCCCCGGCCGGCCGCCTGGTCCGTCCCTGCAGGGCCCGGCTTTAGCCCGGGCCGCATTGCACGGCGTGGACCGAGGCCGGGCCCTGCGATGACCTTCCATGCCAGCCAGCCCAACAGCGCCGCCAGCCCCAGCAGCGCGGGCAGAGTCGTCGCCGGAGTCCATAACGAGCGGGAGAGCGGCAGGTCGTAGTCCAGGTTCTGGCCTAGCGGCAGAACGATCAATCGCAGATAGCGCCAGATGACGCGTGGTTGCGTGAGCGCATAGACGAGCGGGGAAACGCCACGCACTTCAAACCCGATGCCCGGCTCCCAGGCCGTCTTCAGCACGTAGAACAGGCGGGCGGCGGCCAGCGCCGCCAGTCCCAGCAGCCCGGCGTAATACCATTTTCGCGGCGCGAGCTGCCGCCCGTGTCGGCCGCTCACAAACAGGAAGTCGTACAACAGCAGGAAGGCCGGCAGCGCCGCGCCCTCTTCCTTGGCCAGCAACGAGAAGCCGAAAGCGGCCGCGCTCCAGCCGCGGCGGCCGCGGAGAAACAAGGCGAAGGCCAGCAGCGCAAAGAATGTGGCCAGCAGGGAGGAGCGCGCGAAGATGTAGCTGACCGCTTCGGTTTCGAGCGGGTGGACCGCAAACAGGCCGGCGGCCAGGAAGGCCGCCGGCGCCGCCACATGCCTCCTGGCAATCCACAACAGCAGCACGCTATTGGCGGCGTGCAGGGCGATGCTGACCAGGTGAAACCCGATGGTGTTGGTCTGGCCGCCGCCGGCCAAGAAGTTGAGATGGAAGCTCCAATAGGTGAGCGGGCGCGTCAGGCCCAGCCGGAACAGCCGCCAGCCGACGCCCGGGCCGGCCACGTCCGGGTCGCTCAGCAGCGACCAGTCGTCGAAGTGGAACGAGCCTTCCAGCGAGTTCCAGTAGGCGATCAGGACCAGGAGGCAAAGCGCGGCGGCCTGCCAGGGGAAGGCCGCGTACCAGGGGGATTGGTCCACTGGTTCCGGCGCGCTCGCTTTACGGACAGTCCGGGTCATGCGGGGATAAATCTGATGATACGGGCCTGCTGCGCCGCCGGCAACAGGCGCGTGCGCCGGCTGAACCACAAAAACCCAAGGACACGAAGATCACAAAGATCGTCTGCTTTGTGGGCCTTTGTGTCTTTTGTGTCTTTGTGGTTCCTTCGGTGGTTCCTTGTGGTTCACTCGCAACTTGACATGGGCCGGCGCGTCCAAATATGATAAGCATGCTTCCGCCAAACCGCGCCAAGGGTGGCGCCCTGTCAAGACCAGGGGGCACACGTAGCCAATCGATTCAAGGTGAGGTCTGCCTATGCCGTTCCGTAATTGCCCCGAGAAATTCGGGAAATTTCTTTTGGTGGTTCTGCTGCTGGCTGTCCTGGTTGTGCCGGCCGGCGCAGCAGAGCTGAAACTTTCAACTTCGTCGCTGTCGTTTATTGCCGTGACAGGGAAAGATCCAGCGCCGCAACTGTTCTCCGCGTCCGCCAGCCCGGCGGTCGCGGCCTTCTCGCCAAGCGTTCTGGCAACCACGCAAACAGGCAATTGGATCGCCGTCTCCACGAGCAACGGCGGATCGTTTCCCAGCACCATCACCGTTCAGGTAACGGTCAAGAGCGCTTCTCTGCCGGTGGGGGACTACACCGGCCAGGTGACCGTGACGCAGGCGGGGCTGGACAAGTCACCCGGCGCCGTTTCCGTATCGCTGAAGGTCATCCCCGCCGTTCCTTATATTTCCGTCAACCCGGCGTCGATTGACGTGCAGGCGAAGGTCGGCGTCGATCCGGCCCCGGTCGCGCTGCTGGCGGTCAACGCGGGAACGGGCACGCTTTCCCCCGGCTTTTCCGCAATCACCGACAGCGGGGGCAACTGGTTATCGCTGTCCCAACCGACCGGCGGCTCCTTCAATAACTCCAGCACCGTGTTCGTGAGCATCCAAAGCGCCGGGCTGGCGCTGGGGACGTATACGGGCAAAGTGACGGTGACGTCCCCGGCGGCCATGAATTCCCCGCTCAATGTCCCGGTCCGGCTGGTAGTGGGGAGCACGGGTGGGGCCCTGATCAGCGTTGCCCCGGCCTCGCTGTTGTTTCTGGCCGGACTGGGCGCCAACCCCTCGCTGCAGGCCGTCACCGTCAACAACGCCGGCACCGGGTCGCTTCGCCCCAGCATCACCTGGTCCACCGTCGATGGCGGCAGTTGGCTGCTGGCGAGAAGCACCGGCGGATCGTTCGGCAGCAGCTCGACGGTCGCCGTGAATGTCAACATCGAAGGCTTGCTGAAGGGCACCTACCGCGGCAACATCGTCATCAGCGACCCCAGCGCGGCCAATTCGCCGGTGAATGTTCCCATCACGCTCCTGCTCGAAGACCCCAAACCGGTGATGCGGATGGGCACCAGCAGCATCACACTTTCGTTTCCGGCCGCCGGTATTTTCATCAGGAAAATTCCGATAACCCTGCTCAATACGGGAACGGGCCTGCTGAAATGGACGGCGACCTCCAACCAGTCGTGGCTTTCGGCTTCGCCCGCGGCGGGTGAAGCGGCCTCCGATTCTTCCGTGGATATCGTGGTCTCTTCGGCGAGCCTGGCCGTCGGCATCTACCGAGGTCAAGTCACCTTCAGCTCCAACGCCGTGTCCGGCGAGGCCACCCAGGTGCTGCCGGTGGTGCTGGGAATCGGGGTGGCGTTGCCGCAAGTGAACGAGGGCGGCGTGGTCAACGGCGCCAGCTTTATGTCAAAGACCGTGGCGCCCGGCTCCATCGTTTCCATTTTCGGGCTCAGTATGGGTCCGGCGCAGGGCCTGCAGGCGGGCCTGGTGGGAGGCAAGCTTCCCACGCAACTGGGCGCAGTCCGCGTGCTCTTTAACGACATTCCCGCGCCGCTGTTCTACGTGAGCGACACCCAACTGAACGTGCAGGTGCCGGTGGAGTTGGTCGGGAGCTATTCGGCGGAGGTGCAGGTGATCACCGGCGATCTGCCCAGCGTGCCGATGACCGTCTACCTGCGCGCGGCCGACCCTGGGGTCTTCCTGGTCGCAGGCCTTCCGGGCATCTTCTTCGCCAACAGCACGACGCAGGTAACTTCGCAGAACCGGGCCAAGGGCGGCGATTACCTGACGTTGTGGGCTACGGGGTTGGGCGCGGTCGAAGGCCTGGTGGCCACGGGAGCGCCCGCCACCGCCGCGCTCCGCACCATGGTCGTGCCCAGGGTGACCCTGGGCGGCGTGCCGGCGCAGATGCTCTATGCCGGTCTGGCGCCCGGCTTCGTGGGCCTGTACCAGATCAACATCCAGGTGCCGGACAACGTGCCCAGCGGCAACACCTCGCTGGTCATCTCCATGGGCGGAACAGACACCGCTCCCATGGTTGTGCCCATTCGTTAGGCTAAATCGGGCTACAGGCTGCAGGCAAAGCCGCCGGTGGCACACGTGCTACCTGCAGCCCGTGGCCTGTAGCCTGCAGCCTTTTTTCAGACGCGGCCCGGCATGCCGGCCGCGGAGGCCCGCAAGGCCGCCGACTCCTCGCGGTATTCCGGCCAGGGTTCGAAGATGCGAACCCTGCGCAGCGATTCTCCCGCCGTGCCCGGCGGCAGAATCACCTTCAGAATCAGATTGCGCCTGGTCGACTCGATGAGCACGCGGACCAGCGCGGCAATTCCCATGGTGTCCACGCTGGTCAGCCCGCACATGTTCAGGACGATCTCTCGCACCTCGTCATTGAGCCCGCCTCGGAAGGCATCCAGAAGCTTCTCTTCCAGCTCCGGATGGCCCCACAGGCGCATGTCGCCTTCCAGTCGAAGCAGCGTGGTCTGAGACACTTGCTGGATTTCAACCTGCAAAACCGGAACCTCCACCGGGGGTTTCTTTGCACAATATCCTCCCAGGGGACCAAAAGTCAACGCACACCGCCGTCAGTGCTTCTCTGCGCGCTCAGCCTCTGTGCGGTTCCGGCGTCACTACCTGTTGTATAGTTGTTCGCTTATGCGAAGCGCGCTTGCTCTTTTGCTGCTGTGCGCCCTGGCCACGCTCCAGACCGCCGCGCCGGGGCCGGAATGGCCGGGCATGAAGGAGAACGGCTTCCTGCTGTTCAACGGGTGGCGGCTGGCGCCGGCCGGCATCCAGGTGCCGCTGCCCGACACCTTCCCGATGGCCATGGCCATGCACCCGGGGGGCAAATACCTGTTCGTGCTGAACGCCGGCTACACGCCTCCGTCGCTGCTGATCCTGGACCCGGCGAATTCGGGACGCGAAGGCGGCGGCACCCGGGTGGCCTTGACCAATGCCTGGCTGGGGCTGGCCATTACCGCCGCCGGCGACCACTTCTACGTCCCCGAAGCCAACGCCGGCACGGTGCGCGAGTTCTCGTTTGCTGAAACGCCGGCGGCGCCCGGCGCCGCAAGCAGCCTGGCGATCAAGCCGGAGCGCGAGTTCAAGCTGTTCGAGGGCCTGGCCAATCCGCAGGCGCGCGGCGGAGCGCGCTGGCTGCGCACCAACTTCCTGGGCGATGCCGCCCTGCATCCGGACGGCAGGCGCCTCTACGTGGCCGACATGCAGGCCGGCCTGGTCTACGAAGTGAACCTGGAGAAGGGCGGCGTCGAGCGGCAGATCCGCGTCGGCATCCATCCCTACCGAGTGCTGGTTGCGCCCGACGGCCTGCGCCTATACGTGAGCAATTGGGGCGCATCCAGCATCAGCGTCATCGAGGCGGCCGGCGGGCAGGTGCGGGCCACCTTCAAAACGGGCGATCACCCCTCCGACATGCTGCTGGATGCACGCGGCCGGCTGTATGTGGCCTGCGCCAACACCAACGCCGTCTGGGTCCATGACGCGCCGAGCGGCGCGGTGCGCGAGCGCATTTCAATCGCCCTGACGCCCAAGTCGCCGCCCGGCAGCACGCCCAACGCCCTGGCGCTAAGCCCCGACGGCAGCCGCCTCTACGTGGCCAACGCCGACAACAACGTGGTGGCCGTGGTCGCGCCCGGCGACAAGGAATCCCGCGTGGAAGGCTTCATCCCCACCGGCTGGTACCCGACGGCCGTGCGTGTCTCGCCCGATGGCCGCTGGCTCTACGTGGCCAACGGCAAGGGGCAGGGCAGCATGCCCAACCCGCGCGGGCCGCAACCCGACCGCCCCAGCACCCCCGAGACGCAGTACGTAGGCCGCATCCAGAAGGGCTCGCTCAGCATCATGGATGCGCCCAATGAGGGCCAGTTGAAGATCCTGACCGAGCGGGCCTTGGCCAACTCGCCCTACCGCGACGAAGTGCTGCAATCGGCCGGCGGGCCGGGCACCGTCATCCCCACCAAGCCCGGCGGGACCACGCCCATCCGCTACGTGATCTACATCATCAAGGAGAACCGCACCTACGACCAGGTGTTCGGCGACATGAAAGAAGGCAACGGCGACCCGTCGCTGGTGCTGTTCGGCGAGCCGGTCACGCCCAACCATCACCGCCTGGCGCGCGAGTTCGTGCTGTTCGACAACTTCTACGTCAACGCCGACGTTAGCGCCGGCGGCCACACCTGGTCCATGGGGGCGCTGGCCAACGACTATGTCGAGAAGATCTGGCCGAGCAATTACGGGGGCCGCCGCCCGCAATATGATTTCGAGGGCGAGGACCCCATTGCCACGCCGCCCGGCGGCTACCTGTGGGACGCCGCCATCCGTGCCGGCATCACCTTCCGGGTCTACGGCGAGTGGACCGAGAACCCGAAGGACCCCAGCCAGCCGGTGAAGCCGCGCGTGGCCGCGCTGGAAGGCCGCATCGACCCGCTTTACCGGAACTTCGATCTGGAGTACTCCGACCAGAAGCGGGCCGACGAATGGCTACGCGAGTTCCGCGAGTTCGAAAAGAACGGGAACCTGCCGCGCTTCCAGATCGTGCGCTTGCCCAACGACCACACCGCCGGAACGCGGCCCGGGGCCTGGACGCCGCGGGCCATGGTGGCCGACAACGACCTGGCGCTGGGCCGCATCATCGAAGCCATCACGCGGAGCCGCTACTGGAAGGAAACCGCGGTGTTCGTGCTGGAAGACGACGCGCAGAACGGCCCCGACCACGTCGATGCGCACCGCTCCCCGGCGCTGGTCATCAGCCCCTACGTGAAGCGCGGCGCGGTGGACAGCACCATGTACTCGACGGTGGGCATGCTGCGGACCATGGAGCTGATCCTGGGGCTGCCGCCCCTGACGCAACACGACGCGGCCGCCACGCCCATGCACGCCGCCTTCACCGCCAAGCCCGACCTGCGGCCGTACTCCGCCGTGAAGCCGGAGGTGGACCTGGATGAGCGCAACGCGAAGACGGCGCCGGGGGCAAAGGCATCGGCGCGCATGGATTTCAGCGACGTGGATCGCATCGACGACGACGAGATGAACCAGATTCTATGGCGGGCCATCAAGGGCGACGTGCCCATGCCCGCGCCGGTGCGCAGCGCCTTCCCGTACCGCTAAAGACCGTAGCCGCAGATTTCGCGGATTGCACAAATAAAATCTGCGTGAATCTGCGGAATCTGCGGCTAACCTGAGTTGTTGATGGGGCGGAACGCCATGCTGCGGTTTAGCCCATGATCCGGGCTGGACCCGCCGGAAGGGGTAAACATGGAACCAATCGCCATCTGCGCTGAATGTGGTGGGACGCTGGAGAAAAGGACCATCACGCATACGCAGCCATGGGGCGATCGTCTTTATCGGTTTGAGGATGTGACGGCGCTTGTGTGCCTGCAATGTGGCCACATCTGGCTGTCTGCCGAGACGACTCAGGCCATGGACGAGATCATCCGAACCCAGCCGCCACCGAGAAAGTACGAACAGGTGCCCGTCTTTTCGCTCGCCGCGGCAATCAGGGAATAGCGGGCGCCACCACCCCCATAACACCCCTTGACCCGCTCGTGTACAATGCTTCATTCCTTTTGGGAGAAGTTGATGAGAACCAAAATTGTCGCCGCGCGGCGCGCAACCACAATCGCTCTGGCTTGGCTGCTGCTGGCCGGCACCGCTTGGCCGCAGGGCGTCGAGTACATCAAGGCGAATTACACCAAGCACGAGCACCAGGTTGCGATGCGCGACGGCGTGAAGCTGTTTACCGCCGTCTACGTGCCCAAGGACGCCTCGCGGCGCTACCCCATCTTGCTGACGCGCACGCCGTACGGCGCCGGGCCATACGGGGAAGACAGGTATCCGAACGCGCTGGTGCTGGAGCAGTTCGCCCGCGAGGGCTACATTTTCGTCACGCAGGATGTGCGCGGCCGGAACAAGTCGGAAGGCGAGTTCGTCAACATCCGGCCCATCAAGCCGGTCAAGAACGGTCCCGCCGACACCGATGAAAGCACCGACACCTGGGACACGGTGGATTGGCTTGTGAAGAACGTGCCTCAGAACAACGGGCGCGTCGGGATGTGGGGCATTTCCTACCCCGGCTTCTATGCCGCCGCTGGGCTGATCGACGCCCACCCGGCGCTGAAGGCCGTCTCGCCGGAGGCGCCCATCGCCGACTGGTTCGTCGGCGACGACTTTCATCACAACGGCGCGCTGTACCTGGCCCACTCCTTCGGCTTCCTCTCGCTCTTCGGGCGGCCGCCGGATACGCCACGATTCGTTCCGGGTACCCCCGACGGCTACCGCTTCTTCCTTGACATCGGCCCGCTGTCGAATGTCAACGCCCGGTACTTCAAGGGCCAGATCGGCTTCTGGAACGAAATGATGGAGCACCCGAACTACGACGCGTTCTGGCAGGCGCGCAACCTGCGGCCACACCTGAAGAACATCAAGCCGGCGGTGATGACCGTGGGCGGCTGGTTCGACGCCGAAGATCTGTTTGGCGCGCTGAACGTCTACCAGGCGGTCGAGAAATCCAGCCCCGGAACTTACAACATCCTGGTGATGGGGCCGTGGTTCCACGGCGGTTGGCTGCGGTCCGACGGCGACGCGCTGGGCAACGCGCGCTTTGGTTCCAAGACCGGTGCTTTCTACCGCGAGAAGATCTTCGCGCCCTTCTTCGATTACTACCTTAAAGGTAGCGGCGACCTTCAGGTCGCCATATCCGGTGCCGCGCGCAATGGCGACCTGAAGGTCGCCGCTACAAATGGGAAGGGCGAGCTGAAACTGCCGGAGGCTTACGTGTTCGAAACGGGCGCCAATGCCTGGCGCGCGCACGATGCCTGGCCGCCGAAGAACGCAACTGCTCGGTCGATCTACCTGCAGATGGGCGGCAGGCTGTCGTTTGATGCGCCGGGCGACCGCCGCGCGCGGGCCTTCGACGAGTACATCAGCGACCCGGCCAGGCCCGTCCCGTATATCCCCGGCATCGCCTATGGCATGACGCGCGAGCACATGACCGATGATCAGCGCTCCGCGGCCACCCGCCCCGACGTGCTCGTCTACCAGACCGACGCGCTGGCTGAGGATGTCACGGTGGCCGGGCCGGTCTCGCCCGACCTGTACGTCTCAACCACCGGCACCGATTCGGATTTCGTGGTGAAGCTGATCGATGTCTGCCCGAATGACACGCCGGATAACGAGCCCTCCGGCGGAGTCCGCATGGGCGGCTATCAGCAGCTTGTCCGCGGCGAAGCCATGCGCGGCCGCTTCCGCAACAGCTACGAGAAGCCGGAGCCATTCGTGCCGGGCAAGGTGACGCGCATCCGCTACACCATGCCCGACGTCTTTCATGCCTTCCGGCGGGGGCACCGGATCATGATTCAGATCCAAAGCAGTTGGTTCCCGCTGGTGGACCGCAATCCGCAAAAGTTCGTCGATATTTACAAGGCCAAGGCCGAGGATTTTCAGAAGGCCACCCAGCGCGTGTATCGCGCGCCGGGCAACGCCTCGTCGGTTACGCTGCTGGTGCTGAAATAGAGGCGAACAGTTCCGCGCAGCGGAATGAGAAGCCGGGGAGCACATCCTCGCCGCTCACCTCGTCGTCGCCGGCATAGACATGGGCGTCGCCGGAAGGGCGATGGACGGTGACTGTCTGTGTCTGAGGGTCGATGATCCAGACGAGGCGGGCCCCCGCTGCCAGGTATTCGCGCGTCTTGGCCTGGACCTCGCCGGCCCTATCTGTGGGGGACAGGACTTCGCCGGCGAGGTCGGGAGCGCCGGCGAAAAACCCCTCGCTTCCCGCGCCGATCAGCCGCGCAGCGGCTACGAAGGCAACATCCGGGCCGCGCACGATATCAGGATCGCGGGCAAGGATGAATCCCCATTCGGTTCCGACTGCTCCCATCTTTTTGTCGGTCGCGTATTGATAAATCCAGTGCAGCAACCGGGCCACAAGGCGCGCGTGTCTTCCGCCAACGGGGGACATCTCGATCAATTCTCCTCGAACCAACTCGGTCCGCCGGGTGTCTCCAAGCTCCCAGAGTTGCTCGGCCGTCATCAAGGTTTGAACCTCGCCCATGGGCAGAGTATAGCATTGGAAAGCGTTGTACCTCCGGTGGTCTCGCCTGGCGGAACGCCAGCGGTACAACGGGGGCCCGCCGGCGAGACGCCAGCGGTACAATATCGGTGGACGAAAATGAAAAAGCAGATCATCTGCATTTTGTGTTTAGCCGCGCTGATTGCTTTGGCGGCGGCAGCTCAACAGCGCGAACCAAGCCTGCGGCCGATCGTGCGGGGGCGGCGGGCGGCGGTGGCGGCCGGCACGCCCTATGCCACGGAAGCGGCCATGCGCCTGCTGCACCAGGGCGGCAACGCCGTCGATGCCGGCGTGGCGGCCACCTTCGCCGCCGCCGTCACCGAATACACGCACTTCGGGTTCGGCGGCGAAGCGCCGATCCTCGTCCGCGCCAACGGCCGCATGTACGCGGTCAGCGGCGTGGGCACCGCTCCCAAGCTCGCCACGGCGGATTTTTATCGAAAACGGACTCCCGACGAGTCCGATCCGCGCGTGATGGCCGGCGATAAGCCGGGCCGCATTCCCTCCACCGGCATCCTGTCGGCGGTGGTTCCGGGCATGGTCGATGGCATGATCGTAGCGCTCAGCGAATTCGGCGCCAGGAGCTTCGCCGACGTCATTCAGCCGGCGCTGGACTTGGCCGACGGCTACCCCATCGACGAGACGCGCTCGACGTACATCGAGCGCTTCCGCCCCAGCATCGAGAAATGGCCTGACGCGGCGCGCGTCTTCCTTCCCGACGGCCGGGTTCCCCGCCCCGGCGAAATCTTTCGTCAGCCGGACCTGGCCCGCACGCTGCGCGCCATGATCGAAGCGGAGCGCAAGGCCGGCGCCGGCGGGCAGGGCCGCAAGGCGGGCCTCACCGCCGCCCGCGATTATTTTTACAAGGGTCCGGTGGCCAAGGAAATCGACCGCTTCATGAAGGCCAACAAGGGCTTCATCCGCTACGAAGACATGGCCGCTTTCCACGCCCGCATCGAAGATCCGGTCGCGGTCAATTACCGCGGCTACGACGTGTACAAGCCGGGCTTCTGGTCGCAGAGCCCCGTCATGCTTCAGACGCTGAACATGCTAGAGCATTACGACCTGAAGAAGATGGGCTTCGGTTCCGCAGATTACATCCACACGCTCACCGAAGTGATGAAGCTGGCGTATGCCGACCGCGACAGCTTCTACGGCGACCCGCTGTTTCTGCGGCCGCCGATGGAAGCGCTGTTGCACAAGGGCTATGCCGCCGAGCGGGTAAAACTGCTCGATCCGGAAAAGGCCAACGGCGAGCCGCGGCCCGGATCGTTTCCGGACTTCAAGCCCATCCATCCGGCCCTGTACAAGGAAGAAACCAAGGAACCGGCCAACCCCGCGCGAGACACCACCTGCGTGGACGTGGTGGACAGCAACGGCATCATGTTCTCGGCTACGCCCTCCGGCGCCTGGCTGCCGGCGGTGGTGGCCGGCGATACCGGCATCCCGCTGAGCCAGCGCCTGCAGAGCTTCCTGCTGATCCCCGGGCATCCGAACGAACTGAAGCCGGGCAAGCGGCCGCGCATCACCCTGTCGCCGACCATCGTATTGAAAGAC
>Ga0315284_10004440_pt1 | contig 19921 bp, 20 predicted proteins | sample YL17G09_16_MG_FD_203696 | JGI IMG/M metagenome (GOLD analysis project Ga0315284, IMG submission 203696) | Sediment microbial communities from Yellowstone Lake, YNP, Wyoming, USA - YL17G09_16 | ecosystem: Environmental > Aquatic > Freshwater > Lake > Sediment | place: USA: Wyoming | collected... | reverse complement strand
CTGCCCACACCATTCGGCAAACCAAAAACCGCCCCGAGGCGGTTTTGTGATTTATATATTTTTTATTGATATTTTTCTTTTCTTTTCTTTAAGAATTTTCGGAGCTCTGATTGTCAGAATTCCTTCTTTCATTGTTGCTTCAGCTCGTTCAGGATCAATTTCTACCGGCAGAATGACTTCCCTAGAAAATGGGCCCCAGAAACATTCTTGGGTAAAATAATCGCCTTCTTCCTCGGATTGTTTGCCCCTCCAGCCCCTGATGGTAATAACCTCTCTTTCAAATGAAATGTCCAAACCTTTGGGGTCTATGCCGGCAATAGCTGATTGGATTACTAAATATTTATCTGTCTGGTAAACATCAACAGCCAATTGGCCCTCGGGTTCTCCTCCCAGATTGGACCATTTTTCTTTTTTTTCTTCAACCTCTTCCTTGATTTCTTCTGACTCCGGCTCGGGTTCTGGCTCTGGCTCGGATTCTTCTTTTTCTTCAACCGCAGAAGTATTTATCTCTATTTTCTTTTTTTCTTCCAGAGGTTTTTTAGCTCTGGCTTTTTTGGGAGTTCCTTCGGTGGATTTGCTTTTTTTGGCGACAGCTTTGATTTGTTCGGGCTCTTTTTCCTTTTCTTCTTTTTCCTCGGATATATCTTCCAATTCCTGGATTCCCATCCCCCTTTTTAATTTTTCAAAAAAAGATGACATATATTATATTTTACAAACGCTTTTAATTTTTTTCAATTTTTTAAAACCTAAAGAAACAAAAAGAGCCAATCCGAATAAAATAATTAAGGGGATGAAAAGCCTTAATGTTCCTTCCATCTTCATAATAGAAAAATTATATAGACCATGCAAGAGGGTAGACAGGCTCAGTCCGGCAATCGTAAATTTTATTTTATTTTGCGGCTCGTAAAACGACCAGGCCAGAAAATAGCCAAAAGTTCCCGAACAGAGGGCGTGCAGGAAGGTGGCTCCCACAAACCGGAAAACAGTTATTGAAAAAGCGTCTTGGAAGAAAAAAACCGGTCCCAAGGAAAAAAGAATCAAAATGTTTTCCGAGGCGGCAAACCCCAGGGCGGTAATAATCATATAAAGCATGGTGTCCAGGGGCTCATCAAATTCGTGGTGTCTGACCACTTTTTCCCTTACCACCAGATATTTTAAAAACTCCTCTATTAAAGCCACTCCGATAAAGATTTTTAGGATTGATATGGAAAAAGGAGAAAGGATTAATTTTTCAACGTCTCCCAGAATTCCCAACTCTATCAGAACAGCCGGTACGGCAATCAGCATTCCATAGAAGAAAATTTTCAATATCATTCTGCTTGATTCGGGATGAGAATCTTTGCGAAGATAAAAAAGCAGCCAAATTACGCTTGGGATTATGCCGAAAAACAGATAAATGGGATAGGATATGTTCATTTTGGCCAATCTTCTATCATTAAAAATTCTTTTTTATTCTTAATTGGCAGGACTTGGTAGATTTCTTCAGTAATAAAAGGAATAAAGGGGTGGAGGAGTTTTAAATTTGTTTTTAAAACTTCCATAAGAAGATATTGGGCGGCCTGCTTTTTTTTCTTGTCAGGTCCATTAAGCTTTGTTTTTTGCCCTTCGATTATTTTATCAGCAAAAACATGCCAGAAGTAGTGATAAAGTTTTTCCGCCGCCCTGTAAAACTTAAAAGATTCCATCAGTTTGGTTATTTCTTTTGATAACCTTTTTAAATCCCTCAGTGTTTTTTCATCTTTTTTTCCTAATTTAGGTTTTTTGTTTGGATTAAAATCTTGAAGATTCATTAGAACAAAACGGGAGGCATTCCAGACTTTGTTTGTAAAATTCCTGTAGCCCCGGATTTTTTCTTCGTAAATGATTGGGTCGCTGCCCGGAGTGTTTCCTACCATTAAAGCCATTCGCAGGGCATCGGTGCCGTAAATATCAATTACTCCCAAAGGATCAATAACATTACCTTTTGATTTAGACATTTTTTGCCGGTCTTTATCGCGAACCAAGCCGTGTAAGTATACATATTTAAAAGGTACCTTGTCGGTAGCGTATAATCCCAACATAATCATTCTGGCCACCCAGAAAAACAGAATGTCATATCCGGTTTCCATTACGGTTGTAGGATAGAAATTTTTAAAATCTTCCAATTTAGTGGTCATTAGGGCGGCAAAAGGCCATTGTCCGGAAGAGAACCAAGTGTCAAAAACCTCGGTCGTGTCTTTTTCGGGGATTTTTATTCCCCAGACAATTTGACGGGAAATATTCCAATCCCTGATGATTTTCATCCAGTGGAAGAAAATTTTTTCAAAACGCTGGGGAATAAATTTAATTTGCCCTTCCTTTACTGCCTTAACGGCTGAATCTCTCAGGGATAGTTTTTTGCTTTTCGGCTTCTCGGTCATTTTGATGAACCATTGATTATCTAAAATCATTGGTTCAATGATTGAACCGCATTTATAACAGACGGCCACGTTGTGTTTGTAACTATGGTCAGTTTTCTTTGGGTCAAGGAGTCCTTTTTTAGCCATATCTTCAGCAATTTTTTGGCGTGCTTCAATTACTTTCATCCCTTGATAGGGTCCGGTATGCTCGTTGAGTTTTCCGAATTTATCTATAACCTGTTTTGGTTCTGGAATTTCTTCTTTGTGTCTTTGCCACACTTCAAAGTCTATTGGATCGTGAGCAGGCGTAACTTTAATCGCACCGGTACCAAAGTCCATATCCACCGCTTCATCGGCAATAACTTTAATTTTTGCCGGCCCGATAACCGTTTCAATCTCAATCTCTTTTCCTATATATTTCTGATACCGTTTATCTTTGGGATTTACCGCTACTGCCGTGTCGCCAAATTTTGTTTCCAGCCTGACCGTAGCCAATTCAATTGGACCATATTTGATGAAATAGAGGGGATCTTTACGTTCTTCATATTTGACCTCCAAATCAGAAAGAGAGGTCTGGTGTTTGGTGCACCAATTAACTATTCTTCTTCCCTTATACAAGAGGCCGTCTTTTTTTAATTTTTCAAAAGTCTGGTAGACAACTTTAATAATATCCGGGTCAAGAGTAAATTTTTCCCTTGACCAATCGCAGGAAGCACCCAGTTTTTTCAGCTGGTCTTCCATTGTTTTTTTATTATTAAGAGTAAATTCCAGTATTTCTTGGTAAAGTTTGTCTCCGGGAATTTTAAATCTGGAGCGCCCCTCTTTTTCTAATTTTTTATCAAAAACCACTTGGGTTTCAAAACCGGCATGGTCTGCTCCTGGCAACCACAAGGTTTTATCTCCCCTCATTCGGTGGTATCTGATCATAATATCCTGCAGAGTAATACCAACGGCGTGGCCGACGTGAAGGGCGCCATTGGCATTGGCCGGAGGCATAATGATAGTAAAATCCTTTTTCCTTTTGCCGGGCAGCTTGTCGGGATTAAAAAAACCACTCTTTTGCCAAAGTTGATAGATTTTATCTTCAACTTTCTTATGGTCGTAGGTTTTAGAGAGTTCAGTTTTCATCTACTCTCAGATTAGCATTTGCTTCTATTTTTTTCCACCTTTTTCTTTTTAACCATTGAAAATATCCGGCTACAGCCGTCATTAAGGCATTGTCAGTACAGAGGCTTGGTTCCGGAACAAAGAGATTTATTTTTAATTCTTGCTTATTTATGGCTGACTGGAATTGTTCTTTTAGCTCTTTATTGGCAGCCACTCCGCCGCCAAGAATTATTGATTTGGCTTTAAAATCTTTTGCCGCCTTAATGGTTTTATGGATTAAAACATCAACTATTGCCTGTTGAATTTCCGTAGCCATTTTTTGGATATATTTCTTTGAATATTTTACTTTGTCTGAACGGCTTTTAAAATCATAAAGAACTGCTGTTTTTAATCCGGAAAAGCTAAAATCATAATTTTTTTGAAAGATCATTGGTCTGGGTAATCTTAGGTTTCCTTTGATTGTTGGATTGGCCAGCTTAGAAATAATCGGTCCTCCGGGATAACTTAGTCCTAAAATCCTAGCAGTTTTATCAAAACATTCTCCAGCTGCGTCATCTCTTGTTTCGCCCAGGATTTTGTATTTTCCTATGCCTTTCATTAAAATCAATTGAGTGTGGCCGCCGGAAACAACCAGACAAACTGCCGGGAAGAAGTTTTTAGCTTCTTTGTTTATAAAATTAGCTAATATATGGGCTTCAATGTGGTTTGTAGCCACAATTGGTTTTCTCAGTTTTTTTGCCAAATCCTGGGCGAAATTTATTCCCGTCCATAAACAGGGCTCCAGTCCCGGGCCAGCCGTTACGGCTATAATATCAATTTTTTGTTTAGATTCTTTAAGAGATTTCCTAAGAATTATTGGCAGATTCTTTTGATGTTCTCTTTTTGCTAAAGTAGGATAAACGCCTCCATATTTGGCATGGAGTTTTACCTGAGAAGAAACAATATTCGATAAAACCTTGAATTTTGTTTTACCTTTGTCTTTTTCTGCTTCAACAATTGATATGCAGGTATCGTCGCAGGAAGTTTCAATGGCTAGAATAATCATATTCTGAGTATAGCCGAAGGATTGATTTTTTTCAATTTCTAGGTTAAAATTTTAAACATGACCCTATCGTCTAGTGGTCAGGACATTAGGTTTTCATCCTAAAAACCGGAGTTCGACTCTCCGTAGGGTCACATGAAACATAACTATTTAAATCTTTCTAAGGCTTCAGATATTAAAGAGCCAAAAGAAAGATTTTTGTATCGTTGTCTAGAAATAATACCGGGTTTTCTTTCTTGGGGCACAATTATTGCTGCTTTTATTTTATCTTGGCTGGCGCCGATGGTAATAGCCATTTTTATCATTGCTTTTGATTTCTTCTGGCTTCTGAGGGTTTCTTACCTGTCTTTTCATCAATTATCCGGCTACAGGAAAATGAAAAAAAACCTAGAGATAAACTGGCTGGATAAACTGCAAAAATTAAGCTCAGAAAATCCTAAAAAAAACTGGAAAGATATTTATCATCTGATCATTCTGCCTTTATACAAAGAGGGAATTGATATAGTGAAATCTACGATTCAATCTTTAAAAGATTCGGATTATCCCAAAGACAGAATGATTGTTGTTTTGGCAGTGGAGGAAAGAGCAGGAGATGCTGCCAAAAAAATATCCCGAGAAATGGAAAAAGAATTCGGAAAAATCTTTTTCCGCTTTTTAATTATCAGTCATCCGTCGGGTATTCTGGGAGAGGCGGCCGGTAAGGGTTCCAACATATCCTGGGCTTTTAAAAAAGCCAAGGAATTGATAATTGATAAATTATCAATGCCTTACGAAAACATCATTTTTTCCGATTTTGACATTGATACCAGGCCCTATCCCCGATATTTCAGCTGCCTGACCTGGCACTATTTAACCGCTGAAAAGCCCTTAAAATCCAGCTTCCAGCCTATTCCGGTGTATAACAACAACATTTGGCTGGCCCCGGCTTTTTCCCGCCTTATTGCCACCTCAGGCACCTTCTGGCAGATGATGCAGCAGGAAAGGCAGGAACAGCTGGTTACCTATTCTTCCCATGCCATGCCCTTTAAAGCCCTGGCAGAAGTGGGATATCCGTCCAATGTTTCTTCCGACGATTCCAGGATTTTTTGGCTAGCTTTTCTTTTTTACAACGGAGACTACCGCACGATTCCTTTGTATTATCCGGTTTCCATGGATGCGGTTATGGCCGGGACTTTTTTAAGAACAGCAATCAACCAATACAAACAGCAAAGAAGGTGGGCCTGGGGGAGCGAGAACATACCTTATGTAATTTACGGTTTTCTAAAAAACAAAAAGATTCTTTTAAAAGAAAAAATCCGCCACGTTTTTATTCTTTTGGACGGATTCTGGTCTTGGGCTACCTCGGCTCTTCTGATTTTCTTTTTGGGCTGGCTTCCCTTGATGCTGGGCGGTCACAATTTTCAAGGAACCTTGATGTCATATAATTTACCAAGACTAACCAGTAACATTATGACCATGGCCATGATCGGTATGGTAATTTCAGCTATTACCAGTATGTCTCTTTTACCTCCCAGGCCGGAAAAACTTAACAAATGGAAAGGTTTATATATGGTTCTACAATGGTTTTTATTGCCAATTACTTTAATAATCTTTGGTTCTTTTCCCGCACTAGATGCACAGATGCGCTTAATGCTGGGAAAGTATCTGGGATTTTGGGTAACGGAAAAAACAGGAGAAAGCAATTGAGGCTTGGGGAAAACTATGTTTTCTAATTTTTATTTGGTATAATTAATTAATGGTTAAACACAAATCAAGTTATTCTAAAACCCTAGCTCTCTGTTTTGGAGTATTGGTAATGATATTTGTTTTGAATTATCTGGTTTTGGCCTGGACCGAACCAGCTCAAAGCCCTCCTGAGGGAAATGTTTCAGCACCTCTTAATGTAGGAAATACAGGACAGTCAAAAGCAGGAGGATTGATCCTTAATACAGGGGGTGCCGTCACTGGTTTGGTGGTTGATAAGGGTAACGTAGGGATTGGCATGAGTAACCCCTCTAATAGGCTGGAGGTTTCTGGGAAGATTTACAGCTCCGATGATATTTTGAGTGCTGGAAATATTAATGCCACCAAAGATATTAAAGCTACTCGAAACATTATAGCCTCGGAAGATGTTTGCAGCGAAAAACAGGGAGTTTGCCTAAAAGATTTAGCTGACCATTTGTCTACCACCATGTTGGTTAACGCTGCTCACACTTGGGGAGACTGCAAGGTAGCTGCAGGAAAGGTTGTTGACAGTGACGTAGGGCTTAAGCAGTGCCAGTTTAATCTTGCTTCTTGTCCGGGAGGATGGACTCAATACAAAAGTTTTACAACTACCAATACGAACTCCTGCGGATCTCCAACACAAACCCGGTGTACTTGTGGATGGTCTACCCCCTGTTGCAATGCTGGCTGTATTGTCTCAGGAAATTCCTGGGGCAACTACGGAGTTCCTAGATGTTGGTATTCTACTGGTTGTTCTCAATGCTGTTCTGATAGAAGCGGAAACTGTCAGCCAGCCTGTTGTGGTTATGGAAGCTGGTGTTACACTTCCGTCAGCCAAATCGGCTGTTATTAAAAATTAAACAGTTTTAATCTCTTTCTGTCCATAGTACGGATTTTTTATTTGACTCAGGGTAATGGTTTTTATATAATCAAACAATGATTAAACACAAATCAAATTTTCCCAAAACCTTTTCTCTTTGTTTAGGTGTATTAATAATGATATTTGTTTTAAATTATTTGGTCTTGGCTTGGACCGAGCCATCCCAAAGTCCTCCAGATGGAAATGTTTCGGCACCTCTTAATGTGGGAAATACCGGACAATCAAAAGCAGGAGGATTAATACTTAATACCGGGGGAGCAGTCACTGGTTTGGTGGTTGATAAGGGTAACGTAGGGATTGGCATGAGTAACCCCTCTAATAGGCTGGAGGTTTCTGGGAAGATTTACAGCTCCGATGATATTTTGAGTGCTGGAAATATTAATGCCGCCGGCGACGTATGTAATGGTGCAGGAGCTTGTTTAAGTAAACTAAATGATTTTATTGGTAGTACAGCTTTAGTAAATAATCAGCATACTTATAAGGCATGTACTGATGCCGGAGGACAGGTTGTTGACTCAGATGTTTCATTTAAACAGTGTCGGTTTGGTACCCCGCAATGCCCGACATCTGGAAATTGGACGCAATATAAGTTATATTCTAAGACCGTTTCTGTACAGTCCTGTGGTGGCTCCGGCTATTGCAGCCACCGCGGTTATTGTATATGTGCCTCTCCTGTTCCGTGTTGCGATACCGGCGGCCATTCTTTTAGCAATGTGAGCGTAGAGAGTTGTTGCGCTCAGTGCGGATGGATAAATTGCTATGCTGGTTGTGGCGGCAGGGATTGTCCCGCCTTGACGGTTTATGCGCAAGTGGAGCAAATCGGCTGTTATTAAAAACCAAACAGTTTTAATTTCTTTCAGTTCTTTATTCAGGTTTTTTAATAAAATTTAAAAACCTATCAATATATTGTTGATTATTATTCAAGGTGAACTCTTTCCTTAAAATCCTTTAGCTTTTCAGCCAATAAAGGATGTTTTTTTAATTCCGGGTCTTTTTCCAGAATTTCTTTTGCCGCTTCCCTGGTTTTTTCCACCAGAGAAATGTCTTTTAAAGAAGCCATGGCCAGATCAGGGATTCCCCATTGCCTTATTCCGAATATTTCACCGGGTCCTCTGATTGCCAAATCTTTTTCCGCCAATTCAAAGCCGTTGTCGGTGGAAAGAAGCGCTTTTAATCTTCTGAAATATATTCCTCCTGGTATATCGGTGAATAAAAGGCAATAGGCTTGTTCTTGGTTTCTGCCTACCCGGCCCCGGAACTGATGGAGCTGGGACAAGCCGAATTTTTCCGAGCCTTCAATCATCATTACGCTGGCATTGGGAATATCTATTCCCACTTCAACAACCGAGGTGGAAACTAAAATATCAATACTGCCTTTTTTGAAATTTTTCATTGTTTTTTCCTTTTCTTCGGTTTTCATTTTTCCGTGAAGCATAGATACTTTCAAATCGGGGAAAATTTCCTTGGAAAGCTTTTCATATTCTTGCTTTACCGCTTTGACCTCATAGAGATTTAATTTTTCTTCATCTTCAATTTTTGTTTTTGAGGGTTCTATTCTGGGGCAGATGACAAAAACCTGTTTTCCTTTTTTAACTTCTTTTTTTATAAATTGGTAGGCCTCTTTTCTTTTTTCCGGAGGAATAATCCTAGTTATTATTTTCTTTCTTCCTTTGGGCAGTTCGTCAATCAGAGAAACATCCAGGTCTCCGTAAATTGTTAAGGCCAAGGTTCGGGGGATAGGAGTAGCGGTCATGGAAAGAAGATGGGGAATAAGCTTTTTAGTGGAATTTGTTCCTTTGGAAAGCCGGGCCCTTTGTTCTATGCCGAACCTATGCTGTTCATCAACGATTACCAGAGCCAGGTCGGAAAATTTTACTTTGGGAGTCCATTTGTTTTTTAATGATTTGGAATCCTGAATCAGGGCATGGGTTCCTATTAAAAGATCTATTTTCCCTTTTTCTATCTTTTCCAAAAGTTTTTTCCTTGGTATCTTTTTATTATTTAATTTATAGTCTTTTCCAGTTAAAAGGCCGATTGATACTTTGAAATTTTTAAGAAAGTCGTTAAAAGTTTTGTAATGCTGTTTGGCCAGGATTTCAGTTGGAGCCATCAGGGCTGCTTGATGTTTGTTTTGAATTACGTTTAAAATTGCCATCGTAGCCACGATTGTTTTTCCCGAACCCACATCTCCTTCAAGCAGTCTGTTCATCGGCCTGTTTTTCTCTAGGTCTTTTAAAATTTGCCAAGCTGATTTTTTTTGGGCCGGAGTTAGTTGAAAAGGCAGGGATTTTACGAATTTTTGTATTACATCTAAATTAATTTTGACGGGAATAGCTTTTTCTTTTTTTAACTTCATTCTTTCTCTTAAAGCCCTGAGCTCGATTAAAAAAAGCTCTTCAAAAGCAAATCTTTCTCGGGATTTTTGGGCCAGGTTTAAGGAGTCGGGGAAATGAATCTGCCAGACAGCTTGATTTAAGGGAAACAATTGATGCTTTCTTTTTATTTCTTCTGGCAGGGGGTCTCCAATTTTATCTTTAAGCTGAAGCAAAAGGGGCTGCAGAATATATCTCAGCCATCTGGAAGAAAGGCCTTCGGTTTCCGGATAAACCGGAACCAGTCTGGCCGTATGGATAGGATCGCTTTTGTCAGAGATTTTTTCGTAAGCAGGATTGGATAAATAATATTTATTTGCTTTGGGAGTTGCTTTTCCGGAAAGAAAAACCAGATCGTTTTTTTTCAGAGCATTGGTAAGATAAGGGCGGTTAAACCAGACTGCCTGGATGGAGCCGGTTTCGTCTCCCAGAAGAGCCTGGGTTAAAAACATTCTTTTTTTAAACGTTCTGATATTTTTAATATCCAGAATTCTTCCCTGGACGGAAACGTTTTCTCCGATTTTAATTTCGGAGATTTTTTTCATATTTGAAAAATCCTCATAACGATGAGGAAAGTGGAAGAGCAGCTGGCCAATGGTGCTGATTCCCAGCCTTTTCAGTTTTTTTTGGTACTGGGGGCCGATCCGGGGGATTTTTTCAACAGGAGTGAAGAGATCCATAAACAGTGCGCCCGGCAGGATTTGAACCTGCGATCTCGAGGACCGCAACCTCGCGCTTTAATCCGCTAAGCTACGGGCGCATATTCTTAAAATTATCATAAAAATTATTTCAATTCAAGTTGACTTTAAGCCCGTTAAAAGATAAAATATGAAAGAATTGGAGGAGTGCCCCGAATTGGTAAGGGAGCAGTTTGCTAAACTGTAACCGTGTAAAAAGCGGTTTGTGGGTTCGAGTCCCACCTCCTCCGCCAACATATGTTTTTAACCATTTTTCTTTTAATTGTTGGTTTGGTAATTCTTGTTTTTGGCGCGGAAATGCTGGTTCGCGGTTCCGCTTCTTTATCTAAAATCATGGGGGTTCCATCTCTGGTTATCGGTCTGACGGTGGTGGCTTTTGGAACCTCGATGCCAGAACTGACTGTTAATATTTTTTCTGCCCTGAAAGGCACGACTGATATTGCCATTGGAAATATAATCGGAAGCAACATCTTCAACATTCTTTTAATTTTAGGGCTATCCGCCGCCATTGTTCCCTTAAAAGTCAAAAGCAGCACTGTCAGAAAAGAAATCCCCTTGGCTTTGCTGGCCATGGTTCTTCTTTTTCTTTTGACCAACGATGTTTTTTTCAACAAAGCATCTTTTAATGTATTAGACAGGACCGACAGTTTTGCCTTTATTGGTTTTTTTATCATTTTTCTCTATTATGTTTTTGAATTGTCGAAAAGCGGGCCGGCCGGAAAAACAGAAGAAATTAAAACCTATTCTTTTCCTCTTTCCGGCGCCCTGACATTAGCCGGCCTTGTTTTTTTGTTTTTTGGTGGTAAATTACTAGTGGAACAGGCAATAACCCTGGCTAAAATGCTGGGCATATCCCAATCCTTAATCGGTTTAACAATAGTAGCAGCCGGTACTTCTTTGCCGGAATTGGCGACTTCGGTGGCGGCAGCAATTCATCATTACGATGACATAGCGATTGGAAATATTGTCGGCTCCAATATTTTTAACGTTTTCTTCATTTTGGGCGTTACCGGTATTATCTTACCTTTGCCCTTTAATTCCCAAGCTAATATGGATGTGATAGTGGGGATAGCTGCTACCTTTCTTCTTTTTCTAGCCATGTTTGTCGGCACTCGCCACAAGCTGGACAGGTGGCAGGGAATATTGTTTATTTTGCTCTATCTTGCCTATATAATTTATCTAATTCAAAGAGGTTAATTTCGTATATTGGCTAAATGGTCGAGAAATATAAAAGAAAACCAAATACAGAATGCCTTATTTGCAAAAAGCCAGTTTATAAAAGAAGGTTTGAAATTCAAAGAAACAGAGGAAAAGTTTTTTGCAGTATGGCTTGTTATGGAATTTCATGCAGAAAAGAAAAGCCGTGTGTGGTTTGTGGTAAAATGATTCTTTCCGGGGCGAATAAAAAAACATGTAGCAGGAGTTGTGCTAATAAACATAGGGCTGGTATCAAGTACAAGCTTAATAGTCCGAGAGATAAGGTAAAATCTTATCAGTCATTAAAAATACGTTTATTAAAAGAAAGAGGAAACATTTGCGAGAGATGTGGTTATAATAAATATGAAATACTGCAAGTTCACCATAAAAATAAAGATAAGTTAAATAATAATCCCGAGAATTTAGAATTGATCTGTCCAAATTGTCATTATGAGGAGCATTATTTTGAAAAAAGTTGGCTGAAAGATTATCAAAAAATGGAGGAGTCGGATAATTGGCTATTCCACCGCTCTTGAAAAGCGGAGGGCTACAAAGCCCTTGTGGGTTCGAGTCCCACCTCCTCCGCCAATTAAAAAATCGAAGTTACTTCGATTTTTATTTTTCATTCTTTAATTTTTTATCCTCTGGCCACGGCTGCGCCGGTGATTTTTTCTGCGCCAGCCCCTTTTAAAACCTTAGAACACTCTTCCATTGTTGATCCAGTAACAAAGAAATCATCAATTAAGAGAATCTTTTTTCCTTTTATCTTTTCCGGTTTTAGACAGAGAAAAGCACTATTTTCTCTTATTAAAGCATCAGAAACTAAGGGAATTTCTAAAGAAATAGCCAGTTCTTTTCCAATTTCTTCGGCCTGGTTAAATCCTCGCCATTTTAATTTCTTTTTCTCCAAAGAAATAGGAATTAATAAAAAATCAGAAAAATCAGGTTTATTGTCAAGCAAATTAAAGTGGTCTATTATTAAGGAAGCTAAGGCTTTTCCCAGTTCTTTTACAAAAGGTTCATTCTTAAATTTTTTAATTAAATTCTTAATTGAAGAACCCTGATAGGGAAGAGCGAAATATAAGTCGTCCATATTTTTCCCGCAGTATTTTTTATGGCTGGTCAGAATCTCCAGAGTGGCCTTGCAATCCTGGCAAAGATAATCTCCTTCTCTTTGGCAAATAACACAAGAAGAAGAGAAAACAATGTCTAAAATCAAGTTTTTCAGGTCCATAATTTTGTTAGGTTGTATATAATATAGTATAATGGAAGGGATATGATTTGGAACCCCATTCAATTATTAATTCCTAAAAAATTCTTGGGAATAGACATTGGAACTTCTTTTGTTAAGATAGTGGAAATTTCCAAGTTTGGCAACCGGAAAAAATTAGAGAATTACGGAGAAATAGAGGCAACCGTGCTTTACGAAAGACCGTTCAGAACCTTTGAAAAAAGCACTCTTTTGCTTTCCAGCCAAGACATTGCCAAGGCCGTTACGGCCGTAAGAGAAGAAGCCCAGATTAAAAGCGTTCAAGCAGTTTTTTCTATCCCGGATTTCTCCACTTTTTTTACTAATTTTGAGTTGCCAGTTATGAGCAAGGAAGAGCTGCCCCAGGCCGTTAGATATCAAGCAAGACAGCTTATTCCTCTTCCTTTGGGAGAAGTAACGCTGGACTGGCAGGTGATTGATAATAATGTTCCGGAAGAGAAAAAAACAAGCTTAAAAATTCTTTTAGTAGCCGTGCCCAATGAAGTAATAAATCAGTATCAGGAAATTGCCAGAATTTCCGGTTTGGAATTGGTAGCTTTAGAGGCGGAAGTGTTCGGTCTCAGGAGGGCTCTTATCAAAGAAGACGAGAAAGACCCGGTTGCCATAATAGATATCGGCGCCCAGAGTACAACCTGTAACATTGTTGACAGAAAGAACCTGAAAACATCCTATAGCTTTGACATGTCGGGAAACGAACTTACGGAAGTCATATCCAAAGGATTAAACGTTGATTATCAAAAAGCCGATGATTTGAAAAGGAAATACGGAATTACAGATTTAAACCCCGAAGAAAAAGCCAGCGGCCAAGAAACTAGGCAAATTCTGCTTCCCTTGATAGATTTAATTTTAAGAGAAATAGAAAAAATATTTAATAATTTTTATCAAATAGAAAAAAAAGAAATCAAAAAGATTATAATAGCCGGTGGTTCGGCTTTGATGCCTGGACTGAAGGAATACTTTGCCAAAAAATTTGACAAAGAAGTGGAAATAGCCAACCCTTTTCTTAACATTTTTTATCCTCCGATTCTGGAAAAAAAACTTAAGCAAATGAGTCCTTCTTACGCCATAGCAGTAGGGTTGGCGTTAAGAGGATTAGAATATTAATAATCATGGAAATAATACCAAAACAAACCCCTAGAGTGCCGCCTTGGTTAGATATCTTGTTTTATCTTTCCGTAGGCCTTTTAGTTTTGAGTTTTATCGCCTATTTTTTACTTAATAATTCGATAAAGACCTCTCAAAAAAACCTGGCCGCTTTAGAAGAAACCCTGTCCAAGGAAGTCTCAGAAAAAGCCACCTTGAAAAACGAAATTTTAACTTATCAGAAAAAAATTAAAGACTTTTCTGGTTTAATCAATGGGCACCTGAAATCTTCGAAAATCTTTGTTTTTATAGAGGAAAAATGTCATCCCAAGGTTTGGTTTAATGAATTCACTTTAAATACAGAGAAGGGAAACGTTATGCTTTCAGGAGAAGCACAAAGCTTCGAAAGTTTGGGTCAGCAGATGCTTATTTTAAGAGACGAAAAGATGGTAAAAAGTATTGAGTTGGGAGACGTTTCCTTGAGCAAGGAAGGGAAAATTAGTTTTAATTTAAATATTTTTTTTAATCCATCAATATTTAAATGAACAGATTTAAATATTTAAATTATATTCTGGTTGTTATTGTCGTTTGTTTTATCGGAGTCATAATTTTTGGCAGCAATTTTTTATTGCCGAAATTTCAGGAATTTTCAGGACTCAGGCAAAGTGTTGAAGAAAAGAGAAACGAGATTAAATATAAGCAAGAATACTTTTCAAATCTTACCGAAACCAAAACCGAACTTAAAAAATACGAAGCGGAACTTTCTAAAATTGATTCTGCCCTGCCCGACGATTCTTTTATACCCTCCCTTTTTAATTATCTTCAAAAAAACAGTTCGCAATCGGGCTTGGTCCTTAAAGACGTAGGCACTTTTAATATTTCTCAATCGGAAAAGGCTTCCAATCTTAAAGAAATAACTCTCAGTCTCGGGGTTTCCGGTCCTTATCCATCCTTTAAAAGCTTTCTTTCCAACCTGGAAAAATCCACCAGAATGATTGAAGTAGAAAGCGTTTCTTTTTCTGCCTCAAAAGAGCAGCCAACCCCGGAAGAAGAGAAACAAAAAGTGGCAGATATATTTAATTTTAACTTAACGCTAAAAGTTTATTCATATTAAAATGGCCATTGTTTTCACCCAACAAAAGAAAAATCAGAGAATTTTAATTTTTGTTTTTGTCGCCACCCTGTTGATTACCGCCATTGTTGTTTGGCAGGGATTTTTTAATAAAGGAGGAACGGAAGAGCTTTCCGGGGGGAACGTCGTCCTGTCGCAAGAGGAAATAAAAATTGATTTCAACGTTCTTAAAAGCCCCTTGTTAAAGGAACTGCAGTCTTTTTCCGAAATCGAACCATTAAAAGAGAGCACGACAACCGTTAAGGGCAAAATCGAAATAACGGGTAAAAAGGGAAGAGAAAATCCATTTTTACCATATTAATTATGTCTTTAATTGATAAATTAGTAGAAAAGGGATTATTGGAAAAAACCCGGGCCGCCTCTTTGAGTTTGGAAGCTAAACAATCGGACAAAAAAGAAGACGAGGTGATTTTAGAAAGCGGACTTGTTCCGGAAGCTGTTTTATACCAGGCAAAAAGCGAGTTTTTAAAAATACCGCTAAGGGAAGCGGATCCGGAAAAAATAGCCTTGGAGGTTTTAGAAGTAATTCCGGAAGAAACGGTTAAATACTATCAGATGATTCCTTTAAGTAAGAATGAAAAGAATTTAGAGGTGGGAATGGTTTTTCCCGAAGAGTTTAAAGCCCAGGAGGCTTTAAAGTTTCTTTCTCGGCAGCAGAATTTAAATTACAAAGTTTTTCTAATTACCCCTTCAAGTTTTAAGAATCTTTTAAAAAAATACCGGGATCAAAAAAGAGAAGTGGGCCTGGCCTTGGAAGAACTGGAAACAGAATTAAAAGAAGAAACAACCAGAAAAGAAGTGCCGGCAGCGACTGAGTTTGAAAGAATGGCCGAGGAAGCACCGATTACCAAGATTGTGGCGGTCATTTTAAGAAACGCGGTGGAGGGATTGGCTTCCGATATCCATATTGAACCGGTTCAGAATAAGCTGAGAATTAGGTTCAGACTGATGGGCGCGCTGCATTCCTCTATTTATCTGCCTTTAAAAACCCATCCAGCCATAGTTGCCAGAATAAAAATCCTTTCCAATTTAAAAATTGACGAAACAAGAATTCCTCAGGATGGCAGATTTTCAATTAAGGTTGAGGGGAAATCCATTGATTTCAGAGTTTCTACTTTTCCCACCACCCTGGGGGAAAAAGTAGCCATCAGGGTTTTAGACCCCAAGGTTGGTTTAGGGACTTTTGAAGATTTGGGTTTCGAGGGCAGAAATTTAGAAATGGTGAAAAAAGGAATCTCCAAACCTTATGGTTTAATTTTAGTTACCGGACCGACCGGTTCAGGGAAAAGCACTACTCTTTATTCAATTTTGCAGCTTCTCAACAAAGAAGGGGTAAACATTGTAACGCTGGAAGACCCGGTAGAATATTTTATTGAAGGAGTTAATCAGTCTCAGGTTAGGCCGGAAATCGGCTATGATTTTGCCATCGGCCTGCGTCATATTTTAAGACAGGACCCTAATATTATCATGGTGGGAGAGATAAGAGATGAAGAAACCGCCTCTTTGGCAATTCATGCCGCCCTGACCGGACACATTGTCTTATCAACCCTTCATACCAATAACGCTGCCGGAGTAATTCCCAGGTTGGTTGATATGGGAATAAAACCCTATTTAATTTCACCTACTCTTCAACTGGTCATAGCCCAGAGGCTGGTTAGAAAACTATGCAACAACTGCAAGAAAAAATTCGAGCCAAAGCCAGAAATTAGGGATTTGATCCTTAGAGAGGTCAGCAATTTGCCTCCGGACATTCAAAAAACCCTCAAGATTTCCAAAAAATTAACAATTTTTACCGCGGAGGGATGCGATAAATGCGAAAAGACGGGTTTTTCCGGCCGCATTGCTTTGTTTGAAATCCTGTTAATGACCAGCTCTTTGGCTGATATAATATTAAGACAACCCTCCGAGGCAGAGATTTTAAAAGAAGCGAAAAACCAGGGAATGATTACCATGAAGCAAGATGGTATACTGAAAGTATTAAAAGGGATAACTACAATTGAAGAAGTATTAAGGGTGGCGGAAGAAAAACAAACAATAAACGTATGAAAAACATATTGCTTATAGAAGATGACCCGTTTTTAATTGACATATATACCACCAAGCTTAAAGAGAGCGATTTTTTGGTTGAAGTGGCCCCCCAGGGAGAAGAGGCGATCAGAAAGGTTAAAGAAAAACCCTTTGATTTGGTGCTTTTAGACATTGTTTTACCCAAACTCGACGGCTGGGAAATTCTCAGGCAAATAAAAGCCGAATCGAAATTAAAAGATTTAAAGGTGATTATTCTTTCCAATCTCAGCCAAAAAGAGGAAGTGGAAAAAGGAATGAATCTGGGAGCGGATAAATATTTAATTAAAGCCCATTATACTCCATCCGAAGTTGCGGAGGAGATTAAAAAAGTTTTAGGATAATAAAATTTAAAATATCTATGGCCAACAACAACCAAGAACAATTAAAAGAATTACTAGAGACGGTCATTAAAGAGGGGGCTTCGGATTTGCACATTTCAGTAGACCATCCCCCGATATTAAGGATAAGCAGCCGGCTGATTCCTCTTTTAAAAAAGAAAAAATTAACGGCGAAAGACACCCAGGCATTAGCTGAAGCATTGATGACAACTGAGCAGTACGAAAGGCTTTTAAAGGAAAAAGACATTGATTTTTCCTATGCTTTCGGAGACGGAGCCCGTTTTAGGATTAATACCTTTTTTCAGGAAGGAAAAATATCCATTGCCCTCAGATTGATATCAAAAGCGATTAAAACCATTGACGAACTGAATCTTCCCCCGATTTTGCATGAGTTTACCAAGGCTTCCCAGGGTTTTGTTTTGATTGCCGGTCCTTCAGGGCACGGAAAATCAACTACTTTGGCCGCCTTAATTGACGAGATAAATCACACCAGAGCTGAACATATAATTACCATTGAAGATCCGGTTGAATACATTTTCGAGGACGACAGGTCCATTATTGACCAGAGGGAGGTTTACCAGGACACCTTAAGCTTTGCCCGGGCCCTGCGTTCTACTTTCAGGCAGGATCCTAACGTAATCATGGTGGGAGAAATGAGGGACCCTAAGACCATTGCCACTGCCATTACAGCGGCAGAAACAGGCCACTTGGTTTTTGCCACCCTGCATACCAATTCAGCCAGCCAAAGCGTTCATCGCATCGTTGATTCTTTTCCGGGCGAGCAGCAGGACCAAATCAGGGCCCAGCTGTCCGGCTCTTTATTAGGGGTGATTTCCCAGCGCCTGATACCGAGAATTAAAGGGGGTCTTATTCCTGCTTGCGAAATAATGATTTCTACGCCGGCCGTAGCCAATTTGATAAGGGAGAATAAGATTCATGAACTGCCTTTGGTGATAGAAACCTCGGCGGAAGCAGGAATGCTTTCTTTAAACAGAGCCCTGGCTGATTTGGTAAAAAGAAAAGAAATTTCTTTAGAAAACGCCCTTAATTATTCTTTAAACCCGGTTGAGTTAAAAATGCTGGTCCGCTAAACAGATGACCTATCATGAAATTTGATTATCAGGGTCGTACTCAAGAAGGAGAAGTGCGCGCCGGTCAGGTTGAAGCCTCTTCCAAAGAAGCGGCAATTGTTCTTTTACAGAAACACGGTTTGTACGTAACTTTTTTAGAGGAATCAACCTCTCCTTTTTATGCCAAAAAGATAAAGATTTTGGGAAAGATTTCATCGAAAGATCTGGTGGTTTTTTCCCGCCAGTTGTCAATAATGTTCAGGTCTAAAATTCCCTTAGTGGAATCTTTAAAAACCCTTTCTGTCCAGACCAGCAATGCTGAATTAAAGGAAAAGATTTTAGAAATTTCCGAAGAGGTGGAAGCGGGAACCTCTTTTTCCAACGCCCTCGCCCGTTTCCCGGAAATTTTTTCCACTTTTTTTGTCGCCATGATTAAAGCCGGAGAAGTTTCCGGTAAGCTTTCCGAAACTTTAGATTATCTGGCTGGCCACCTGGAAAGGGAATATTATTTAAATTCAAAAATCAAGGGGGCCATGATTTACCCTGCTTTAATTCTTTTGGTGGTCTTCGTGGTTTTATTGATAATGAATTATTTTGTCATTCCTCAAATGGCCGGAATTTTAACCAGCGGCGAAGGCGAACTTCCGGCCGTAACCAAGGTGGTGATAGAAGGTTCCGCTTTTATGAGAAAGTGGGGCTGGGTGCCGATTTTAATTTTTGTTTTTCTGATATTTTTGAGCGTTAGATATTATTTAAGCGAAAAAGGAAGGAAATTTTTTGATAAATACTTTCTTAAAATCCCGCTCATCGGTCCTTTTATAAAACTATCTTGCCTTACTCGTTTTGCCGAGAACCTGTCAACCCTGATTGTCGGGGGTTTGCCCATTTCTCAGGCCCTTGAGGTGGTGGCCAATATCGTTGATAATAATTCATACAAGGAAGTTATTTTAAAAACCAAAAGCAAAGTAGGGGCAGGGGAATCAATTTCTTCTGTTTTAGTCCAGTCGCCCGAGCTGTTTGAACCAATTTTCATCCAGATGGTCTTGGTGGGAGAAAAAACCGGCACCTTGGAAAGAACCCTTATGGATCTAGTTGCTTTTTACCAAAGGGAAATAGACAACAGCATAAATAATATTATCAGCATTTTGGAGCCGGCTTTAATTGTTTTCTTGGGAGTGGTGGTGGGTGGCTTGATATTAGCCATTCTGATGCCGCTCTACAGCATGATGTCCATTTAAGTTATCCACAACCCTGTCTTGACGGAAGTGTGGTATAATAAGACCAAGATAATAAGTGAATTTTAAAAAACTGAAAGGTCGACCATATTTAAAAAATTTATCAATAATTAATTTTAATTAACATGAAAAAAAGAGGTTTTACCTTGATTGAATTATTGGTCGTCATAGCCATTATTGGAATTTTATCTTCCGTTGTTTTAGTTTCTTTGGGCGGAGCAAGAAGCAAAGCCAGGGATGCTAAGAGAACATCTGATATCCGTCAGGTAGTAAGCGCGCAAGAAATGTATTACGGCGACAACGAAAACTACCTTACAGCCGTAGCTCAGACCGGCTTTCCCGCCATCG
>Ga0315284_10004439_pt1 | contig 19921 bp, 20 predicted proteins | sample YL17G09_16_MG_FD_203696 | JGI IMG/M metagenome (GOLD analysis project Ga0315284, IMG submission 203696) | Sediment microbial communities from Yellowstone Lake, YNP, Wyoming, USA - YL17G09_16 | ecosystem: Environmental > Aquatic > Freshwater > Lake > Sediment | place: USA: Wyoming | collected... | reverse complement strand
TGTTTAATGCAGATACTTGAAATGAGTAAGAAGTTCCGTTAGTTAAACCTGTTACAGTATAAGATGTAGATGTAGTGGTATAGGTATTATTATCAGAAGAATATATTTTATACGATGTAATAGCATCTCCTCCATTTGACAAAGGAGCATTCCAAGATAAAGATACGCTTTTATCGTATCCAGAAGGTCCAGTGAGACCGGTGGGTTCATCGGGTTTAGTAGATGGAATAGCAGTTACAGATGAAGATTTGTTACCTTCTTTTAATACACTATTGTTTAGTGCAGATACTTGAAATGAGTAAGAAGTTCCGTTAGTTAAACCTGTTACAGTATAAGATGTAGATGTACTGGTAGCAATAAAAGAATTATTTTGATATATTTTATATGATGTAATAGAATCTCCTCCATTCGACAAAGGAGCAGTCCAAGATAAAGATACGCTTTTATCGTATCCAGAAGGCCCAGTAAGACCAATAGGAACGCTAGGTGCAGTAGATGGAATAGTAGTTAGAGATGAAGATTTATCTCCTTCTTTTAATACACTATTGTTTAATGCAGATACTTGAAATGAGTAAGAAGTTCCGTTAGTTAAACCTGTTACAGTATAAGATGTAGATGTAGTGGTATAGGTATTACCAGAAGAAGAGTATATTTTATACGATGTGATAGAATCTCCTCCATTTACAAGTGGAGCAGTCCAAGATAAAGATACGCTTTTATCGTATCCAGAAGGTCCAGTGAGACCGGTGGGTTCATTGGGTTTAGTAGATGGAATAGCAGTTACAGATGTTTTACTACTAGTAGAATTCGTGTTATTAGAGGCAGTTATAGATAATGTATAACTAGTTCCATTAGTCAAACCTATTACATTATAAGTATAAGTGTTAGCATCTACATCTGTAACGAATGAATCTGATGTAGATGATTCGCTACTTAATCTTTTATATATACTATATTTTGTTATATCTTTTCCTCCATTATATGATGGAGAAGACCAAGTTAAATATATAGACCCATTTGAACCAGATGGTCCTGCAATGTTACTAGGAATATTAGGAGAGGTATATGGAGTAGAAGATGTATCTACAGAAGAGTTACCTAACCCAGCAATGTTATAAGCGGATACTGTAAATCTGTATTCAGTTCCATTAGACAAACTAGTGATATCATAAGTAGTAGATATTGAATACGTATTTATACTTTGACTAGAGTTACCTTGATAAATATTTATTATATAATATTCAATACTTGCACCGCCGTTCCAAGATGGTGCAGTCCAGGATAAAGATACTTTTTTATCTGAAGGAATAGATGAAAGATCGGTAGGAGAATCAGGGACAGTTCTTGGTATATACGAATTATATGTGACAGCTTTATCACTAGATCCTGCATCATTATTTGCAGTCACTGCAAATGTATATTTATTTCCGTTTATTAAATTTCTAACAGCATAGTCATAACTTACTTTAGATGTATCTGTAACATAAATAGTATCGACCATTATATCTGAAACATCTCCAAATTTTCGTCTATATAAAGTATACGATTTAACTTCATTTCCACCATTGTTTAATACTCCAAGAACAGCGCTCCAAGTTACTGTAACAACTGTATTATCAGGAACAGCCGAAATTTCGCTTGGATGATTGGGAATAGTTAGTGGTATACAAGTTACAGATGATTTAGCACTTTCTCCAGCTGCGTTATTAGCAGATACGTAAAATGTATATTCAGTTCCGTTAGTTAATTGACTTATATCATAAGATGTAGAAGATGTGGAACCAATTAAAAACAATCCATTGTATATAGTGTATGAAGATACATTGTCTCCACCATTTGCTGAACCGCTAACAGCAGACCAAGATAGTGTTACGAATTTATCCCCGACTACTGATGCATTTAATAACAAAGGAGCATTTGGTATAGTTCGAGGAGTTGATGGTGATGAAGATTTAGAACTTTCTCCTACAATGTTATTAGCTGAAATAGAGAATGTATAGGAAGTTCCATTTGTCAAATTTGGAACTGTATATTCATAAATATCTTTACTAATATCGCTAGCACTAATATCAATTACTTTTGAATCATTTGAATTACCAGTTATTCGTTTATATAAACTATATGATATTACCTCATTTCCTCCATTATTTATTGTTCCAAGAACGGCATTCCAAGTTAAGGATACACTCGAGTCTAAAGGTGTTGCAGTAAAGTTAGAAGGAGTATTTGGTATAGTTCTTGGTATAGAAGACACTCCTAATGATTTGGGTCCTTCTCCAACATTATTAGATGAAGATACATAAAATGTATATGTAGTTCCATTAGTTAAACCTGTTACAGCATAAGATTTATTAGAAGAATCGACATAATTCATAAAAGTAATTGATCCGTCTTCAATTTTCTGGTATAAATTATATTTAATAACCTCATCTCCGCCATTTGATACACCAGTTACATCGTTCCAATTTAAAGTTACAATTGTATCCGAGGGTATTGCTAATAAATAAGTTGGCGCATCTGGTATATTTGCTGTTCTTGTTAATACTACTGGAGAACTATTACCCTCTCCTGCTTTGTTATAAGCTGAGATATAAACTGTATAAACTGTATTATCTAAAAGATTTTCTATATTATATTCGGTAGATTCAGAGTCTATATTTACAGAATATTTAAGATTTGTATTAGAATAATAATAGATCGTATATTGTTTAACTGAATCTCCTCCATTCCACTCAGGTTTATTCCATTTCACATTAATTTTTTTAACAAAAGGTACAGAAGATGTTATTATTGGCATATCTGGTACTGTAGCTGGTATACAAATAGATTGATGTGATCGTGGTCCTTCTCCTGGATATACAATTGCTCCCTCCACGTAAGAATCTACTGCAGATACATAAAATGTATATTCTATTCCATTTTCTAAATTATCTACGATATATTCTCGTTTGTCCGAAGGAATATTTTGTATTTCAGTTTCTTGTTCTGGAGAAGATGTTTTGTGATAATAAATATTATATGAATCGATTGGATCTCCTCCGTCATTAGTTGGAGCAGACCAAACTACCTTAATATTAGTGTTTCCAAATGATAATGATGATATACTTGGAGCAAAAGGAACAGTTACTGGTTTTGAAAAGGATGGTAAAGATAAATTTCCATCACCCATTCTATTGAAAGCTAAGACTTTTACTGAATATGTTGTTCCATTATCTAGTTGACTTATTACTTTACTATTTAATTCTGGGTCTACTGTATCATATAATACATTATCCAAATATACCTTATAACCTAAGATAGGAGATCCTCCGTTATATGGAGTTGACCAGTCTACTTTAATTGTTTGGTTACTTGGAGTAGTAGTCATTCCAGGAGCCGAAGGAACAGTCGAAGGATTTCCTGTAACTTCAGATGATTTAGGACCTTCGTCTACTGCATTTACAGCCGAAACACTAAATTGGTAGGAATTTCCATTTATTAAATCTACAATAGTATGAGTATTAACAGGGTAGATAACTTGAGAGTTAAATATACCATCTACATATATTTTGTAAGAAGTAATAACAGTTCCTCCGCTCCAAGGTTCATTCCACTTCAAAACTACTGATTGATTAGCATCAATGGGCTTTTCCAAAGATGGATTTTCAGGGAATGTTACAGGAATAGCCATAACTTCTTGTGATGTGGGTCCTTCGTCTACTGCATTAACAGCAGATACCTTAAATTTGTATGTAGTTCCGTTGGATAATTGATTTATTCTTAGTTTATTGATAGACAAAGATTGAAGAAGTACATCATCAACATATACATTGTACGAAGTAATTACTGAACCGCCACTCCAAGGTTTACTCCATTCTAGGTCGACATATGTATTTCCTGGTACGACTGACTCGATTATTGGTAATTCAGGAAAAGTGACAGGAATAGCAAAAGTTTCAGATGATTTAGAACTTTCTCTCACATCGTTAACAGCAGAAACATTAAATTTATATGTAGTTCCATTAGATAGACCGTTTATTCTTAGTTTATTTATGGAAGGTAAAACAGATTGAAAAAGTTCATTGTCAACATATACTTTGTAGGAAGTAATTACTGAACCACCATTCCAAGGTTCGTTCCATTCCAAATCAACAAATGTATTTCCTGGAGTGGTAGATACTATAACAGGAGTGTTAGGATTAGTAGCTGGTATGATGTGTCTAGATTTAAGGGATAATACACTATCTCCGGTTTCATTTGTAGCGAATACTTGAAAATAGTAAGATTGTCCATTAGTTAGATTATCAACTGTAATAGGAGAAGAAGAGGAAGAAACTTTTCTTTCACCAAAATTTCCTACAACAGTATAATTAAGAATAGAAGACCCACCTGTAAAAATAGGAGCATTAAAAGATACGGTTATTTGCGCTTCTCCTCTAACGACTTGAATATCTGTTGGGGGGTCAGATAATATACCTAAAATAGTATCGGTACCAGAAACAGTAACTCCAGAATCTAATTGTCCGATGTTTTTATTTGGAAAAAGTATTATATTATTATCAATAATTCCTAAAGAAGTTATAATAAGAGGTTCATTATTAATTCCATTAATATATATAGATTCACCAGATCCGGATTTAATATAATCAGCAGTGAATGTCAGTGAAGTTGGTTTTTTGAATTTCAGCTCATTGTTTCCAGTTTTAATAGAATAAGGGGATATGTACATTTTTATTATATTAAAAATATTATTATATCATAATATTTTATAATTTTAACGAGCGAAACAAAATACATCCATAAAAAACTATTCTTATTTTATATTTTACATATAAATCTTTTGGTAATCTGAAAAAAAGGATATAACTAGAATGCTATTTATCAAAGATTATAATAGGCGTAATTTTATAATCATTTATATTTATTTTATAGATAAATGAAACCTATTTTTATAGTTTTATCTATTTGTCTTATTTTTCTAATTCTTCTTCTTATTCTTATTATGTGTCTATTATACTTGTATACACCATTAAAGTATATATCGGTAGTAATAGATGGAAGATTAGGAAATCAGTTTTTTGAAATTATTTCTTCTTGGGCTTATGCTAAAAAATATAATATGAAATTTGCACTGGCAAGTGATTACTTAAAACAAAATCAAAAATATTATAATAATTTTTTTAGTACTATAAAATTAAAGGAAAAGAGTGAATTTTTTAGATCATTCGAAGAGAAAAAATATGGAACATATGAAAATATATCTAATATAATACCAAATTCAAATAAAGAAGGTATCTTGATAAGAAGTTATCTTCAAAATTCTAATAATTTTAACAATTATAGAGATGAAATATTAAATAATTTTTTTAATATTACTTCATTGAAACCTTCTAATAATAAGTTCTTTATACATATACGTCTTACTGATTTTAAAACCTCGAAAAACCATATTATGGATCTAAGTAATTACTACAGAAAAGCTATAGCCTATCTTTCTTCAAAAGTAGACCTTACTAAGATTGTAATGCACGTAGTTAGTGATGATATTGAAGGAGCGCGTAAAGAGAGTTACCTTAGTCTTATTCCAAACCAAAGTTTAGTTTTTATTGATAATAATAAATACGATGATATAAAAACATTAGAACTATTTAAAGAATGTTGTGGAGGGGCTATTATAGGACATTCTACATATGCCTGGTGGGGAGCGTATATTATTAATTGTCCTAGTAAAATAGTTGTATGTCCCAATAAATTTCTAAATGTTGACGAAGACTATTCAGGGTTTTATCTCAACTATAAAGTTATAGAGGTATAAAAGTATATTTTTTATATTATATCTGAAAAGGAATTTTTTTATATCAAATCACATATTTTATAATAATAATTTATAATTATTATTATTTAATCAAGATCATCTTTGAAATAGATAGTAGTAATTTTGTATATATTTTCACCAATATTAATAGGAACATTTTTACAAAGATATTTATCATCATCTAAGGGAAAGAATTCCATATCCGTAATATGTCTAGACCATAAACTTGATATTTTTGATGATCCATTCTCATCTTCGTCTCTTTCTCTAGATTTCAAGTATAATTCGCAATATTTACTTGAAGTTGATAATTCAATCTTACGACGATCTGCTAAAAACTGAATATATTCAGATAGTTTTTTCTCTCTGACTTCATGGCTTTCATCGTATACATTTATCATAGATAACACAATTTCTGGATCGATTGATTCTAAGTCTTTTATATATACATATAATAATATATTAGATATATCTTCTTGTTCGATATCACTATCTATATTTTCTATACTGTATGTTATCTGCTCGGGAAGAAATGTATTATATGTATGAGAGTTGGAAGTGTAATCAAATATGCGTTTAATGATTTTATTTTTATCAAATCTTCCTTTAATATTCTTAATATCCTTAATATCAATAATTTCTCCGTTCAAGAACTTAATTAGCATAATAAGATTTACTTGATTATTATAATGGTAGTTATAATAGGTATAATACCTATTATAATCATTTTTATTCATAAACAAAATCTTCAATCTCAAATCTATTAGAAATAAAGTATCTGATATATTCCTTAACAATATCCTCAATTTCTGGAATACTTCCGTACTTATTTTCAACATAGTCATTGAAAGTTGGAAGCATATTTAAATCATAATAATTATCTAAATTATCATTAAAAATATCAATATCATACTGAAATCCATCAACAAGTTCATCATAAAGATGTCTATAAGTATTTTCCATATTCTGTTTAACAGAATCTGTCATTTTAACAATAGCCTTGGAAGGAAAAATTTCATATACGTGTTCAACCCTAATACTATCACGAACATCATCGTAAAAAAGAGAAATACACGGATTATTCACTAAAATTCTATATGTATTACCCGCTTTTACAAAATCATTCATATCACAAATATCAGAAATATCACAAATATTGAGTATAGATAAATCTTCATTCGGATTCTCGAATATATCAAGAATATCACACATATCTTTATAGTTAAAAACTACAATACATTCTATATCTTTAATTGATAGTTCTTTAGCCATCCTATTGTAAAAAGCTCCTCGAAGATTTCCGACCTTGTATTCGTCATTTATCTCAAATGACAGAATATCTCCAGACATTAATTGTACGTTAACACTCATATTAGACTTGACTTTATTATTTCAAACCCAATATAAATCATTTTTATAAACAATCTTTTGGAACACAACTCATAGCAGCATATACACTCTCTTCATACCAATTATTCGGTATTAAACTATAATTAGAAATACCACCAAACCCTTGTGTTGCATTATTTCCATCTATTTGTAAAGATACAGTTTTACTAGCACCGTCTATTGTAAAATTAAATGCATAATTATTCGTAGGGTGAATATCAAGATCCATACTATTATTACTTCCACCAGTTCCAGTACCATTATAATATGACACAAATGTAAGAGTCGTTGACTTATTATTATCTAAAAATGTTGTAATAGAGTTTGAACTATTTTGTTCAGGGATATTTATAAAATTATTATCCCACCCATATAACTGACCAGCTTCGATCAAAACCCAGCTATTAGGACTAACAGTAGCCATAACTACATCTAGTTGATTTGTTCTTTGATTAAATAAAAATTTAACATATATGTGTGAAGTAAATAATACGTTACCCAGAGTACTTCTAGTAATCGCGTAACTCCATTCTGTATAGTCTGGATTATTTGGTATATTATATATTATATAAGGATAAAGGGCTAAACCGGTATTTTCTTAGTTGTCATAAGATCACACATTTTATACTTAAAATATAAAATATTTATTTTATATTTTATATTTTCAAATCTTTATTCATCTTTATTCAAACAATATGGAGGAATCATAATTGACATATTTCCTCCATATTGTTTAATTTTTCTACCAATAATATCGCAAGCGTCATTCATAATACTAAATCCTTTATCTTTATCTTCGACACTAATAGACATCAAAAAAGATGGGGATGCAATAAGAGTAATAGAAAGAGAAGGATAAACAAGGAGAGCGGTCTTAATAGAGTCTTTTATCGCGTCAATTCCTTCGTATCTTAGACAGGTAACATTGATTTCTGCGTTAAATTTGTAAATTGATTCTAAACGCCTCTTGATGAGAGGACCAAGTTCGTTGTTGAAAGAATCGATTTCTGGAACAGAATTAATATCAGATATATACATAAGAAAGGCGTTATAGGCTGATCCATATTTTCTATAAAGAGGCCAAGTAATTTCTTGGTGAATTTCGGAAAGAGGAATAGATAATTTAATAGACATACTTATCATAACTGTTTGAACAAACTTTGCCTGATTCCATTTTTTTTCACATTTGAGAATATCATCTGTGTGAGCTTTAGATTTTGACAAATCGATGTATCCCTTTTCCTCATCAATGTCAAGAACTAATGCTACTTCTGTTTTTCCTACTCGCATCACATTTCCTAATAATCCTGACCGAACTCGACGATTTGTAAATTCGCTTATAGGTATCATTCCCTCAATATTGTTGTACTCTAAAAGAGATACATACGCTCCGACATCTTCATTAACTTCATTGACTCTTACAATAACGAAGTCACCCTTTTCAGGATACTCTTTCTCGTAGTAATTCTTCTGTAATTCTGATTGCATTTAGTTGATTTAGTTGATTTAGTTGATTTAGTTGATTTACTTATAAATCAATTTTATATTAATCTAGACAAGGTTGACTGGTGGTCTCTCTCCACAAATCCATCTATATGTATACTAACTAGTATACATACCATTTACCTTCATCTCATCTTTATATTTAATCAGTCGTAACTCTCTCACCGGTAAGGCGATTAACTCTTGTAGATTTTTAACGTCTACCTGATAGACTCTCAGTAACCGGATCTTCTCGCGCTGCTCTTTTAATAGCGTCACCTCGATCGATAGGTCAAAGGGACCCATACACGCGTGATAGTTATCATATCCTCGTAAAACCACCTGTGGATGGACGCAGCACTCTTCTCCAGGATGCTCTCTGATCCTCTCTATGTAGCGGTCGATCGGGATCTCTTCCATCGTCTTGTACTTGTAGATATACCCTTTACCAATCTCTTTTTTTCTTTCAGACTCCTCTAGCGTATACCATAGACTAATCATAGGCTCTAGACCAAAGTACATAGCTCGAGTCGGATCTAGACTCTCTAATGACAGGGAAGGGTTTGTCGTTCCGTGATAGAGCGTCGTACCTTTTTTGATACACCCGTCTACTAGAACTTTGCTGTAGACGTACTTTTTCACCTCTGTCTCCTTGTCACCCCAATGATCTCCGTAGAGAGGATTCTGGTAGAGAGGAGTATGATGGGAGAGACGGTAACAGAGCGTAGTCATTCTTTGAATTATTTTATCAAAAGAAAGTATACTTCATTTTTAAATATTTTTGATATGTAGTAATCCTTATTATAACTATCCTTATTATAGCTATCCTTATTATAACTATCCATATTCTTACGAAGTTCCAGTAGAAGTTCCAGTAGAAGTTCCAGTAGAAGTTCCAGTAGAAGTCCCGACATTTATTACAGAGAATCCTAAAAATATACAAATAAGTAGAGTATCATCAACAGTAAATGATGGAAGCCAAGGAGATCAAGGAAATCAGGGAAGTAAAATTGATACTACTACTACTATATTAATAGTTTTGGGTTCATTAATATTTGTTGGAGTATGTGTATATTTATATAATTCTCATAAAAACAGAAATAGAAGAATTTCTATGAAGAGTGAATATTTACCATTTACTAGAGCTGGTAACTAGATTATAAAATTATAAAAAAAATGATATTAGCTAGACAAGTACTGATATGACGAACACAACAAGGAAACTAGCTCCCGAAGGGTAAACCCTGCTAGCTTTTCTGATAGAAAAGAAACTGGATAAGATGTGAAATGGTTGAAGGAATAAGAAGGAAGATAAGAAAAAATAAAAATTTTAAGCCTAAGTAGGGCATAAAATTTACCTTATCTGTTTCCAATCTCTTATCCTTACCAATATCTACAAGTATAAGTCTGGTCTCTTATTGGTTTAGCTCCACAGTTTGGAGGATCAATAAATTGATAACCCGGTGAACCACAGGGTTTATTATTAAATGCATCTATTTCATCTGAAGTGCATCCATCTACTGGTTTGCATCTTCCTTTTTCACAAGTACTACTAACAGGAGAATTGTTATTATCAGAAATATTACAAGGACCACAAGCACAAAAAGTGTCTTTATAATTAGAATCTGAAGAACATATACAAGATTTTATTGTTTTTACTTTATCTGTTGTTTTTAGATTTATTACTGGTTTTCCAAAACCAGTTCGTTTATCATCAATATATACATTTTTTATTCCACCATATCCATTTAAATACACTGTAAAAATAGATTGAAAAGTTAATTGTAAACTCCTATTAAAATAAAAGCCTGCTAATGCATATATTTGTTTTAGAGGAAAATAACAATAAGCACCTGCGCCATATACTGAATGCCTAGTTACAGCATCATCAACGTAATAAGATATAGCATCTTTAAATGTATCACAATCAGGTGGAAAATAATTAAATTCAGATTGAAACATATAAACACTTCCATTATCACCTGTCCAAAGTAAATTATTTATTTTATTATGTTCTGCAAATAATCCATAACAAGTTACACTATTTCCTCCTACAATAACTCCATAATTACACGATGCATTAAACCACGTGCTAAAAGTATTATCAGCATTATGATCTGCAACCCAACACCAAACATTATCCAATATACTATTATCTCCATTTACTTGAATCATTGCTTGTGCTGACCATTGTGTTGTATCAGAGCTAGTAAGATTTCCTCCACATCTACAATAAACATCCCATAAATAAGAAGGAGAACCTTTTGTTAAATTAACCAAAATATTGTTATTTGCTTTATTAGTCATATTTTTTCCTGCCATAAAAATAATTCCTGAAATCATACCATTACCATTTATAATTGTAGTATTTCCTGTTGCTTTAAGTCTTGGAAGTCCTAACCCAATTAATAAATTACCTTTCAAATCAATTGAGTTTGAGATTGTATATGATCCAGGTGTTAAAACAACGTGACCAATAGCAAGAGCACTTTGTATTTCATTACTTCTATCATTGTTATCTGGTTCAAGTGATGCACTAATAATAGTAAAATTTGCTTCTGTAAAATTATCTTGTTTATTTACTCCCTGTGAGTTTTGAACAAGTCCATTTGGCATCATTAAAACAAAATTATTACCACCATCTAAAGCCAAATAAGGTTTTTCAAGTATAACAGGTGTTTTATCGATAATAGTAACTAGAGGAAAATTTATAGGAGTATTATCGTTATCATCTTGTAATCCATTTATACAACATTCGATTGCTTTACTAGTATTATCACTATCATTATCAATACACCCTACAAGAACTTGATTCCAATTTGGTTTTAAATAACCTGTAGCATTACTATTTCGAATTATAAATTGTTGTTGTGCTCCATTATTAATATAGCCATCACAATCACAATTAGCAACAAATCCACCTGAAGCGAAGCTGCCAGGACCAGAATTAGATGTAATATCAAAAAGCCAAATATTTCCCCCTTCAACTTTTACATTTCTTAAAGAAACTGCTTGACTTGCAGCCCAAACCATAACTTGTTTATATTGAGTTATGTAATCTGATAAATTAAAAACTGTCATATTTTCACAAGATCTCCAAAAATTATTTAATGTTCCTACATTAAAATCAGCAGATGAACTATGAATATTTGGTCCACCAATATTTTTTTGATATTGTTGACTATTTGTTATGTTTGAATTATTAATAACATTACCACTACCAGCATCAATTCGAACTTTACTCTTATCTTTTCCCAATCCTAAAACTTGTGTATAATATCCAATAGGAATATCTAATGGAGGATAAGTTCCAGGCATAAATAATAAAGCATAATTATAATCACTATATTGACCAATATTATCACATTGTTCATTAAAACCACCTTGTTGATTAAATATATCATATATTTGTCTTTGCATACCAGTTTGATTCATAGTTGGATTAAACACAAAAACTCTTTCACCTAAATATTGATTATAATAAGGAGTTCCCTTGCTACTAATAGGAATAGTTATAGGTAGAATGCCAGGTTTAGATGTATTCAAAGGAATCACAGCTGAACAGTTTGACGACGGTGCAACTTTACAATTAGTTTGACCACAAGTTGGATCTGAATAATTTCCATTTGGATCTTCTACGCATAATCCATTATTACAACTATACGTTTTTTGTCTTTGACATCCTCCCCCACAATTACTATTAGTAAATTTACCATTTGGATCTTCCACGCATAATCCATTATTACAACTATACGTTTTTTGTCTTTCGCAATTTCCTCCACAATTACTATTAGTAAATTTACCATTTGGATCTTCTACACATAATCCATTATTACAACTATACGTTTTTTGTTTTTGACATCCTCCTCCACAATTACTATTAGTAAATTTACCATTTGGATCTTCTACGCATAATCCATTATTACAACTATATTTAGATGAACTTGGATTACTCTTGGAATTTGATTTTAAACTAAAAATTAATACTAGTATAAATAATATTAATAATAAAGTAATCCAAAAATATTTATTTCTTAATAAATCCATTTTTATAATATAATTTATAATTATATTATATTATGATTCTTGAAACATTAGACCTAAATTTAGTTTTATATAATTTTATTTCTTATTTCGTTCCGATATTAATTTTCACACCAAGTGCTTGTAGTTCTTGGAATAGTAGTTTAGTACAGTAAGGAATGTTAGTTTTAGTGATATCATCTTTCTTGCAGATGCGGCATTGTTTAGGAGTAGAGATAATACATCCACACTTGTTACATACATTTACTTGATATACATCACTCATATCAAAAAAGGTTTCTTGAATAAAAGCAGCACCTCCGTGAGCGATAAGTGAATCACGTTCCATTTCACCCGTTCTTAAGCCACCGTCTCTTGATCGTCCTTCGCTTGGTTGATGATGCATCATCGTAACATTTCCCTTACTTCTAGAGTGCATTTTATCTTTGACTAAATGCTTTAATCTCTGGTAATAAGTTGGTCCAATAAAAACTTCTGCTTCTAATATTTCTCCTGTATATCCACAATACATCTTTTCATTACCGTGTCTCTCAAACCCTAGTTTCTCCAAGTCTACCATAATTTTCTTTGCTGGATCAATACTCGAGCTAGTAAATGCTGTAGCATCACCCATTTCTCCCTTTAAAGAACACACTTTACCAAATAAGCTTTCTGTAATGTATACAATCTCAAAAATTAGTGTCCTCTCTTTTTCATTAGGATTATTAGGATTATTAGGATTATTAGGAAACTCGTATAAAATTAGTTTATATTCCGGGAATCCTCCAGAAAACAGTTAAAGCTTTCCGATTTGTGTCTTTATTAGATAAAAAATACGATTATATCATAAGAACAAATATAAGTACTCTAATTGACTTTAGAAAATTGTCGAAAGAATTGGGAAAGAATCCTATTGATTATGGAGCAGGAAGATGTATTACTATTACTAATGGATGGAGAGACTATAAAAGTGGTATAGAAAATGATAGATACGAAGGTCTAATTTTCCCGTCGGGAACGTGTATAATATTTTCTCGAAAATTATTCGATAAGATGATGTATAAGATACATTTAATAGATTATAGTGTAATAGATGATGTATCTATAGGTCATTTTATGACAAAATATTTTCCAGGGTATAAGTTGAATAATTTCTATGATGGAACTAATAAGAATTTAAGCATAAGTAAGAATAATGTCGATAGGTATATCTTTTTCAGAAATAAAAATACAAATAATAGACATATGGATACAGAATCAATAAAGACATTAATTAAGTATCTGTAATTCTTTGGTATTAAGAATTTATTTTAATAAATTCTTAATGAACGAGAAATATAATTTAAACCCATATATCGTTGATAATGCTCATATTATTCAGTCTAATTGCATTTGAATATACTTCATCTTCATTTGTAATCTTACCACTACTAAAAGAGCTTAAAACTTCTTGAATTTTTTCTCTACAAACTATATGAAATCTTTTCCCCATCTTTTTAAAAGTATCAAAGTTATCAATACAAAGAGAAAATACTTTGGAAAAACAATCTATTGTCTGTACTAGTAATTGATTAGTCCTATCAGTCCTATCGGTCCTATCGGTCTTTGTTCTGTTTATATGAAATGAAATCTCTTCGTATAACCATAAAATTTGACACTTTTCAATCTTCTCATCATCAGTACTATGAGGATTCTCTAGGTTAAAATCTAAAAGACCAAGAATGTGCTTAGGAATATTATTTTCTCCAATATTTTCAGTAGTAAAGAAAATAATCACGTCTTCTACTGTGCCAGGAAGAGGATTTCCTTCAAAAAGGCTTTCGTTGATTTTAAAAAGTTGGCAAATAGCGTTCATATTCATATTGTTCAAGATTAATAAGATTAATAAGATCCATATGGATTTTATTAATTATCATTTTTATTTTAATTTTTATTTTAACCATTTTCTTAACTTTATGAAACAAAACGAAAAGTTATAGAAATTCTTCTACCACGTTCAATTTTTACACCATCAACTACATCTGATTTTCTTGGTACCATCTCGTGCTTCCATTCATTTCTAGAATCTCCTGACATTACATAAAGAGAATTAGGCTCGACATAGATATCATATTTTTCATCTCCTCTAGTAAATTTCATTGTCGCACCGCTTCCAATAGTGTAACATCCTATAATTACACCATATTCTTTTACGTCGGTGTGAGCACTAATTCCTTGTCCTGGCTCATAATTATTTACGATAACTTGGTTAAATTCGTATTTTTTCGGTAAAATTCCTAATCCATCAGACTTCTTCTTGAGAGAATTGATAAGAGATCGAAACTCATCCGGAATTGGCTCAGTTTCAGTTTTTGTTTTTCCAGACTTGTAGTTATAAGTATATCCATAGTGTTGAACTTTTCTACTATTTTTAGAATCAGAGAGACTTTTCCATTTGGATTCGTTATCTTCATCTAAAAAATTCGTCAAGTCCTGTTTTTCATCAATAATATCTTTAAAATAATAAAGACCGGATGGATGGTTAGGTTTTGAAAGAGGGACGGGTTTTGGATTTGGAATGTTTGGAATATAGTCATCGTCTGTGATAATAATTTTGCACTTGGGAATCATTTCGATAATTTTGATCGATAATTTTCGATAACGATATTTTTCTCTGTATTTACAGAGAAAAATCAATTTTATTCATCATTCTTTCATTTCTTTCATTTCTTTCATTCTATTCTTCTACCTTCTATTTTCCACGCACTTATTGGATTTTTAATTTCTTTAACAATCTTTATACTTTCGTGTATCATTTTTTCGATAACATATCCCGAAACAAAATTATATATAAACTGAAATTCTTGTATATTAAGTTTTGGAATCAGAGTCATTGTTTCTCCGGGTTCTAAATAAATCTGATTCAGAATCTGTTCTCTATTAAAATCCCTAATAGAAGTCGAAAGCTTTTGTCTCCAAAAATCATCGTTTCGACTTTCATTCAACTTGACATTAAATAATAGATAATCATAAAATACACAAGCATATACAATAATTTTTTTATTTCCCTTTTCAAAAAAGAACTTAAAAAGAGGTCGTCTAGTACTATCACTTTTATCAAACCGTTTGACGGTCGACTCTTCGACGTTAACTTTCATATCATTCATATCATTCATATTCATATTCGTAAGGATTTGCAGTAATAAATTTAGATTAAATTTACTAAAGAAAAATCAATTTTAAGTTACTTTATCTAGATAATTTAAAATTTTAGGATCAAAGGAAAGGGATTATTGCTTACAAAATTTAAGTCCTTTCTGGACTTAAATTTATCTTATTTCTAAATCAAATTCATCAAATGTTCTTCTTTCCAAAATACTCGGTGAGCATATGAAAGTTGTTCAGATGTGTCTTTGATTATCGCAACATTAAAGTAATCTCCATTCTTCAAAACAATATTGTCAGATCCAAAATCGAATCTCTTCCCATCTTTCGTATAAAACAAAATACGCTCACATTTAAAATTTTTCTCGTCCTTCTCATCCTCCATAATACAAGTAATTTTTCTAAGAAGATTACCGAAATTGAATCCTTCATAAGTATCAATGACATAGACATCTCCGTCTACAAATGATGATTTAGAAACACTTTTAACATCAGGAATGTTGGAAATTTTGAGTTCGACGTAATAATCCATTCTAATTCTTCTATCTTTTATTTATATTTTTGTAAATAAAGGTTAAGTTAAATCAATTTTATTTTAAAGTTTTTATAACTTTAAAATTTTTATTTTTCTTGACTATTTACCTTCTAACACATTTAAAATTTTAGGTACCGTGGCCTAGAATTTTTATTTTCACCAACACACGATCAAAACTCGGAAAACCCAACAAAATTCTCCAAAGAGACTATCCAACTCTCTTTTTTCTCGATAATCTTGTCAATATCCATCTGTGCTCCCTTCAGCATACTACGAAGTTTTCTGACTTCCCTTCCATTCGCGCCAAACTTCTCCAGAAAGTTCATCTCTGCCTTGATACTCTCCTCCTCTTTTCTATATTCGGAAATCCCTTCGTAATTTCTTGACTGGATGTCAACGTCAATATCCACTTGAAGTTGTCTAATTCTATTCTTGATCTTCTCCACGATCTCAACTATCTTGAGAATACGAAGACGCTTCTGTACGTACCCTTCAGCAGCGCCGAGAAGTTCCTGCAAATCGGAGAGAAGTCCCAAACTATTCTGAAATCCCATTCTCGATAGAATGAGAACTCCTTCAACTACTCTATCTTTGTCCGCCTGCAGCTCGTCTTGTTTCTTCTTCGAAAAGTCTTCGTGATTCTTCGCATATTTGATGTCATAAGTAGTCTCCTTGATTTTGTATAAAAGGTCTTGGTAGACATCATCTACGTGCCACACTTCGTAGACAGCAGTGTGCCACATAGAAACGTCAATTTCAAAGGCCTTTCCTCCGCCAGCGATACTGTAGAAATCCTTTTGAACGAGAATATCATCGGTAGGAATGATGATTGAAAGATCGAAAGCCATATTAAATTCGTAGCAAGTTTTAGATTTTTAGTATATTTTTTTTATTAATTCAATTTTAAGGTCCTCTCTGGGACTTAAAATTATTTTATATACTTACCTTTAAAAACCCTACAAACTTTTTAGACTTTTTAGATAGATAATTTAGAAAGGGGTCCTCCAAAGAGAGCAGCAGCTTGAGGATCTTTTAGATACAAATTAGATAATTCCTTTTGAATATTCTTTGCTACTAATTTCCAATATTTATTAATACTAATAAAAGTACCATCAAAACAAATAGCATAAGAACCTGCACAAGGTCCTGGATTAGTAGGAGCACATCCTCCATCAAAACGAAGAGTATGGGAGATATTCTCAGACTCCTTTCCCTTTACAAAAAACATTTTATTTATATTATTCTGTTTAAATTTTAATTTTTATTTATCCTAATAAAGAATGGACTTAAGACAGAAACAGATACGTTCTATTCGTAAATATACAGGAGATTACTACAGGAGATTCAATACAGACCTAAGAGATAATAGAATACCAGGATCTGATGAATGTTTAATAGACTATATAAATATATGGAACTTTTTAGACACAAATCGCTTAACAGATGAGACTAATGTTTTTAGAGGAGTAAGTGTATCTTCTCCTGAACAAAAAGAACAATACGAGAGATCTTTACAAATAGTTAATACATACTTTGTTTCTACAAGTTTGAGTCTAGAAATAGCAAGAAATTTCTTAGCTGGAAGAGACTGTTGTACTATGAATATTACTCTTCCAGCTGGATCAAGAGCTGTTAATATAGCACAATATTCTGTATTTGCAGGAGAAAACGAGATATTATTAGCACCTGGATTTCTTAGACAGACATCTTTATTAGATAATTCAGTCTATAACTGTACATATGAAAACTATAATGATAATTATATAATGAATGAATTATATCAAAGAGTTATTCTACCTATTAATTGCGAATCGTGTCAAATAACTTACAACCAATTAAACCCAGCTGTCATTTACTGTTATAACTGTTATTTACAGTTATGCCAAGATTGTTCCGATTACCTTCATTCTCTAGCAGGGTTTACTAATCATATTCTATATACAAAAAATGATGTTAGAGAAGGGACATCATCTGATCTAGCATTAGCCTTCAGACATAGAAGATCTATACGTAAAATACGTAAATCAAAAAATATATCTGTATCAAAAAATAGTCCAAGAAAGACATCTAAAAAAGTAAATAAATCAAGAAAAAAGTCAAAAAGAGTTACCCGTTCTAGAAAGGTAAGAAAATAGTTATATTTGCTTTAGGGTCTTTATATGATATTATATTTAAAGGGTATTTTCTAAGATATAGATATAGAAATAATAATGAAAGAAAACGTATGGACATCATCCTTTCTAAGGATTGGAGACACCGTAATAAATACTAATCATATTAATACTATTAAGATCTCTAATGATTCTTATCGTATTAATATGATTGGAAATACAATGTAATAATACTATAATGTAATACGCTATTCTTTATACCTTTTCATATTTATCTTTTGCTAGTTTTTCAACTTCCTTGTACATCTTTTTATCTAAACATAAATTATTATAATCAAAATCTAAATTTACCAATAATGGAGAGAATGGATACAATCTATTTTTCTCTAAATTATTTAATATTTCTTCAGCAGATCCACTTTTGGTTTTATTGTAGTCTATATCTCTAAACTTTGTTATAAATTTAGTCTGTTTATCTATTAGTTTTTTTAATTTATTAGTATTTTCCATTTTTGTTATGACACAAGGATAAAATAAGATTTCATTTATTATAACAGGTTCTCCAATATGATAAACTATATTTCTCTGAATTAATATTTCTTCTTCATTTGACTGAAACCCATAAAGACTATTTTTATAATCATAACTGAGTATATCATTAGTTATTTCAAATGATAATACACAACAATTCTCTCTGTTAGAAAACTTGACAGCATTACAGAAATTTGGAGAAACACTACTGTATCCATATTCACCGTATGATTTTAATGGCTCGATCTTGAAGTTTTCTGAAGGTCTTACTCCTCTAAAAACTTGAATGCCTTTTTGTTTATTGTTCATTCCTTTATCTATCAAGTTTATAATATGATCACTACCAAAAGGATTTTTTCTTAAATAATTATTTATAGCATAAAATCCAATATCAGTCTGATATACTGCTAATGCAATATTGATAGTATTTATCCATTTCATATCTCCACCAGAACGCAACTGTTTCATAAATTGATCTTCTGGAATAATTTCTTCTTTCTTATTTCTTATTTCTTTTTGATTTTCTAGAAGATTTTTTAGGCATATTTTATTATAAAATTATAAAAATATATATAAAAAAATTAAAAATAAATGAAACTAGAATTATTAACATTAGCCATCTTACTATTAGCTGGATTATTTATAATATTGCCAACGCTTCTAAAATCTTCCCCTTCTATCCCTTTTAATCCATCTCAACAACAACCTATTGTTATCTATGCCTATAATCAACCTAAAAATCAAGAAGACGCCTCAAACAATTATAACCTACCAAACAATATAACTATCTTCTATATTACTTTGATTTTCACTCATTCTTTTTTATATAGTTATAAGCATTTAAAATTAGATATCAATTTTAAATTATCTTATCTTTTATGACAATGTTGATATAATAAAACTATTTCTGTT